>JAABUS010000025.1_pt1 | contig 310002 bp, 276 predicted proteins | sample 5560161 | NCBI WGS metagenome assembly JAABUS01 (sample SAMN10711885, study PRJNA513376) | rock metagenome | isolation source: Antarctica rocks | place: Antarctica: Victoria Land, Trio Nunatak nord | collected 2016-01-04
TTATTTACTTATTTTCCGAATATTATATAATTAAAACGAGTATTAACGTATACCTTAAATTTATAGAAATTAAGGTAAATTAGAAAGAGGAGGTAATTTTCCGTAATATAGAATAATATCGGTAACTAGTAGAATATGATATTTAATAGAGTATATATAATAATAATTAGATAATCGATAATCTCCGCGTACCTAACGAGATTAATCATTTTAATAATTTATATTTTAAATTATATTATCGTAATATTATTAAGGTTATCCGCTTTTTCCTCGGTTATAAATTATTTAAAGATAATTTAATATATATATTTATAAAGATTACGAACGATAGTAATAATAAGATAATTAATAAAATATATATTAATATTTAATAGTAGGAAATATAGTTATAGATTCTTATTAAAGGTATTATTATCCCTTTTATACTATTATCCGACGAGATAGTAATAATTTAATATTATAACGATCTTTCTCTTTAACTAGTATATATAATTATCGGGAACCTCGATTATACGACGCGTAAGATTTAGAAATAACCTAGCCTAATTCTTTTAAATTTAATCCTTTATATTAAGAAAGGAAAGGAATTCGGTGATTATATATAATTAGATATCTATTATCTCGCGCTAAGGCGTATACTTTAGTGTATATATAACCGTTATTATTTATTTAAATAATATATTAAAGTAATTAAAATAATTAAAGACCTAGTAATATAAGGGATTAATATTATATACGCGGATAATTAACCCCGAAGATACTATCTAATAATTATATCGTTTATAGCCGACTATTTAGAGTAAGTCTTAATAATAGAGGTAAAATAAAATTGTTAATATTTAATATATTTAGTCCCGCCTAATAAACGAGGGGAGTTAACTAAGATATAGGAGCCGCGGATTTATAAATATATATTTTAAAGAATAAAGGTATAAAGGAGAGATCCCGACCTCGCTAAAAATCTAATAATTATCTACGACGTTAAAAATTTCGCTTAATATTATTATTTAGTTAATATTTATACTATTTTTATTATTAATATATTATACTAGCTTTTAAAAGGAATTATTATAAGATTAATTAACTAGATTCGGGATTTAATTAAAAATTACGTAGTTTTTATAATTATTAAATAAATAAAGAAAGAGGTAGCTAGGCCGAAGAAATCTTTAAAGTAATTAATAATAAAAATTAAATTAGATTATTATTTTCGCTAGGTACTAGATTTCGTAGGGTTAAAATTATTTAAAAACTTTAATAAAGTAAAATAATAAAGTAGTAATAAATAAAAAACGATATTATAATAATTAATAACCGTCGTTACCCCTTTATTTTTTAAGCGCGTACCGGTTACCTTATATTACGTATAGGTTATATTTAACTTTATTATATTTACTTAATATATATCTTATAACGGCGATACTTTATAATATATATAGTACGCGCTTTATTATATTTATAAATTAAAGGTAGTTTTCCGTAAATATTAACTAAGTAATAATTCGGACCTAAATTTAAAAGACCCTACCGATCGGTATTTTAATATATTAAAATTATATACGATAACGTATTATATTAAATATATTCGAAGATATAAGAGTACCTAGAACTTCGATATTTATTATAAAAAAGCGGTTTATAAGTTTCTCCTTAAAGAACCCTTTTTACGGATAAATAAAACTAATAGATTCGAGACGTAATTACTACGATATAATATTATATACTATAATATAAGGGTTATATAGGAAATTATAGTAATACTTTTTATTAAACCTACCGTTATTCTTAATAATAAAATAGAATAATAGAATACCCGGCCGTATCGAGAGAAATTAGATTTAAATAAATATATACTTATTCCTAATAAGGATACGCCGTTATACTACGGTATATAAATACTAGATATTAATTATTATTATTTAATAACTACGGTAGCGAGGGCTTTTTACTTTAGTACTAAAGATCTTATTAATATTATAACGGTATTTATATAGGAGAGCCGTAAAAAATAGGATAAAAATCCGGGCTCTATTAAAGATTAACGGAGATAAAAGATAGATCCTAATTAAACGGGAGATATATATATTTTTATATATCGATTATTAATATATTAAATTCGTAATAATAAGAAGAGCCGGAATTTAAGGCGGTTTATAAAGAGATTAATTTATTATACCTTTAATTTTCGTTTTATTAATAAACCTCGTAATAATTATATCTAGATTAATAACGAAGCGACTCGTTTATAAAATTAAGGCGAGACCGAGTAGGAGGCCCTTTATATAATAATCGGCCGGCTTAAATTAATTATTAATATTTACGACTACGAGCGACTAAACGATAAGAGTAAATATAGGGTATATACTAGCGCGTTAATTACTCTATATCGACTAAAGAATAACGGGAGAGTCGACGATATATATAAGATATTCGAAGTAAAGTATATTTTAACTAATAAAACGAAAAGACCCCGAGAATTATATAATTATCGCCTCTTCGAAATATAAAATATTATCCGGAGTACGTATATAGTACCTATTAAACGGGAAGAATATTATTATATAAATAATTTTATCGACTAGGATTAATATAATATTATTTATAATTTTAACTTTATAACGAAAGGTACTAAAGTAGTAGATTAATTTATAGAGTAAATATAATAACTATATATTTATAAAAAATTACCGTCCGCGATAATATATTTATTATACCGTCTAATAATACGTATACCCCGGGCTTTTATTTAATAATAGTATTATAACCGTATAGCGGCTAATAATAATAACGAGAGTAACGGGTATAATATAAAGATGAATTATAATTAAAGTATGAACTCGATCGATAATAATTAATAGGAAGAGAATTAGAGGGTCTAAATTAAATAAAAGATTTATTAAATAAAAATTCTCGAGATACTACTTTTATAGAATTAAATAAGAAAAGGAGTAGACTTTTAAATTAACCTTTATTATTTAACGCTCCTTCGGTATATATTTCGTTAATAAAAATAAAAGTATTTAGTTTATAAATAAAGATATTATAATCTATCTTTTATAAGATTTATCTCGGTCTACTCTTTATTAAACTCGTTTTAATAGACGGCCGTCGTTTCTAATTATATTTATAACACCTTTATACTTTTATAATTTATAATATTATATAACCCGAATTCGGTATTTGGATTAATTTTAGTTTAGATCTAGGCTAGATTTAATTTAAACCTAACCTAGATTTAAATTAAAACTAATCCGATATATATTTATTTATTATTATCGTATATATAGTTTTACCCTCTTTCCTATATATTAAAATAAACCTATTCTATATCTCGATTAATTAATATACTCTATATTACGGAATAATATCTAAGTCTATATATATACGACGTAATAATATATTAAATAGTAAAATTAAATTAAACTATACCTCCTACGTATCGTAATACGGTTTTAATTAATTAAAGAATTTATAATAATAACTCCTTCGATAAGACTAAAGGCTAATTTTAATAATAAATTATATTAATACTTTTAGAGTAAATCTCGGCTATAAATAATTTACCTATTCCGATATATAAGTAATAATATATATTAAGAACGTATTAATTATAAATTCTTCTAGTATATATTAATTAATATTAATTATTAATAAGAACGAAGAAAGTATATACGGAGGTAAAGAGATCGATACCGAGGCCGATAATAATAATATTAAACTTCCTACCTCGAAGCGACGGAAAACGGACGATATATCTCGGTTAAACGGATTAAGTAGGGCCACGTTATATATATATATATATATTTTATATAAAAATTAGTAATATAATTAATCTTTCTATAATCCTTATCGTTTATTAACCGTTATATATCCTCGTCCTCGTCCTACCCTAACTCTTATATATATAGACTAGGAGATACGAGGTCTTCTAATAACGCGTTATATAAATCTTTAACGAAACGCTACCGTAATTATAACGCGTTATAATTAAGAAACGAGTCGTTACTATTATAGGCGGGCGTAGGACGTTATATTAAATCGGCGTTATATATTTAAGGCTACGAGGCCGTTCTCTAGTATATAAGATAAATAATATTAATAACCCTTATTACGGGATATAAGGATTTAGGATATAACCTATAAATAAACTTTAATAAAAAAAGCGAAGTTAGCGCTTTAATCTAGAAACTTTAACGGAATATTATTAATAAATATAATAAGGCCCTCGGGCTAAAGAATAGGGTAGTAAAGAAAACTCTAAATCCGACGGAGGCTCGAGAGGTATTAATTTACCGGGTTTAAACTAAAGATATATTAATTAAAATTAATTACTCGATTATATCGGTAATTACCGCGCCTTAATAATAATAAGGGTTCGATAAGTCGTAACGATATACTATACTTTTTCTATAATAGGACGAAGTATTAAAGAGATAATTACTACTAAAATAAAGAATAAAAGATAAATATATAATTATAATAATAATATAAGTCTTAATATTTCCTTATTAAGATTTAATATTAATTATTAATAAATTTAAATTATTTTACCGCTTCCTTAGAGATCTAGTAATAAAAGTTATAATTTTATAATTTTTTTAATCGGACTTAAGTTAGCTAGGAACTCGTAATAATATTAAATATATATTTAGGCCCTTAACGGGAACTATAATAATTATAGTCTATATTATAATTTATTATATTATTAAAGAATATAAAATAAGGAAATAAATATAGATTAAATTCGAAGGCGAATATATTAAAAGTAAATTAAACTCGACTCTTTTCTTTATATCTCTTAATATTAATATAAAATAATATAAAACTATAGACTTAAATAAGGGAGACGTAGGAGGAATAAATATTTATATAATAAAATATAATAGTAGAGGCCCTATCGGGTAGGATTAACTAAGAAATAAAAAGAGAAGAGATACTAGTAGATAATATAAACGATTTCGTCCATAAATAAAAAGATAGAATCGATAATTTAGTTAGTTATAAAGGTTTCCGTACTATATCTAACTATCTCTTAATTATTAATAAAACTATTATAAATTCGCCGGCTCCTCGATAATATAATATATAGGAGGACGAGATAAATATTATAAAAAGAGATAATACGAAAGAAAGGAGTACTAGTAGATCTCGGAAAAATAAATTATTTATTTTTATAAGGGTAAATATTTCTCTTATTTTAATAAGATTAAACTAACGGACGAGGTATTAATAAAAACTCTAATTTATTAAATAATATTTAATAAAGTATAAAAGGAGGTAGAGTCTTTATATAGTCTATTATTAATCCTCGAATATTAATATAATTATTTAGGCGGATATTTAAATAGCTTCGTTTAATAAATTAATAGAAAACCGGGGTAGTAATATATATAATATAAAGAACCTTATAAATCGCGAAATAGTATAGTATTATAATATTATACTTATTATAGATATATATTAATACTATATACTAAATAGTAACTACTAGTTTTTATCGCGTAAAAACTTAAAGATATTAAATCTAACGAATAAATTAGTTCCTTTAATATTAATAAGAATCCTACCGAGTCTATATTATATATATTTAAGTTTTCTACTATATACGAAGGCTTCCGAAAAAGGTTAAAGTTTGAAAAAAAGAAAGAGAAAGCGATTTAATAAAAAAAACGGGGTTAAGATTATATAATAAATAATACACGTATATAGAACGTAGTACTCGAGACTATAAAGAAGGAGAGGTATATTATTTTAATATAAACTACCTAGGCTAATAACCCGGACGATAAATAAGAGATAAATTATATATATAATAGATTATTTTTATAAATAAAGATAATAGCGGCTTAAATCTAGCCTAGATTTAATTTATATCTAGGCTAGATCTAGGCTAGATCTAGGTATAAATTAACTTACGAGAATAAATAATAGTAGTTTCTTAATGAACGGATATTAGGATATCTATAACTCCCCTATAATATAACGAGTAAATAAAGTAGAATATATATTAATTAATTAATATATATATAAAGATCTAAATACGATAACGATATTAAAGGCGCTGACGGTAATAATTATAATAATAATACTATTATTACCTAAAGTATAAATAGTATATTTAAAGTATTATGGAATAATATTAAGAATTATTTATTTATTATTATTTACGCGTTAAGTATTAATTATACTAGAATTAGTTATATAAGTGTATTTTAGGTACTAAATATACTAAAATCAACTATATAACTATATTTTAGTTATATAATATATTTAGAATACGGGATATGAGTAGATACGTATTTCTAGTATTTTATACAATTTCGGTATAAAATACGCAAAAATCGGGGTTTCCGGACTTGCCGATATAGAATAAAATTAATACTTATAAAGAATAAGACGGATAAGTTCGTTAAAATTCTAAAAAATATAAAACTTAACTAGGTACTAGAGATTTAATTTAATAACTACTATAGTATTATTATAAACGATAACGACGTTCGTAAACTCGTTATATAAAGGCCTCTTTAAGAGTATAAAGAAAGTTTTATTAAAAATACTTTTAATAATACAATTATTATTAATACTAATTTATTACTTTTTAAATAGTCTTTAGAGGGTAAAGATATAAAGAATCTAACTAGTTCCTAACCTTTTATTTTATTAATAGAGATAATTACTTTAATAAAGAATAGTATCCTCTTAAATAATATTATTATTTATAGTAAATGAACCGGAGTTAGTAAAGGTTATTAATTAATTCTTTATACTCTAGATAGAAGGAGGTTTTATTAATATTCTAGAAAACGAATAAATACGTATATTACTTCGCGCCGACTAGGAAAATAAAGTATTTAAAACGGTATATATTTATTCTATAAATAACGAGAGTTAGAAGATTATTAACGAAATCTTTAATAAATTATATTCAGGGACGGTTTAAATAGACGATATAAACTACTCTATTTAACTTCTTAGTCTTCGTTATTTAAATTATAAAATTAGACGATATTTAGAAGGGCCGTACCGTTATTAATATTCGAGGTTTAAATACTATAGTTATAATAGATATTTATTATTTATCTTTATAGAATAATATAATTAACGCCGTTAAGAGTTATTATTAAATTACTATTATCGACGCGGCTAGTTTCTTTTATTAATAACGAGTATATTTTAAAAATAGATATAAACTCACCGTTATATTATACCGCGGCTAGGAGACTTTTAATATTATAGTAATAAGATTTAAGAACTCGCCTATATATATATAATAATAAATAGACCGGATCTTATATATCTATAAAGTATTCGCCCGAGTATATATCGATAATATTATAGTATTCTCTTAAACCCTTAAGGATTATATTTAGTATTTATATATAGTATTTTCTTTATTCGCTAAATTTAATATTTTAATTAGCCCTAAGAAGGCGTTTATCGGCTATTTATTAATTATACTATTTAATTAGAAAGTTAACTCGTTCGGGTTATTAACTTTTAAAGAAAAGTTTATAATTATTAAATAACTAGTTTTCTCTTAAACGCTAGTAGTATTTAAGACGTACCTAGGAATAACTAGTTAATTAAAAGATTATATTAAAGATTATATTACTCTAGCTAAGTCTTTATAAAATAAGAAAACCACGTTATTAAATAAAGTACCCTCTATAGGCGCTTAACGATAAGAATATATTAAGAAAATTAGTTTTAAATTACTTTCTTTATAAGAGATTCGTTCGTTTAAAATTATTTAGAGTACTCTTTCTAAACCTTCCTTTCTATACTATTTCGATAATAAAAAGGAACTATTTATCGACCTTAATACTAGTAAAGAATTCGGTTACGAGGTTATAATTTATTATATTATAAGAGAGTTAAAAGGCTCTTATCCCGATTAGAAATAAATTTAGTCTATTCTTTTCTTTAGCCGACTCTTTAAGGATATAAAAATACATTATTAATCTATTAAAATAGAATTAATAAGAATAATATAGGTATTTATTAAAATTAAATATATAGTCGAATTAACCCCGAAGACGATTATTTATATTAATTATAGAGCTACGCTTAATATAGTTATATAAATAAATATAACTACCTTATCTATAATAAAGACTAATTTACGTATCGTACGGGCCTTAGATTATATTTAGTATTTTTAAAATATAAAGATCCGTTATAAACCTAGTGTTAAATATATAGTATTAAATACCCTATCCCGACTATATTAGAAGGACGTAGTTAGGGACTTTTTAGAAAGCGAGTTAAATATACTTTAAATATATATATATAAAGTCTATATATTAATAGAAATAAATATATAGTTTAAATAAGAATTACTTTAAGGGTATTAGAATAACGACTTTTAAACTAAAATAAATTATATATTTAACTATAACGCAGAAACCGGTAAAGACGCCGTAGATTTTCCGTTTTCGAAGGGGGGTAACGGTTTAATATAATATATTAATAATTTAACTACTAATCGCGTATATATATTAGAGCGCCTATATATACCTTCTTTATATATTAAAACTTTATTTAATATCGTATATTTTAATTTATATATAGGAAGATATAAACATTATAAAATAATAACTAAATACTAGTATATATATAAATTAAATAAAAAATTAGGGGAGTATTTACGATATTATTTATAATATTAATTATTCGGTACTCCTAGGTATAAGTTTTATAGAGTATTATAATTTATTCTTATACCGCCCTCTTCTTTTTATATAATTTTTATTAATTTTATCCTAGCTTTACCTCTTTCGTAGGAAGGATTCGATAATATTATAATTATTATATATAAATTTTCCTGAAAGGTAACCGCGATTCTAGGAAAATTAATATAAAAAGTAGAATAATAAGTAAATATACTTTTATATTATTTATATTTAGTGGATTAAAGTATTCCGAAGATTATTCTTTTCGACCGCGACCGTAAATTCGTAAATACCCTATAGAAGACTCTATTTAATAAGTTTAGGGTAAATTTAATATTCTCTATTACCTATTATCTATAAACGAATAAATCAAGCGAGTATATAAATTAGATTATTAAAATTATATTATAATTCTAGATTATTATTTTATAAAACTTGAAAGCCTAGGAAGAGATACTATCTCTTATAATTATATAATATAATAATATATTTTCCTAGCCCATTAACTATACCTTAAATAAAGTAACTTTTAGTTTTATTATTAATAACGCGTTAGACCTAGGAAGTTAGAAGAATAATATTTTACTAAAAGAGTTAATATATATTTAAATTTCGGATATAATTATCTTTATTTAAATATATAATAAAGAGTATTATAATCGTGTTTATTACCCTTAATATTTCCGTAAAAGGGACTAGGCTTTACTATATTTATATAAAAATTATAATATTCCGGTAAATAAATTTATTAATTATAAATATAATTAATAAATAACTAGTCTATTTAAGGTTCTTAACTATATCGGTAGACTCGTATACCGCCTTAATATCCCGGGAAATTAGAAGATTTATAATATATTTTTAATAATATAGTTAGAGTAGTACCTACTATTAAATTAAGACTCTTTTAAATATCTACGACTTATTAACCCTAGAGTAGTAGAGTCCGAGCGAGACGATTTAAAGTTAGAATAAGAACTAAAGTATATCCTTAATAACCGCGTTATTAAAAAGGGGACGGGTTATATTACTAAATATCTTTTATCCTAAAAAAACTAGGGATTTATATAGGACCGTTAGATAAATATTAAAAATATTTTCGCGGACGAATTTATTAAGGAATATAAATAATAGGCTAGATACTAAACTAAATTCTTCTTTTAGGGTCGATAATTCTAGAAATATAATTATATTTCTCTTTTATATTATCGCCCTTTATTTACTTTTATTAAGAAATAATTATTATATTAAATCTACCTATCGAGCTCTATTTAGAGTATAGATATTATAATAATATTAAGGGGGTACTATACCGAGAACTAATAAAACTATTTTCTAATAATTTTAAATTATTTATCTAGTTATATATAGAGTTATATAGCCCGAATATTTTAATATTATATTATTTATATACTCCCCTATATAGATTTAGGTATATACTCTTCGTTATCGCTACTTTTTAATTAAATAGTATATTTATATAGGAAAGAACTTCGGATAATATAAAAATTATATAATTATTCAGCCGAATCGGGACTAGCTCCGCGCTAAAATAATTTTAATTCTAAAAATATCGTTAAACGACTTTTATTTAAATCTAGCCTAGATTTAACCTAAATTTATATTAAAATTTTATTTTATTAATATATATTTAAGGCCCTAGTTCTTTAGTATTAATATTTTTATAATACTATATATATATACTCTTATTTTATTAATATTATAACTTTTATTATTAATTATTTACGTTATCTCTATACCCCCCTATTATTTTACTTTATTATCGCGATTTTAATATTAAACTTTACGTCTCTACGTTAAATTTTAAAACTCTACGGGCCTACCCGTAATTCGATCGATAATTTAAAATATATATTTCTTATTTATTTACTTCTATATATAGACGTTATTTACATTATTATTTATAATACTTTATATAAATATATTAACGAGGGTATTAACTTCTTTCTTTTAAAAGAGGCGATTTATTACGGGGTAGACTTTAATAAAAATATTATTATAAATATTTATTAAAACGACGGGTTGAGCTCTATCGCTAGCTTTATTAAGACTAGGGTAATATTAAAATTCTAATATATTAGAACCAAATCCTCTATAAATAATTAATATCTTTTATATTATATATTATTATATTAACCCCGTGTCAAGTAATAAGATTATTTAAAAGTAAATTATAGAGTAATAATAGGGCTATTTAAAAGTATATTATCGAGTAGTAATAAAAGTATTAAAGAGTACACTATAGAGTAATAATAAGATATTTCGGAGTATATATTATAGGGTGATAATGGGGCCACTTGGGGGTATATTATAGAGTAACAATAAGACTATTTAAAAGTATATACGATAGGGTAGTAATAGTACTATTTAGGGGTATACCGGGCCATTTAGGGGCACACTATAAAATAATAACGGGGGTATTTAAGGGGCCATATCATAGGGTAATAATAAGAGTATTTGGGGGCATAGTATAAAGTAGTAATAAAAGTATTTAAAGTATTATATAGGGTAGTAATAGAGATATTTAGAGAACCATATTATAAGGTAATAATAAAAGTATTTAGGGGTATAGTATCGAGTAGTAATAAAACTATTTAAAAGTATACTATAAGATAGTAATAAAAGTATTTAGAGTATAATATAGAGTAATAATAAAGATATTTGGGGGGGTATACCTTGGGGTAGTAATTAAAGTATTTAGAAATATAATATAAAGTAATAATAAAGTTATTTAAAGGTATACTATTGACTAGAATTTAAGAAATAAAATCACGTGATATTATTCTTAACGATAAATTATAGTTAATTATCCCTAACGACTAGGCGGAAAGTTTAAAGTATTTTAATATAATATAAATATCTTTATACCCTATATTTCGTCTTATTTAGGGTACTAAAAAATATATATATTCCTAAATAGAGATCGTAGCGTGTAAGTCATCGACTTCGGAGATAAACGGATTTAGGAGGGCCTATAGTACGAGTACTAACAAGGGTCTTAATCGGAATATAATATAATAAATAGAGGCCAGCCTTATAAAACCGTAGATTTCACACTTTATTCTCTTTAATAACACCTTCTATATAGTCTTTAGAGAACTATTTAGAGTATAAAGATTTATTAACTAGATACTAGGTAGTTATAAGGTTATTAATATATATAAAAAGAGTAAAAACTATAGTATTATAAGGCTAGGCCCTATTTAGTATACTATATTCCGCCCGTCGGTACAAGGTCATATAATAAAGTACCCGGAATAACTATCGTAATCAAGCCGGCCACTATACTACTAAAATTAATTTATTTTATAAATAAATATATTCGATTTCTAGCCTTCTTAATCGTGCGGGTACTTCGCTATATTTATAAAACCTCTATTAATAACGGTAAGTAATAATCAAGTAATTTAAATAAATAGATTTTAAGAAGTAGTTATTACGAGTAAAATTCTCGATTATCTAAACTTTAAATTAATTACACTATTATTACTATCTCAAAGAGGGAAACTACGTAATATCTTAATATTCTATAATCGATACGGTAGTTATTCCGTATACGGAGGTTAACGCTAAAAGTCCTAGTAAATATTAAGGATAATAGTAACTTGGTAAATATCTAGCCCCGATAAGAGCTACCTAGATAATTAATATAAGATATACTATAAAGATACCCCCTTTATCTATATAAATACTCTTTAGATCGCTATATAGATACCCCCCCCTATATTAAATTAGTAGCGGCGGTTATTATAATAAAATATAATAAAATTATTTAGGCGACGTGGGTATATAGTAGTAAAACTACTATCTTATCCCTAATACCGTTAACGACGACGACGTTATATATATTACTATTCTGAATAGGTAGATCTTTAAATATAGTATATAACTAGGTATTATAGTAAATATTTAATAATAAAATCGCTATAGAATAAATATAAATAGGATTTTAATTATTTTCACTTTTATTTTAGTTAAAAAACGCGCCTATAATAAAAACACTTTAAAATATTTAAATCCGACGTCTTTTTTTTAAAAAAAAAACTATTTTAATATTATTAAATTAGTTTAATTACTAAACTAATTTATTAAAACTTATTCTCGATATTAATATACTATATCCACGGCCTTAAGATCCTAGTAATATTATCGCTTTAATTAGAGCTAGCTCTAAAGTTAGTTTTAATACTAGCGCCGACGTAATAAAAGTACCTCGCCTAGCGCCTAGTCGATATACTAGTAGAAAGAGGAGCCCTCCGCGTTAAAGTCTTAAGACTAGGTTAATTACTATAAAGTAAATATCGGTAGTAAAATCGGTCTCCTCTCGCTCGACCTAACTCGTAGTAATTATTTAATTTTATCTCGGTATAGTTCCCTCTCTTAATATAGCTCCCCCTCTTAATATAACTCCCCCTTTTAATATAACTCCCCCTTTTACTCGGGGTATAAATACGCGCGATTTAGAAATAAAAATTTAAGAGGTTTAATTATTATATTAAAATAAATATTCTTCTACCTCTTCGAACTAGGAAAGACGCCGTCGTATTATTCGTTTAGTTTTAAATTTAGCTCTCGTTAGAAACTCTTATAAATTAAAGGGTCTATTTTTAATATATATAATTACTAGCTCTTAAACCCTCTTCAAGGGCGAAATATTCTAATTATTCTTTACTTTAATAATTAGCTTTCGCGTTAGTTAAAAAGCTAACTTAGTATATCGCTAGTAAAGATAAATATCTTCGATTTTAAGAATATTACCGTCACTTTTTATCCTCGTCTTTACTTTATAAATATATAGTAGTCTAGAGTATTTAATATATATATCGGTATAAGCCTTGAGATTATTATTTATCCTAGCTAGTTATACGACTATTTTTCTAAATATAAATAGCGTTATTAGAGCTTTTATATCCCGAAGTAAAGAAATCCGATATTTATAAAGAAGGTATATTTTATTTAGTTCTAGTTTATTAATATATATTCTAAATTAACGAATAAAGAGGTCGTTAATTTTATTAACTACCGTTTTAAAATCCTTTATTACGGATTAACTAGTAAGTCTATATAAATAATAATAGTATATTTTATTTATTAAAAATTTTAACTCTCTTTTTAAAACCTAATAACTACTCTCGTCTTTAGAATTAATAATATTCTAGAAATAAAGAATCTAGTTAATAAAGACCTTTATGAACTTCCTTTTATAAAGGTTAATCCACGTCTTTACTAGATACTAGTAAATTAATATATCTTTAAAGAGGTAGTCCTTATATAGTTATTATTATTTATTTTTAAATTCTTTCCTTATAGGGGCGTAAACGATAGTAAACTAGGCGATATAAAATTCTTCCTAATCTTCCTTCGTCTTAAATTTACCTTTATAATAAACGATAACGTCTTTATTAATATATTAAACGTATAGAAGATTCGCGACTCTAGGGAAGACGCGAAAATACGCCGCTATTAAAGTCTTCTCGCGGTCGGTAATATTAACTAGCGGATCTAAAATATCTAGTTCTAGAAGTATATCGCGGTATTATTATAAAGCCTAAATATAGTCCTTAGTCTCTTCCTATAGTAGGAAATAAAAAGCGATATAAAATATACGGTTTAGAGTAGTTATTTTAATAATAATAAATAATAGAAGTTTATATTTATTCGTCTTAAAGGTAATATTTATAATAACGACTTCCTAGTACTATTTTAAGATAGTATAATAAGAAGTCTTCGAAAAAAAGAGATAAGATACCCGATTTTAGTGGTCCTTAAGGTACTTTATTTATTAATCGCCTATATATAAATATTTTATTAATATTTATATAGGAGTAAAGTTTCCTAAAGCCTAACGTTTTATTCGGGTCTTAATATTATAAATATCTTTTATTAAAAAAGTCGGATTAAATAGATTATTATTATCTTTAAACCTATTAACGATCTGCGCTAGTATAATACGTATCTTTATTCGCTTTTTAATAGTTTATTTAATCGTTATTATTATCGTTATAACTCGGTAGGAGGGATATAAAATTAAGAAAATAAAAGTATAATTATAAAAGTTATCTAGTACCTTTAGGTATTAATCGTCGAGGGTATTTTTAATAACGACGTAAACGAATAAATAACCCGTAGAATAAGAGATTATATATAGACGTAATTAGTCTTTAGAGGCACGTTTCTTTTTATCTTTATTATATCTTAACTAGGCTTTCCGTTTTACCTCTTTTTATTACGGTTATATCGTATTTACTATACTAGGTTAATTCCTTAATAACGAAAGCTACTAACTATCTTTATTCGTTCAAGACGAATACTTAGCTAATTAATTAATTATTATTACTAAATATATACTATAATTTTATTAATTAGTAGTAACGGTATTAATGTCCTATTAAGTACTATATTCTATTAGATAAACGTCTCGATCTACTAGTTACTACGTTATAGTAGTACTAGTTCGTCGAACTAGAATTATTCGATAACGTTTATTATCCGTACCTTATTTCTTCTACTAGTTTATTTCGGTAGAATAGAATCTACTCTTTCGTTAAGATAGAATACTACCTCTTTCTTCTTTATTAAAGTATCTAACCTAGTAGCCCCGTTATACCGAGGTCTATTATACTAATATTTAGGATAGAAATATTATATTTTAAAGTACTATACCTAGTTATTTAATATAATTATTAAAGACTTCCGCTACGAGGTACTAACCTACGAAAGTAGATATTATTATAATTACGTCTTCGGTTTTAACGAATCTATTATATAATTCGCCTAGAACCGTATTATATCTTTAATAAAATCGGTTAAATATCGACTTTCCTTAAAGGGGAGAAGCGCCGTTAAGATAATTTAAAATCGTATTAAATTTAACCTTATTCAAGTCCTTATATATTACTATTTCTTATATAGATTTTGTATACGGTTATTCGTTACGTTCTATCTATTTATAGAAGTACCAAACTTCTGTCTTTAAAGTCGAAAGAGTAAATTATAAAGAATTATTAATTTATTAACTCTTAACTTTTTTATTTCCGTAAGATTATTATTATAGTGTCTAGTAATATCGCTAGTCGTAATACCGTAGTCTTAGTATTCTAACTCGATGAATTTATATAGTCGGGCTACGCTTTCGCCGGCGAGGTTAACGATATTACTTATTATATTATTAATTATTTTATTCGGCGGAATTTCCGGCCTATTTAACCCCTTCGTAGTTTTAATCCTTAAGAGTAACGAGTATAGTTAAGGTTTATAAAGGTACCGAGCTAGCTAAATAATTAAATTATTAATATTACCGCTTTCCGTACCGTTATAATATATTTCTAAATTAATATTTAAGCGACTCGATAATCTTTTAAAATACCGGCGTTAATTAGGAATATATTTTCTTCGTTTTTACTAAACTCTAAATAAACGCCTTCTTCGTTATTATTATATTCGATATCGTTATTAAAATATTCTATTAGATAGACCTCCGTAGAAGAAATAATTTACTAAAGACCCTTTGGACCTAATTAATAATCTTAGTAGTCCTCGACTATAGCGAACACAGGCTTTAATAAAATATAGTTTATAAAACTTCGTAATCTTATTATAAATTTTATAATAATATCTCTAGTAGGTTCTTTTAAATTATTAGGACCGTAGGGCCCATAAGGCCCCTAAAGCGATAATACTACTTTTATTATATCGAAATAAAATACGACTAAACTCGGATTCTTCGATTTTATATATAATAATAAATCTACTAGTATAGGGTTTAGCCTTGAGTATACTAGTAAAGATATTTATTTCCGCGATATATATCTCTTTATCGAGCGAGTTAAGGACCTAGTAACTATTAAAGGTACTATTATATATGAAAATCTTTAAATTTACCTCCGCGGTATTATTTTAAAATAATATATTATTAAGTTTTTAGACACTGAGAAAAGACTATCGAAATACGACACTACCGATATTAATATTACGGAATAAACCTAGTTATTAATAGGAAGGTTTAAGGAGTTATCGAACGTAGTTATTAATACTATCTTTAGGGAACGTTACTTTATAAGAGATATTAATAACCGTCGTAAACTACGTAAATATATATAAAAGATTTTAAGGTTTATTAAAGATACGGGAATATCGCTATTATAAAATTAACTTAATATTATTTATAACGGAATTAACTTTAAACTACGGCGTAATATTAAAAGACCCGATAATAATATTATTATTAATAACTTTCTAACGAGCCTCGATAATTATAAATATAAGTAGTAGGCTCTAGTATCCCGAAAGTTAAATAAATATAATCGATCGGTTCCGCCGAATCGTAATAGTAATAATAATAACTATGGATAGCGTTAACCTTAATATTATAGTTAATATTAAAACTTTTAGAACTTTCGTTAACCTTTTATTCTTTATTATCCTACCGAAGGTTTTAGACCTTTATATAGCGGTGTACTTCTTTATAAAAATAATAATACTTCCTACGGAAGTAACTTATATAGGCCTTTTTCGTTATCTTCTTCTTAAAATAACGTTAACTTATAATAATAGTAGAACTCTAACCGTTTACCGCCTCCCGGAAGGTAATTATAAATAATAAACGGAAATTTAAATTCGTTATCTAGTTAGAAGATATTCTCTTTTAAAAACTAAGACTAAAGCTCTAAAGTAAAAAGAGACTTTAATAAAAATTCTTTTAAAAAGCCCTTTTTAACCTAAAGGGCCTACTATATTAAAGATTAAGAAACTATTAAAGATATTAATTACGACGAAGATTAATTTATAAAAATCTTCCGCTAAACTAAAAATCTTTATAACGAAAATTAAAGTAATTATTATAGTAGCTAAAAAAACGTTTTTTATTAAAATACGGCGTAGGCTAGTAAATACACTAATAACGCCGTCGATTTAGAGAAATATTATAACGAGACGATTAATAATCTTTTTATCGGCTAAGATCTTACTATTAAAATAACCGATATTATTAATAAAGTAATTTACCGTTTATATAACTAGCCCTTCTCTTCTAATAATAAGTTATATAAGTATATTCGATAATATCGATCTTCGATTATAATAATTTATCCCGCTTCCGCTTTAGCGAATTCCGTTTTATTAGATTCTTCTTTATTAAACTCCGCTCCGCTAAATATTATTTTCTCGGCGAAATAGGTTATTAAGTCTACCTCTATTAATAAACCTACCCGCGGTTATATATTCCGTGGTTACCGCTATACTATTATCGAGGTCTCCATAGAACTAGACGGTTAACTCTACGAATTCTATTTCGATATTAAATATACTATAAACTTTATAAACCGGTAGTTCCTTACGAAGTTTATAAAATTAAGTTTATAAATTAAAGTCCGTAAAATACCTACGGCCATAAAAGTCCGTAGTTTAGGATCGAATAACTACGATATTAATAAATTCGTTATTATTCCTATATATATTCCCGGTAAGGACGGTAAGATCGCTTTAATTATTAGGGAACTATATATCGTCGATAATTTATCTATTAAGATTTTAATAAATATCGATATTATAAAACTAAAAGGAATTATAATTAATACTAGTAGAGATCTCGTTATTATTATATCTTATAGTAACCTCGAGATCTTTATTTCTATAATCACGAAAGGCGCTAGAATAGATATTATTATATTTAATAAATTCCGCTATATCGTACTAGTATATTTAAATATAGTTATTATAATTAAATCTATAAAATCGGATTTACTCTATAATTATAATTTATTATTTAAACTATCTTAGCTTAATATACTAACAATGACCGCGTATATTATTAATTATAATATAGATAGGATTATAGTCCGGAATAATACTAATCTTCCTATAATTATTAGCCGATATACTAGGCTAGGGAAAATAATTAAATACGAAATAACTAAATATTTCTAAATAGATATTTTATATATTAATTTAGTCATAAGGCCACCTAAGACTTTAACGTCGAAACTTTTAATTAAGTTTTACTTTAAGGCCGGTTTTATTATAATAATAACCTTTAATATAATAATAACTCCCTATATATCTAATTCGATAATATCGAATATTATTTATCTAGGCCTTATAATTTCTAATTTAATATTTACTCTATTAAATTTATTAGAGTATTATTCGCCTTTATCGAAATAGACTTTACGAGAGGTTTCCGCGGTATTAAAACTTTCCGCGGTACCGAATATTTATTTATTTAAACTAGAAACTCTGCACCCTATAGGTACTACGATTTATAAAGATAATACTTCCGCCTTTATTATTACCGACGTCGTCGATTCGTTTCTAGATTTATAGAAAGATACTAGAAACGTAACGAATATCCCGGAATCCGAATAAATAAAGATTCCTTTTATTAATAATTAGAAAGAGATCTATAAAGCCGGTTAAACTCGTATTTATCCGTTAGGAAAGTATAATAAAGATATTATTAATAGTATTTTTAATAAACTATACTAGTAGGGCCGAATAAAATAGATAATTATAACGATACCGTTTTCTTTTCTTTATTTTATTATATAGAAAGATACTACCTCCGGTCCTAAAGAACGCGTAGTTATTAATATTAAGACTTTTAATAAAATAATAATATTTAATATTTATCTAGTCCCTATCTAAACTAAGATCCTAGTACTTTTATTAAATATTATATATATTTTAACTATCGACGCGGTAGCCTTCTTCTACTAATAGTAGATAAAGCGATATTATCGATACCGTTTTATAGTAGTTACGTATAGAGGGTAAAAGATATTTAATATCCCCGTTATAAACTACCGGAACTCGCTTATTTATATTTAACGAATAATCGACCGTATACTACGTCCATACCGAAAATTCTATCAAGTATATATAAATAATATTATTATCTTCTCTAAATCCTTACTAGAATACGTCGAGTATTTAATACTAATATTCTAAGCGCTATCGGATATGAATATTTATATTTCTATTAAGAAGTTTTTCCTTAACTATCCGTCCGCCTAATTATTAGGTTAATATATTAATACTTTAAATTTTACTATAACTAAGAATAAACTAATAATTATACGGAATCTTTAATTTCCCCGAATATTATAGGCGTTAAAGTATTACCTCGGAATAATAAATTACCTAAAATAATATATTCCGTATTATACGGTAATAATCAAGTTTTTATAAAACCGTAAAATATTACTAAATTAACACTATCGAAATTTATAGGGTGAAAGTATACGGGGTAATACTCGTAAATTTATAATAAAGAAATCTCTCGTCGATACGCCTACGCCGGCGGAGTTTAATATTTATAAATATTTATAAGAGCTCTTCGCGAGTTTTATTATACTATATTATATTAATTTAAAGAGACCGTTATTTATTAATCTAGATACTAGTAAAGAATAGGGATTCGGGGTATATATATATTATATTAAAATCGACGATACTATTAAAGTACCGAAGTAGAAATTATTATAATTTATTCTTTTCTTATCGAGATAACTAACCTCGGTTAAGATAAGGTACTAGTTAACCGAATTTAAAATAATTAATATCGTTTAAGTTATAAAGAAGATTCGCTACTTTATAGAAACTATTAATACTATTATAATTATCTATACCGACCATACTTCTACTATAAGTATAGTGAGATAGATATTTATAAATACTACCTCTATTAAGAAACTAAACCTTAGGTTAATCCGCGCGTCGGAATACCTATAAAAATTCCGAATTAAATTAAGGTATAAACCTAGTAAAGCGAATATCGTTCTAAATATTTTATTATACTTTACTAGTCGGTTATATCGTCCTAAAATAAACGAATTAATTCTAGACGTATTTATTACTTTCCTAGTTAATATTATCGCTGTTAGCGAAGACTTCAAAAGTAGTATATATAATAGTTACGAAGTAGAAGGACGATAGGTTAAGATTATAACTATAATAGTAAAAAACGCCGTACTCGGTAAGAATACGGCCAAACTACTATATAAACTTATTAACGGGTTACTTTATTTCGACGATATCGAATATAATTATAGTCTTCGTCTATACCTACTAGCGGCGCTAGAGTATAAAGTTTTCTAGAAAATTTATAATGAAATAGGATATCCTAGCTATACTAGAACTTATAAGAAACTTATATATAATATCTATATATTTAATATATCGACGAAGTTATATAAATACCTTAGATATTATTCTTATTATTAATTATATTAAACGCCTAGGTATTAACTTTATAACTCGCTATAATTAATTTACTCGCCGTATAGGCCCTTTAAAATTATTATTATTAATTTTATCCTCGCTCTACTAGAAGCTTCCACCGGCGAGGATTATATAATATCGGTTATATATAAATTTAATAAAGTAGTAACGTTAATTACGGGTAAAGTAATTTAGAGCGGACTTTAATAAATTTATTATTTATTAATAAGATTTCTACTATTAAATTAAGGTCTTCCGTTAATAATTATTAACGACCGAGATACTCGATTTATCGGGTAGTTATAAAAGTAGATTATAACGGAGTTAAATATTAATATACTTTATTCGACTATATATTACTTTTAGACCGACGGATAATTTAAAAAGTTAAATAAAATTATCGAAATTACCCTAAAATACTTCCTATTAATAATCGACGCGTATAAATAGCCGGTAGTACTACCGTAACTTTCGGTTATATTAAATAACTCTATTAAATATAGTAGTACCCGCTTAGCGCCTACCGAGATTTTATATAACTTTAAGATTAAGAAGTTATTTAACCTACTACGTATTAATAATTTTAATATTTTTTAATTTAACGTAGTAGATATCCCTAAAGCCTTCCGTAACGTAGGAATCTTTATTACGGGAACGATAGGAGCCTCTCGTAATACGTAACGTCCTATTATAAAAATACGATTAAGTATTATAGAAATAAAGAATACTATAATAAAAGTTTATTAAATCGAAATATTCTCTACTACCGCTTACCGTCCCGAATATATCGACGCGTAGGATACTATTACCTTTACGTCGCTCCGGATAAAGGAATATTACGATATTTATTATAAACCGATATTCTTTAAAGTTAGAGATTATATTCATTTATATTTATATAAAGAATATTAAATAGCCGGAGTTCTATCTAAAAAGACCGATTAATAGTTCGTCGGACTTTTTTAAATTATTAAATATATCGGTAGGCTCGTATACCGTCTTAAACTACCACCTACTATATTTATTTATAATATAATTTCGGTCGTCTATTTTAAACCTACTACTAGATAAGAAGAGGACCTATATAAAAAATATATTAAAGCTCCGCCACCGATTATTATCGACAACGAAGAAGAATAGGAAATAAATAGGTTACTACGGAAACGATAATATCGATTTAAAAAAGTTAAGAATATAATTATATAATACCTCGTTCGTTAGAAGGGATATAGGCCCGAGGATAATAAATAAATATTTATAAAGTAACTATAATATATACCTAACGTTATTAAGAATTATAAAGATACTTATAACTAGTTTACTTAAATAATATAAATAATTATTTAATATGAACGAAGTTTCTTATTATAGTAATTTCGGTTTAATGAAATTCTCTCTATACTAGCGCTACCGTTTTATGAAGATACTCTTTATACTATTATTTCTTTAAATATTTAATTTATTTATATTATCGGGGCGATGGCTTTTATTTATTTAATAATAACTATTACGGCTATACTATATTTACTATACTAGGTTAATTTCTTAATAACGAAAGCTACTAACTATTCTTATTCGTTTAAGACGAATATTTAGTTAATTAATTAATTATTACTACTAAATATATACTATAATTTTATTACTTTTTTATTTACTTTAGATTTTCCTTAAACGACCGCGTAACTTTATTCTTTTATATATATTTATATTATTTTAACGAGTAGGCCGAGGGAGCCCTCTAATAAATTATTCTATAATAGTAATAAGTCTATAGTTATCGTTACGGTAGGGTAAATTAATTTAAAGAAATATTTATTTTAGGAGGGAAAAATAGCGACGCGAAAGTATCGTTTATTAACGGTAGATATATTAATAGTTACGGTAACCGCCGCTATTAACTTAATATAGGGGGGGTGTTTATATAGCGATCTAGAGGGTATCTATATAAGTAAAGAGGGTGTCTTTATAGTATTTTCTATTAATATACTACGCCCCCCGTAACCCTCTCGTGGAGTATTTAAAGAAAGCCTAAGAATCGAGTTCTAGGGTCTAAGCGCTAAAGAGATAAGGGGTTTACCCTAGATATATACTTAGGTATACCTGTAGAGTAGACCATCCGGATTACAAGTCCGGGCCACTTCTAGCCCAAAGACATGGAGACTCTTCAGGGGGCCACTAGCGCTTAGGGCTAGGGCAGATTTCTACGCTAGCCAGGACTTTTGGCGTCAATCTCCGTACTTTATTGCATGACCTCGTAGTGCCTGTTTAGCCTACGTTGTCTTAGACATTTCGAACCACAGTCATACGATACTCGGATATCCACATAAAGATCACTTCTCTCTCCAGAATGAAAATCTATCACATTTTCTGAAGAGCTTGAATTCATTCAGAATTTCTATCAGTCTGTCCTAGCTTGAAAAGATTACTAGATGTTGAAAACGCCTTGAATTCTTGCTATTGCCCTCCATGGTACAATCATATACAGAGCTTTTTGGAGGTGCGATTACTGTCGATATTCCCTCCGAGTTCGCAGACGTCAGGTAACAGCTTTCGGAATCTTTCGATCCGAAGAACCAGTTGTAGTCATTTTTTCGACAAGATATTGTGGCTACTTCCTTCATTTGTGATATCTTTTCAAAAAGAAAACTTTCAATGACTTCCTCCTGCACCATATATATCAACAGCCTTTCCTGCCATCGTTTCCCTTCACGGACCCGCTCGAAGACTCTTTTATACAAGTTCTCCGAGGCCTGATTTCGCAGCCAACGGCTCTACTTTGCAAGCAAACATCGAGACGAAGCTGACCTTCGACCCCTTTTCCACAGCAACATCCGCCAAGTCCCAGACAATCAAGAAGTTTTCCTAGACATCAATGGCTTCTCGTCCCTAACGTTCGACCTCATCGAGAGGGTGAACCTAGTCGCAACGGACAAGGAAGCTCTCGAGTACCACTTCGCAGACATAATTGCCGAAGACGATAGCAAGAACATCTGGTCAATATCCGAGAAAGTGGAGCTGCCAAAATTCGCGTAAGCTATCTCCCCGTTTACCTTTCCCTGAAGAATGCCTGACCAATTATTTTCATATCCTAAACCTCACTCCTTTGCAATGATTCCTGACTCCCATCACAGATCCCAAATACCAGCGCTCTCCCTAATCGCAACCATCGCCCCCCCAGCGACCGCTTCAGTCAGACCGAATACGCCCACGCACACGGAATTACAATTGACCCTGGTCCGGCTGGTAGAGCAGAATACGGACTTTGTTATCACGTTGAACGTTCCGTATGTCCCTAGGGAGAACGGGACTGTGTATGGGACTGCTGATAGCAGGCGCCTGGAGGTAGCGCAGAAGATGAATGAAATTTGTAAGAACATTACGGCAAGCTTGGACATTAAGGACTGGGCTTTGTTTGGTGCTTGAGCTGCGCGAGAGAATTGCGGTTGTGGAGATAGTAGGGAAGAAAACTCATAAGATGCGACGGGCGAGAGAATGAAGGCAACGAACGTTTAGATTTAGATAGACACGGAGTCCGTAATAATACACTGACTTGATGCAATGCCGCTCGAAATCAATGTAAATCTTACAGTCACAAAGTCAAGAAATCCAGCTTTCGTGCCACCGAGTCGAGGCCATCGTCTGCCTCACCCTTCGCATCTGCCTCTCTCACACCGACAGCCTTCTTACTCTCTCGGAATTCCCTACCCAAAATGGCCATGATCTCGCCGAAACGCGCTCCAGGATTCTCTAATCGTACCCTGGCCTGCTCCTCTTTCACGAAGTCCTGATACTCGCTCTTCTTTCCCTCCGCTTGACCCTTTCTAGGCACGGGCTGTACTTGAATCAATCTATTTTTGCAGCTCCCACAAGAATGCCTTGCCGGATCGATTGACTTGCTGTGCCGTTTATACTCCAGCCCGCAAGTTGGCGAAGTACAAGCCCACATGTACTTATAAGCTATTTCATAGGCGTGCTTTGTCGTTACGTTGACGTTGCGGTGTGAGAAGGCTTTGGTACATTTACGTGCCCAATCTTTGAACCCTTTGCCGTGAGGGTTATCTTTGACACCACTGATCATGAAATTCGCCAGATGACAGTACTCGTGCGCGATCACATTGATGAGTCGATCCTCATCATCGATGACCTTCTCTGCAAGCTCAATGGAAGCATGATGACGGTGTGTAGTCGTACAGATAGTACCATCACCGTTCTTCGATCGAACGGCTTCTCTCCTCCAATTCGCTCGGCCGGCTGTGGATGATAGCTTTTTACTCCAGATGATTCTAATACCGCCAGTAGACTCTGCCATGGACGCAACTCGTCTTTTGGCGATAGTTTGATCAACTTCAGCCAGGAAGGATGTGGCCAGATCGTGCTTCTTCTCGTTGAACGCTTTTCGTTGCTCAATTACCTTCCTATCTTTCTTAGCTGGGCCCTTGGCCGGGCTCTTCCGAATCGATTCTGAAGGCGATAGCTCGTCATCATCTTCCTCTACCGACAGCAGTCTCGATTTGCGCGGAGACTTGAGAGGTTTCTTCGGCGAGTTTTGCTCATTCCAGTCATTGATGACATCTTGGCTCCAGAAAGCATCTATACTAGGCCGGTGAGGCGATGGTGGTATTCGATGCTTTTTCGACGAAAGTTGCAGGATTGATCTTGCTGGGCTCAATGGCGGAGTGATAGGACGTAGTTTGTCCTTGGATTCGTATGGTGATTTTGATCTTGGTGGAGAGCTTGAGATAAATTAGCACTGTAGAAATTTGGAGTGCGTACAAACACACAAGCTCAACTTTGCAAATGGCTCTTCTAGATCGAAAGATTCTTCGCTTTGAACACCGGTCCCAATCATACTAGGAGAAGAGGCACCCCTTGGAGGGGATTCAGGACACACGACAGCTGCTTTCTTCTGCTTTGGCGAGGTCAAGTCAATCAAGCCAGAATTTTCATAGCTGCCGATTGACAGTTTTTTCGGACTTGATAAGATGCTTTCCTCCCATCTGACTGTTCTTTCCTTCGTTGACTTTTTAGCCTTTGTCGTTCTCGACGACCTCGAAGGTAGAATGTCCTCATCACTCGCAGAGTCTAGAACAACGAACCCAGATAGATCCGTGAAAGAGTCGTCATTCTCAGAAGCCAAGGGGCTAGGGTCCGATAATGTTCGAATAAACTTGCTGTACGAGTAGTCCACGGACGCCTTGGCTTCTCTTGTGGGACTCGACCTGGCACCAGGCCTCGTAAGGTCTGTTACTTCAGGAGCAGTGAGTTTTGAATCGCTCTTGATTTTACCGAGCGCAGGAAGAAGTAGCGAATTGACATTGGAATGCTGCGGGGGCCCAAGCGGCCGTTGCTTGCTTGTTCGCTTGTCCTCACTGCGCTTTCTGGTGGTCGTCTCCTGCAAAGACCTATCCTGGAATGGCGATGTATCAAGTCGTCTAGTATCAGGTCTTCTGGGCGAATGTCTCCTGCCATTCTCCTTCTTGGTGGTCGGTGGTGGTGTTTTGATCTTGGCTGCTTTAGGAAGCTCTAGAACTAGGAGCTCAGAAAGCTCGGGTAATTCATCATTACTCTCAACAATCAGATGATTGAACCGTGCCATCATCCCACCTCTATAACAATGGTTTAAATATACTGCCCCGCTGTTTCGAAGTCAACGGTCGAAGACACTGTCAACACTGGTCTCCCATGGCGACAACAGTAACTTAAGCGAGCTCACTTGAAGAGAACTTTCACGCAAACCGAGGATTTGACCTGACTACGAAACTTTAAATAGTGACTGCTATGAGTTTTGTTTTGATTGTTTACACCAAGAAGAATGAAAGTGATCTATCAGTACGCCACCAATCCATGCTAATCGTCCTAATTCATACACCCCGTTCATCCACCCTTTGAAATACGGAGACACTAGAAGTGCAGTCAATGTCGTGAGACCCCGATCCTGACCTCATCACCATTCTTTATTTTGTTCCTCCATGGCAACGTCGAAGTGGCTAAGATCAACAACCACGTTACTCGCCCTGCTCACCTAAAGCAAGAGCATCCCGACACCGACGAGAATTGCACTTGTAACGTATGCCGCGAGTTTGACAATACCAAAGTCGAAAGCTGGCACACCGAGAATGGGCGCAGCTCCCTTGCTCGAAGAGGAACTGCCAGAGCTGGAGCCAGTGCCAGATCCGCCAGTAGCGGTAGGAGCGTTGGTGATCGACCCGGTCCCAGCTGCGCCAGCTTGGCTGTTGATAGCCTTGCAGCTCGATGCGGGCTTCGGGCTCTGTTTTGAGGCTTTGCCAGAGAAATCACAGGGGCTGGTGTTTTGGGTATTCGTTGCCGTCTGGTTGAGGTAGTACTGGTTGAAAGCGAAAGATAGTCGCTCCGTGGAGTTGCACATGGAAAACGCTCCATACTTGCCGGTAGTACCATTCCCGTCGACTCCTGCGCAGTTGTTGCCCAGGCTAGGATTGCAGATGTATTTGAATTGAGTCTGGATGTCAGTGTCGCTGAGATCGGCTTTGGCAACGCAAGTAAGATTCTGGATCATACAGCTGCAGATTGCCTCATTTGGAGTAGGAGGAAGTGCAGTGGCCGCTTGCCAGGTATCTGTTGTTGGGCAAGCCTGTGCCGAGTTGGTCGGGTTGTAAGAGGCCGAATTCGGGCCAGTTGGGTTCACTTTGGCAATTTGAGAAGAAAGATTGTCGAAATCCTTGAGAGTAGTAGCTTTTTTGTCGCTTCCAACGCTGACAAGACCTGAATAGCATTAGCATTGCGAGTCCCGCCCAATTTCTAAATGCGTAGCTTACCATAATCATTGGCTTCCTGGAAGTACATGTAGACAATTCCACCGGACCACACTCGGGTCATGTTGCTCCCAAACAGGGCAGCTACATCGTCGAATGGTCGTGGTTCAACTTTGTTGCAACCGTACTCGGCAAAAAATGCCGGAACGTTATAAGAAGAGAACTCTTGCGTACGCGCCTCATACATTGAAGCACTGTAGGACGATGTTCCACACCATGAGTAGATATTGTAACCCCAGAAGTCAATGCCATCTGCAGCCGGGCCACAATTGAAGTAGTTTGCGAGTTCCGTGCGAGTCTCGTCATCGTCAGACGCATATCCGACGCCGATAGGACGATATTTCTTGTTCACAATGTACGCCTTCATGTCTCGGACAGCTGCTTTAACGAAAGCGCTTGCAGCGGTGTTGTTTGGAGCGTTTGAGACTTCATTGCCTGCAAAGAAGCCAAGAACGTTTGTGTAGTTCTGGAAAGCGTCTATGACACTGGCGTATCGGCTGTAAAGTTCCTTATTCCATTCTGGAGTATCACGATTGATGGATGTGGCAGGCTCGCCAAGGTCTGAAACAACATATATCCCAGCCTGTTGGAGCATCTGCATGCATTCTGAATGATCTTGTGTAGGATCCACGGCATAAACTCGAATCGTATTGGTTTGAAGCTGCTGTAGAAGTGGGATATCGCGTTTGCAGTTGGCAGGATCAGCTAGTGGATCAGTGTAGCCGTTGTTGCCAGTGGTTGTGGTGGATCCATTGCCAGTGAAGTCCTGCTGATAGGCTACGCCCTTGATGAAGAACTCTGTACCGTTGGTCTTGTAGAAGAATTTGGAGCCCTGGACACAATGTTAACTTTGCTTTTGATAGAGACCTTTCAGACAAAACCAATACCTTGATTACAACAGGATCAAGCTGAGCAACCGCTGAGGCGGCAAACCAGGTGGCGGCTACAATCGCCGTTGGAGCAGCCTTGAGACCCTTCATTATCGCTATTTATCGATGGGGTTATGATGGGAGATGAAAATGATGTGGTGTTGATACAACGTGTGATCTTTCACGCCGCCAAGGCTTTGGCCGCGGTTTGTGCGAGTTGTCCGAGGAAGGTGCGACACAACGAAAGACTGTGATGCGCGCAGTGGTGAGTCGGCGCGGGGTTGCTATGGAAGCGCACCCAGACAAAGAGCGTGTCTGAACGAGAGTATGTGGTCAAATTGGGGAGTGCAGAGAATGAAGAAGAGAAGGAGGGGCTTGGCAGAGACTTTCTTCGGGTCTTCAGCCAAATGGAAGGAATGCTTGCGGGGCAGCCGCGCAATTTGGCCACATAAACATAACTAGCGCCATTTTGAACGATTTGAACGGGTTGCCTTAGGCAATTATGCTACGACCTATAGGTACGGCGAGACTTTCGCTAGTTCCAAGAGCAACTCTTCAACGATATGACACTGTGTTCTAAAGATGAGGAAGGACCTCTGTCATTCCCTTGCTTCGAGAAGCCAAGCATCACTAAAGTACCTTACTGTACTGTCAAGCGGAACTTGCCGGAACAGCAGAGCTGTATCAATAGTTGAAGCGCTAGACCTATAATTTACTGTATTAATTAAATCTATTTGTGTCCATATCCAACCTCCCCAACGATGATCTTCGACATCTGCCCATGGTCCCCCCTAGAAACTAACCCGTTATGCCCAATCACTCTAACCCCTTGGAGAGCCCTTGCCACCAGCTCGGCCTATTTTTATACACTATCGGGTGCCGGTCAACTTCCTTTCCACGCCTATGATGCTCGAGAATGGCGATGATCAAGAGACATGGTAAAGATTATATCCAAGAATGGCACGTTCAATAGTGGTGGTATTTCGTTGATCTGCTTGAATGCACATAGAATTCCCGCAGTGAGAGGGTCGAAAGAGTAGCCGAGCTTGTTAGGATTTCAACTTTTCAAGGAATCTCCGTAGCGGTTAAATGTACGGAGTATCTTAAATGAATGCTTCAGGGTTTACCGCAGTGGTTGACCGGCGGAATCTCAACAACTTCAGAGCTTCGAAAGCTACTGAATGAACCACTATTCATTATCAAAGTTTGTATTAATGGTGGCCGCAAGGTAGAAGATAGACTACGTTTGTTTCATGGCATAGTAGAATCTATTGTCGTGTCCAAACAATAAATTTCGTGGCTCGAAGAGTACTTTACTCAATGAGTGTTGATCTCGAAGCTGAATACGGGCCTGGTAGACGATCTGTAATATTACATCAGAGGGTTTCGTAGCGCAACGACCAATCAGCAGTCGTCCAGCCTTGGTTTAGCGCAGCTTCCTATCCTGCTTCCCCCTAAAATTTTCGTGTGCCTCCTTCTGCTTCTCCTATATTCCCACGTCCTCTCTCTTTACCTCTCTACCTTAATCGATCGGCCTGTCGTCCTTCCTGGCGATATCTGTCGTTCGTTCGGGGCTTTTGAAGGTAGCAAAGTTAGACCTGTTCCGTTGAAGCAGAATCTCGGGTAGACCGGGGCAACCTGCGCAGCAGTCACTCCTTTCACTCGTTAGCAATATCAAAACAAGTTCCAGCTACGCCATTTTCAAACCTCAATCGTTACAACAGAGGATCACATACAATCAAAGGTCGTCACCATAATAATAAAGGAATAATTGAGGGGTGGGTCAGACTTTGCATTCGCCGAGTTTCAGATTCGACGGACACCCCAACGCGACAACCTCAAAAGGTCTTCTTGGACCAACCGATCATTATCCACCCACGTCTACATCTCAAACAGTGTTGATGGGGAGCATTTGAAGTGAGTATTCTCTTGAGCTACATTTATTACTTCGACATTCATGCCAGTGTCGATGCCGATTATTGCGCAATCTCTTTGTTCAGCGACTGACTTGGTAAAGGCAACCGTCTAGAGATCGTCCTAAACATCAGTCATCATGTCGGGCCATCCGCAAGGTCAATACGATGAAGGCTATGGCCATCATCCTCAAAACACAGACTCGTACTACCAAGACGAGCATAACCAAGGCTACTACGACCAAGGTCAGGATTACCAGCAAGGTGGCCATTCTCAAGAATTCGGACATCAGCAGCAGCACGGCAGCGGCGGCTACTACGATGAGTCGTAAGTACAGCAGTTTGTAGATTGATACACATTTTGCTCACTCAGTACAGTGGCTACTACAATGCCGATGCCAGCAACCCATACCAGCAAGACGGTGGGTACTACGAGGGTCAGGGTCACCCGCACGGCCATCAAGATGAGTACTACAATGACCAGTACTACGATCAGGGCACACCAGCTGCAGGTCAGCAGCCCCAGTACGGTCAGGGTGGCTATGGCGCCAAGCCGAAGCGCCGTGGCCATGACTCTGAAGAAGACTCGGAGACCTTTAGCGACTTCACCATGAGGTCTGACATGGCCCGAGCTGCAGAGATGGATTACTACGGCCGTGGCGATGAGCGGTACAACAGCTACAACGAAGGCCAGGCAGGAGGACGCGGATATCGACCACCTTCGTCTCAAATCTCCTATGGGGGCAACCGATCATCAGGTGCCTCGACCCCAATCTACGGCATGGACTACGGCAATGCGCTGCCTGCCGGTCAGAGATCACGAGAGCCATATCCAGCTTGGACTTCAGAGGCCCAGATCCCAGTTTCGAAAGAAGAAGTCGAAGATATTTTCATGGATTTGACTGCAAAATTCGGCTTTCAAAGGGACAGTATGCGAAACATGTACGACCATTTCATGACCCTACTTGATTCTCGCGCGTCTCGTATGACCCCAAACCAAGCACTGCTATCTTTGCATGCGGATTACATTGGAGGAGACAACGCCAATTATCGTCGTTGGTACTTCGCGGCCCACCTTGATCTTGATGACGCTGTCGGATTTGCCAACATGAAGCTCGGTAAAACCAATCGGAGGACTCGCAAAGCACGTAAAGCCGCGAAGAAGAAGGCTGCAGCCGAGCCTGGTAACGAGGATCAAACGCTGGAAAATCTTGAGGGCGATAACAGTCTGGAGGCCGCCGAGTATCGCTGGAAGACTCGTATGAATCGGATGTCCCAACACGATCGTGTCAGACAGGTGGCACTGTTCCTCCTTTGCTGGGGCGAAGCCAATCAAGTCCGTTTCATGCCCGAGTGTCTGTGCTTCATCTACAAGTGCGCCCTTGACTATCTCGCGACCCCCGAATGCCAAAACCGAGTCGAGCCTATTGAAGAATGCACCTATCTGAACAACGTGATCACTCCGTTGTACCAGTACTGCCGAGACCAAGGGTACGAAATTCAAGATAGCAAATTCGTTCGCCGGGAGAAAGACCACAGCAGCGTCATTGGATACGACGATATCAATCAGCTTTTCTGGTATCCAGAGGGCATTGAGAGAATCGTGATGGATGATAAGACCAGAATTGTCGATTTCCCTGCAGCAGAACGATACAACAAGCTCCGCAGCGTGGTGTGGAACAAGGTTTTCTTCAAAACCTACAAGGAGACTCGATCATGGTTCCATCTGATTGTCAACTTCAACCGCATCTGGGTCATCCACTTGTCAGCTTTCTGGTTCTACACCGCCCACAATTCGCCAACATTCTACACGAAGCACTACCAGCAGCAACTGAACACTCAGCCCAAACGTCCAGCACATTGGTCAGCCGTAGCCCTTGGTGGTACCCTTGCCTCTTTGATCATGATAATCGCTTCCTCCATTGAATGGGCTTACGTCCCACGTCGATGGGCTGGAGCACAGCATCTGACAAAACGGCTGTTCTTCCTCATTGGTATTTTCGTGATCAACATCGGCCCCAGCGTCTACATATTTGGAATCAAGGACAGCGGCACCGTTGCCAACGTACTGGGTGTTGTCCAATTCTTTGTCGCTCTTGCAACCTATTTCTTCTTTGCCATTGTGCCACTAGGTGCGTTGTTCGGCAGCTACATGAAGAAGAACTCTCGACAGTACGTTGCAAGTCAAACGTTCACGGCTAGCTTTCCTCAGTTACACGGCAATGACATGTGGATGTCTTACGGTCTATGGGTCTTGGTCTTCGCTGCCAAACTCACTGAATCGTACTTCTTCTTGACCCTCTCGTTCCGTGACCCGATCAGGATTCTGTCTACCATGAAGATCAGCAGATGTGCTGGAGATGCGATCATCGGCAGCATCCTGTGTAAACAGCAACCCAAGATTCTTTTGGGTCTCATGTTCGTCACTGACGTCTGCCTGTTCTTCCTGGATACCTATCTGTGGTACATTCTCCTGAACTGCGTCTTCTCGGTGGCAAGGTCTTTCTATCTTGGTGTCTCGATCTGGACTCCATGGAGGAACATTTTCTCTCGCCTGCCAAAACGTATCTATTCTAAGATTCTTGCCACGACCGACATGGAAATCAAGTACAAGCCTAAGGTACTGATCTCTCAGATCTGGAACGCTATCGTTATCTCTATGTATCGAGAGCATCTCCTGGCCATTGATCACGTACAGAAGCTCCTCTACCACCAGGTGCCTTCGGAACAGGAAGGCAAGAGGACTCTACGCGCGCCGACCTTCTTCGTGTCTCAAGAGGATCACTCCTTCAAGACCGAGTTTTTCCCAGCGCTCAGTGAAGCAGAACGCCGTATCTCCTTCTTTGCTCAGTCTTTGTCGACGCCAATTCCAGAGCCTTTGCCTGTGGACAACATGCCTACTTTCACCGTTTTGATCCCTCATTACGGTGAGAAGATTCTTCTCTCCCTACGTGAAATCATTCGCGAGGATGAGCCATACTCAAGGGTTACGCTGTTGGAGTACCTAAAGCAGCTACACCCTCACGAGTGGGATTGCTTCGTCAAGGATACAAAAATCTTGGCTGACGAGACATCTCAATTCAACGGTGACTACGAGAAATCTGAGAAGGATACGGCAAAGAGCAAGATCGACGACCTCCCGTTCTACTGCATTGGTTTCAAATCAGCCGCTCCAGAATATACCCTGCGCACTAGAATCTGGGCTTCCCTACGCTCGCAGACTCTCTACCGGACCATCTCAGGTTTCATGAACTACAGCCGGGCTATCAAGCTCCTCTACCGCGTTGAAAACCCAGAGGTTGTACAAATGTTTGGTGGCAACTCAGACAAGCTTGAGCGCGAGCTGGAGCGCATGGCCCGCCGCAAGTTCAAGATCATTGTCTCGATGCAACGGTATGCCAAATTCAACAAGGAAGAACGTGAGAACACCGAATTTCTCCTCAGAGCCTATCCCGATCTGCAAATTGCTTACCTCGACGAGGAGCCTCCCCTCAATGAGGGTGAGGAGCCCAGACTATACTCTGCTTTGATCGACGGCCATTCTGAGCTCATGGACAACGGTATGCGACGCCCCAAGTTCCGTATCCAGCTCTCCGGCAATCCGATTCTCGGAGACGGAAAATCTGACAACCAGAACCATGCCCTTATCTTTTACCGTGGTGAATACATACAGCTCATCGATGCCAACCAGGACAACTACCTCGAAGAATGCCTGAAGATTCGGAGTGTTCTCGCTGAGTTTGAGGAGATGACCACTGACAATGTTTCACCTTACACTCCTGGCCTTCCCAAAAACGAGACGGCTCCCGTCGCAATCCTCGGTGCTCGTGAGTACATCTTCTCCGAGAACATCGGTATATTGGGAGACGTCGCTGCAGGCAAGGAACAGACATTCGGCACTCTCTTCTCCAGGACATTGGCCCAGATAGGTGGCAAACTGCATTACGGTCATCCTGACTTCCTCAACGGTATCTTCATGAGCACTCGAGGCGGTGTTTCCAAAGCGCAAAAGGGTTTACATCTGAACGAAGATATCTATGCTGGTATGAACGCTTTGCTTCGCGGTGGACGTATAAAGCACTGCGAATACTACCAGTGCGGAAAAGGTCGTGATCTTGGTTTCGGCTCAATCCTCAACTTCACCACCAAAATCGGCACAGGCATGGGCGAGCAGATGCTGTCTCGGGAGTACTATTATCTCGGCACTCAGCTTCCTCTCGACCGCTTCTTATCTTTCTATTACGCCCATCCTGGTTTCCATATTAACAATTTGTTCATCATTGCATCACTCCAGATGTTTATGATCTGTCTGATCAACATCGGAGCACTGCGCCACGAAACCATCGTCTGCACTTACGACAGGAACAAGCCTATTACTGATCCATTGAAACCTACTGGATGCGCCAACCTCGTGCCGATTCTCGACTGGGTGTTCCGTTGCGTCGTTTCCATCTTCATCGTATTCGTCATATCCTTCGTGCCCCTCGTGGTACAGGAGCTTACGGAACGTGGATTCTGGCGCGCAGCTACTCGACTGGCCAAGCATTTTTCTTCGTTCTCGCCACTGTTTGAGGTGTTCGTTTGCCAGATTTACGCCAACTCTCTCAGCCAAGATCTGTCGTACGGCGGTGCCCGCTACATTGGTACTGGTCGTGGATTCGCAACCGCCCGTATTCCATTCGGTGTCCTGTACTCGAGGTTCGCTGGTCCATCGATTTATTTGGGTTCTCGACTATTGATGATGCTGTTGTTCGCTACCTTGACCATCTGGGGAACTGAGTTGGTGTACTTCTGGGTTTCACTGCTCGCGTTCTGCATGTCGCCCTTCCTCTTCAACCCTCATCAATTCTCGTGGAACGATTTCTTCATTGACTATCGAGACTTCCTGAGATGGCTCTCTCGCGGTAACTCAAGGTCTCACAATTCCTCTTGGATCGCCTTCTGCCGCTTATCTCGAACTCGTATCACTGGATACAAGCGAAAGGCACTTGGGGAACCTTCATCCAAGCTCTCTGGAGATGCCCCACGTGCGCACTTCACCAACATCTTCGTCGCTGAACTTGTCAGCCCACTGTTGCTCGTAGCAGTCACGTTGATCCCTTATCTCTTCATCAACGCACAGACTGGCGTTAGGTCACCGACAGCTACGAACTCGCTGATCCGAGTCGCCGCTGTAGCATTCGGACCTATTGCTATCAACGCTGGAGTCCTGGGCGGCCTTTTTGGCATGGCCTGCTGTATGGGACCTCTTCTCAGCATGTGCTGCAAGAAATTCGGATCAGTCCTAGCCGCGATTGCCCATGGTGTGGCCGTCGTCATGCTACTAGCCTTTTTCGAGGTCATGTTCTTCCTGGAGGGGTTCGTTTTCGCCAAAGCATTACTCGGCATGATTGCCGTCGTGGCTTTGCAACGATTTATTCTGAAGTTGATCATTGCTCTTGCCCTTACCCGAGAGTTCAAGAGCGACTCATCGAACATCGCTTGGTGGACTGGAAAATGGTACAACATGGGATGGCATTCGCTATCCCAGCCGGGAAGAGAATACCTTTGCAAGATTACCGAACTTGGTTTCTTCGCCGCAGACTTCATTCTTGGGCACTTCCTCCTCTTCTTCATGCTTCCAGTCATCGCCATCCCGTATATCGACAAACTTCACTCGATCATGCTCTTCTGGCTTCGACCAAGGTAAGTTCTTATAGTCCTGTAAACATAACTGCTTGAAAATAACATCCTTCACAGTCGTCAAATCCGTCCTCCAATCTACTCATTGAAGCAGTCGAAGCTTCGCAAGCGCAGAGTCATTCGCTTCGCTATGCTCTACTTCATCATGTTCATCATTTTCCTGGCGTTGATCGTTGGACCAATCGTTGCTAGCAGGTTCATTGGTAAACTGCCAAATATCCCTATGCATCTCTTCCAACCGACTGGTCTCAACAACAACGATACCAGCAACTCTGTAACAGGGTCCGCACTCAACGGCCTTGGAGCAGCGAATACCAGGGGTGCCGGTGGGGCGGCAGCAACCACGACGACATCATCATCCGGATGACCGCTGGTCCTCAGATGGGAAAAATTCATAGATTGTATTCGAAACTGTACAAATACCTGACTCGAAGCCAGAGTCATGTCTCCGAACCCGGCAGACTCTAATGAAAGTATATCAAGCGCACTATGTGTCTAATCTCCTTGGATGGGGTAAAGGCGCATGGCATAGACAATGTCTCTCGTTTCGTGCTCTTTGCACATGAATGTACTCGTTCAGCAACAACATTTTCAACGTGGCTGGACAATGGTGGATGAAGATGACTAGTAATAGACGTTGTCCCAGCTCATATAGCTAGCGTAGCAATGCATTGGGGATCCGCTGGTTTGTTTTGATGAATTTGTAAACGATGACACCAATAGAATTCTTGCTTCATCAACTCGTTGAACCTCTGTGATAGTCGTGTATTTTGATTCTTGGATTGAACCTCATGAATAAATCATATCCCAGTTCAACATAGCTTGTAATTTGTAGATGCTGTAATTAAGCTGAAGTAAGCGTATCCTACGAGGATTCACTCCTTCTATAAGCTACGGCACGTCTCGATCTCTCCACCAGCTGTCTTCATGGCATCATGGATTTGCACGACGCACAAGATTGGCTGAGTGATGTTTTAAGGGAGGTGTCCATACAATTTCAAAAAGTGCCCGGCTCCTCAATCCTCCTGCGATACATCAAGTCAAGCTACCAAAATGATCCAGTGCGGTCTGCGGTCGAGCTGTTCCTCGTCCTGTTCGCCATTCGATATCTCACTTCACCTAAGTACTCAACACAGAAGAAATCATACGTGACACTGTCAGATGAGGCTTGTGTTCTTGCCCCGTGCGCTCATTCATTTGCTAATATCCAAAGAGGAGATTGATGAGCTCGTCGACGAGTGGACCCCCGAACCTCTCGTAGCGCCCCAAACTCCTTTCGAAGAAGCAGAGAATGAGAAGCGACCTGTCATCGTTGGGTGCGCAGAATATAACCACCGCTGAAGGGTTACGCTGACGTGGTACGTTTAGACCTACGGGGCCAAAGTCGAAGCTATCGAATGGACGCACCGTTACCAACCTCGCCTCCTATAACTTCTTCAACCTTGTCGGAAACGAGACCTTGAAAGAGAAGGCCATACAAGTCCTCCGCACCTACGGCGTCGGCCCCTGCAGTCCCCCAGGCTTCTACGGGACCCAAGATGTCCACATCAAGACGGAGCAAGACATAGCTCAACATTTAGGTGCTCCAGCATGCATTCTGTACGCGCAAGCTTTCTCAACGATCTCGAGTGTCATACCCGCATTTTCAAAGCGGGGCGACATCATTGTGGCGGACAAGGCAGTCAATTACGCTATACGGAAGGGCATTCAGATATCGAGAAGTACCGTACGGTGGTATGAGCACAATGATATTGAGGATATGCAGAGGGTGCTTGAGAGGGTTGTTAGAGAGCAAAGGAAGAAGCCATTGACCAGGAGATTTATTGTTACGGAGGGCTTATTTGAGAATGTTGGGGATATGATTGATCTACCTAAGATTGTATGTGGAGAGTTGGATCGTGGAGTTTCAAGATGCTAACGAGGCACTCCAGATCGAACTCAAGCTGCGCTACAAATTCCGCCTGATCCTGGACGAGACTTGGTCATTCGGAGTACTTGGAAGGACAGGCAGAGGCATCACTGAGCACCAGAATGTTGACGCAGCCGAGGTTGACATGATCATTGGTTCGCTGGCAGGCGCACTGTGTGCAGGAGGAGGTTTCTGCGCCGGCTCGGACGAGATCGTGGAGCATCAGCGTATCTCAGCATCCGCCTATACTTTCTCCGCCGCCCTTCCAGCAATGCTAGCTACTACAGCCAGCGAAGTGTTGTCAATGCTTCAGACCAGCCCCGAGATGCTTACGCCCGTAAGGGAGAACATCAAGACCTTGTGGGCGCAACTCGATCCTAGGAGTGACTGGGTACATTGCACAAGTTCTCCCGACAATCCGATAATGATCCTAGCTTTCAAGCCGGAAATTATTGCAAGCAAGAAGTTGAGCAGAGTGGATCAGGAGCAGCTATTTCAGGAGGTCGTTGATGAGGTACGAGAAGATTCCTGTCATTCGGAGACCAGATGCTAATATATCATTGACAGACTCTGGCAAACGGTGTGCTAATCACAAGGCTGAAGAGTATGCCTCGGGCGATCAACGCCACAGTCAAGGACATTGGCTGGGAGCTTCAGCCGGCACTGAAGGTCTGTATAACAACTGGGCTTTCGAGGAAGGAAATTGAACGAGCTGGGACCACAATACGACATGCTATTACCAAAGTTGTAAATAAGAGGCGATAGATGATGGGCTTTTGCAATGGTTTTCGTCGTCACATACTACACTAATCAGGATACCATAGGTGGTAATGCACTTGATTCCCAATATCTGAGTCTATCATGCTTCCTTTTCTTCGTTCGGCTCGCTCGTCTAGATCTGTACTCTGCATATTGAAGCCTTGGGCTAATCCACCAATCAAGAGGCTTTTGTTCCTGCATACCCAAGTAAGGTACTTAGGCGCAGTTTCGAAGGATCATCCCGAATTTCCCCACATCCGGCGACGGCACCACCTCCCCTCCTCTTCTCCTACAAGACAATCACCATAGGTGGTCTTACGACTACAGCCTCCAATTGCACTGCACGGGGATCAAAACCCTCGCAGATGTCTTGCAATGGAATGCGCCTCGATCCAGCCTTGCGCAGGATGCTTCGTACGACCCAACGGTCGACAGGCGCGCACCTGGGTTATTCACCCAAATCGCCAATCAACTAGTATAGCGCTACCCCATTGGAGTGGTAGAATGGAGTGGTAGAATGAAGAGAAGCACAACGGGCCAGCTTGGAAGGAGCGAGCGGTGGCGTGGGACAGTCGCAAGGAGCAAGGAGCAAGGAGCAAGGGGGCATTTATGACACTCATCCCACTCGACTTTACTGCCCATCATCCCACAAATCCTTTCGTCCTTCAAAATTCATATCTTTGTCGTGTAGGACCTGGAGCGAACATGATACGTATAGAGGGAAAGAGACAATTCAGAACGCGCTATGCTAGTTCACATTCCTTTGGTGTATCATCATCATCAAACAACGACGACACGCGACCTTTAGCAACCTCTCATCCTACTATCCTTCCAGATCTTAATTGTACCGACCGCAGCATTGTGTCCCATTGACAGACACATTTTCAAGTACTTCCCTTGTCACTTTGTTGACAACATTACTCTCATTTCAAGTTTACCAAAAATATCGATCTTAAAGGGAATTGTCAAAAAAGGGCCCGTTGCTTATGATTAGAGAGCGCAAATTTGACTGGCGGGCCAGAACAAAGCCCTCTTATATGTATGCTTTCTTGTTTACATACCATTGAGCCAACAATAATATCTGTCTTTCACTCACTAATAGCTCATGGCGCCGGACGCTGATATTCTCAACACCAGCTGAAAGCCTAGCCTTTCCCACACTCATTCATGAACCGCGACAGAAAGTTCAAGATGAAGACTGGCCTCTTCTCGATAGCATGCGTTGCGCTGCTGCGCTTCGCTGTAGGACAGCCTCATGGTACAGACAATCTCGTTGACGAGAACACGAGGCAGAATGTTGATTTACGAAAAACAGAAAAGCGTCACCAACGCCACCATCAGAAACGGCAGCAGGCCGTCGTTACCGACACCGTGACAGATATCGAGTACGTTACCTACGAGTACGAAGACGTGATCGTTTATGTGGATGCCAATGACAATCCTGTCTCGACAACAACCGTGTACAAAAATCTAGTTGGAACCGCATCTGCTTCGACACCATCTTCGACGCCTTCGTCGACCCCGGCTGCTCCTCCTCCACCGCCCTCATCCACGCCAGCCCCACAGCCGGCTCCATCTCCAGCTCCCGCACCAAAAGCGTCTTCAGCACCTCCAGCTCCACCTCCAGCGCCTGTATCTACGCCGTCCCAGCCACAAAACGCCCCACCCCCAGCTAAGCAAAGTTCTCCTTCCAGCTCTCCTCCACCCTCATCTGGAGGCGGAGAAGGCGGCAGCTCAAGTGGCCCCGGTTTCGGTTCAGCAATCTCATACACGCCCTACAACGCCGACAACTCCTGCAAATCCACCCAGCAAGTAGCAACCGACCTGCAACAAGCCACTCCCTATGAAGTGATCCGTCTCTACGGCACCGACTGCAACCAGGTCGCCAATGTAATCGCAGCCACAGGGGGTAAAGTCAGCCTATTTCTTGGAATTTTCGATATCAACAGCATCCAGAGTGAAGTGCAAACCATCTCCTCGGCCATCAACGGGAAATGGAGCCTTGTCAACACCGTCTCCGTTGGCAACGAATTGGTGAACTCAGGGGCCGCCTCTGCGGGCCAAGTCACCGCAGCTATCGGCACCGCGAAAGCAGCCCTCAAGAGCGCTGGCTACAGCGGGCCCGTCGTCACTGTTGACACGATGACCGCCATCAAAAACAACATCGAGCTCTGCACCGCCTCTGACTTCTGCGCGATCAATTGCCACGCTTTCTTCGATGGCAATACGCTCCCCTCCGGTGCTGGCGATTTCGTCAAAAATTGGGCTGAGCAGATTAGTCAGGCTGCGGGTGGGAAGACGACTGTAGTCACCGAATCGGGCTGGCCGACGCAGGGAGACCATAACAATAAAGCTGTGCCCAGTCAGGAGAACCACCAAACGGCGATTTCGAGTTTGAAGGCCAGTTTTGGTGGAGGGACGAATTTGGTGCTTTATGGACTGTATAATGGTAAGTCCACCCATTGCTTCAACCATAAACACAGATGCTGACTTTGAATCAATAGATTCGTGGAAAAAGAATGGCCCGACGACTTTCAACGCAGAGCAGTATTGGGGGATTTATGGCAATGCTCCACCATAAGAGGGTTTTGAGAAAGGGCGTTCATACGGTGCTTCGCGTCTTTGCAGTGTGTAGATACCCCTAGCCTCGATATTCTTCTATTTCAATGGGACGTGTCCAGTGCGTTTAGTGTGATGATTGAAGTCTGATAAATGTGTAGTCATCGTCGTGTCCTGAGATGATGGAGGTTTTCTTCCTTTGGAATGAAGCTGTTCTTCCAATTGAATGGCCTGATGTTCGAGCCATCTCCTGTAATTGTAATAGATTGACATGCTTTCCATGTGGGTGGCTTAATGTGAGAGCTACTTGCTCTCGATAGAATCGACATTCGCCAAATACTGCTCGTGGCAGCTTCCGAATGCACACGTGATGGCTTCTTCTCTCCATTGCTTAGCCTTTTCCCGAGCATCCAATTAGGGACAGAGCCAGTTTGGGCAGATAACGATGAGACTCTTCTGAAGCGGGACTTTGAGAACTTCATCCTTTGAAGGCATTATTTTCAGAAAATTCTGATTTCCACAAATAATTACATACCCTACCGGAGCATCGATGTCTCTCCCTCGACTTCAAAGGGGCTTTTCTCCTCTCCCATTGCTTTACCCACAACATCATTACCAAGCCCCTCACTTTCAACAGTAACAGCCTCGCCCGTTCCCTGTTCCTCCCTCTCCGCCTTCGCAATCCCCTCCTCCACATCCTCACTCTTCTTATCCCCAGCCCGGCTAGGTGTCTTAACCCCTGGCTTACTCTTCTGCGCCGCCACTTCCATCACACTGAGACTACTCTCCATAGCGCTCGGCATGCCCACGCTCAGTAATCCCTGTTTAATCTTAGTTGGATCAGTTGGTGAAGAGGGATCTTCGTCCTTGAGCCAGCCGACTCGGCCACAGCGGCCTACGAGGCGTTTTGTGGTTTCGTCTATGGCGCCAAAGTGGTTGTTGCCGTCTCCAGCCATCATGGCTAGGAAGCGCACAAGTTCGTTTTGCTTGTAGTGTGGTGGATTTTTGAGCTGGGTGTGTGCGAGGAGGGGGTAGAGTACTCGCAGGTACGTATGTCGTAGTGGCATAGAAGAGGGAGGGAGGTCGAGAATGTTGCGGAGTATGATGTCAAGGAGGACGTGCAAGTCATTGGTGTAGAAGTACTCGTACGTAGGTGGGGTGGTGAAGAGGAGGTAGAGTAGTTTGAGAATTAAGAGTTGCAGGGAAGTCTCGCTTTCGCGATTTAGGAGCAGGATGATGTTCTCGCCGAAGGTCTTGTAGGAGGAGCCGCGAGTGGAGAGGATCTTGATTACTTTGTTTGTCAGGGGGGTGATGGTAGAGGAAGATTGGGTGGGCGGCGGGTCGTGGGCTGAGACCATGTATTGTTCGTTGAGGATGAGCTGAATAAAGGTGTCAGTAGGGTCCGGCTTTGGCAAGGGAGGAGGATATACAAGGACTCGTATGACGGGGTAGTGGTAGGGGTCGTTCACGTCGTCGGAGAGGCTTTCAATGATGTAGAACATGTACGCAATAAAGTCGTCCTCGATTAATACTGGCACGCCTTATCAGCTCCTGCTCCCCTTTTTTCGATGTATGTCTAATGCTCACCCAAGTCTTCCATTCGTAATCGTTGCATTCGTGACATTTCGTACAGCACCTCCAGCAGCATCCTATGCAGGCCCGCATCGTCGTCTGTCCTTGCTGTTATCAGCTCGAGCAGTCTGGGAAAGCAACCCTCCTCGTTCATCATCTCAAATGTAATCTCATTTTGCCGGCCGTCGAAGAGCAGGAAGGCTATTATGAAGTGGAGCGTGTCTGGGGAATCCTCCTATTCGCTTTCGATCAGGTGGGGATTCGTATCTGGCTAGGAGGTCGTACCTGTAGGAGGCTGTAGACGATCTGTCTTCGGCAATAGTCTTTGTGCGCCGCGAAGAGCGCAGACTCGAGGAGTCGGTACGAGCAGCGGGCGATGTCATATTCGGTCTGTATGTATTCTCCTACCCATCCCCTACGAGTCAGTGATCGATCCCCATATTTGGTCGCGGAGAGGCGCAGACCTTTGTAGTTTGTAGTAAACGTCAAGTAGGACCGTAAAGCATTATCGATAAGCTCATGGGATTCGCAGCGCGCCGAGACGATGTCCTCGAGTTCTGTAGAATGCTGTCAATGGGGGGGAGCTTGCGGTGCGGTTTGAGGCGCTGGCTTACACACCATCCCAGAACTGCTGCTCATCTTCTAGTGTGTAAGAGACCTCAAACTCCATATCTCAAGTATTGTAACCATGACCAGAGCCTAACACAACGGGGGGTGTTCAGTCTCTGAGTCTGCTGGAGTTCTGGGTTGGAGGGGGAGCGTGTTACGGGTAAGTATGACCACATCGTGAACGCAACGGTTTTGTTAGCTGAGCGCCAATCGGCCTGGCTTTCTCTAACACGGTAGGGGTAACATTGCTGCACGCAATACGCGTGCTTAATTATAAGGTATAGTACAATGGAAACGAGAAGGTGCTGAGACATCCTTCCACGCCCAGACCCAGACCAACGACGCCGCCATTATGCACAGGATCAGCCAAAATCATGTAGACGAATCGCTCATGAGATCCCAAAAACCCATTAATCATCCAGGCTTACTTCGGCCTCTTGAACGCATGTGCTTCTGTGTTACTGCTAAGGGTCAGCGAGGTTGAAATTGAGATAAAACCAAAGGGCACTCACAGCACATAGTCATCCAGACTGACCAGACTCGGTGCGCTAAATAACAGGTAGAAATACTTTAACGTCTCTGCAAGCCAGAAACTCTCCATTTCGTCGGCGGCGGCCGGTTCCTCGCTGGTCACGTCAGTTATGGCTGATGCCCCATAGGGCGCTTTGGTGTGTTTCTCGACTGCCTTGAACATCGCCCATCCTTTTTCGCGCCAGTAGACGTCGCCGGTCGTGCGCCACATGATGAAGACGGATTCAATAGCCTCAGGTCTGCAGTCATGTCAGCAACCCAGTAGAGGCAATCTAACTACGTTGAATTCTTACCTAAGGAGATATCGCCGGCCATCGATCTTTGTCATGCCTTCTGGAATTCTTTCATCTTTGATTTTCGCTGCAACAAATTCTTCGTGGGTGGGAAGGGGTGGCTCGTGATAGGGTTGCTCAACGGGAACAGGCGCCTTTGCTGTGTTGTTGGGATGCCTTGCTGATTGGGGTGCAGCCATTGCTTGAGAATTGCTTACTCCGTGAGCATTGTCCAAATGCTGCTCAGCGGTTGTTTTGTCAGCAACGGGAGATTTTGATGGCGCCGTCTCCGGTGCCGCGGCCTCAGATGCTGGTGGTTTTACAGGAGCAGCAAGAGGCGCTTCGTTGATGTCTCCCAATTGTCGCTTTGCCAATGATTTTGGTGGAGGAGCACCTTGGACGGGCTTAGAAGTCGATATCTCGGCGTTTTCTTCTGGCTCTACCTCTATCGAATTTTTCTTCGCGATCGTGCCCTCGGTCGGCTTGGACACGGCCTTCTCTGCCTTCTCTTGTTCTGGATCCAAAGGCTTGTCTGCTATTGGTTTAGACACGGCCTCGTCGGCCTTCGTTCGCGATGTTTGGAACTCAGTTGCCGCAGTCTTTTCTGCCCCAGATGCAGCTTCGACCTTTTGGACCTTCTCGTCCCTCAAAGCACTTTTAGGAGGCTCTGGCGGCAGATTAGAAGGCTCGGCCGCCGCCGCCTTCTCCTCGGCTTCTTGAAGCAACGCCTTCTTGTCATTCTCCAATGCTGTTTGCTGCGCTTGTAGCCTCTGCTTTTCTCGCATTTCTGCATACGGATCAAGCGCTTCATGCCACAGAGTCTCGTTCCATGGACAATTGTTCGCATCCGGACATTTCATGGTAAGGTAAGATTCGGGCATAATTCCTGTCGTCGTCGACTCGTAAGCCCATACGCATCCATCCGTAAGCTTTTTCGCGATATCCATGTCGCCCTTACGACCGAATACTTTGGCACCGAGCGCGTACATCCCCCCAGCAAAGCAAGTAAGATGTGTTCCCTCTGGCGTTAACTTGAAGGGCTTCTCCTTATCAGTGACCTTGGCTTTACCAGCATGGAGTATGTTTCGTTTCTCGTCAGGAATCATAGGGCGAAACAAGAGATTTTTGGTAGTGGCATCAGCGAACATCTCATACATCGATTGGTACTTGTCCTCCAAACCACCAAGAAGCAGATACTCTTTCGGCAGATATTCATACGTAGAATCAGCTTGACCACCAATTGCGAATTCCTCTTGATTGGTGAACGGTGGCGAAGCTAAGCCTTGCGGCTCACATTCTGGCGGCTTTGAGGCAGCTTCTGGATGGGGATCTAAGCCAGTCTCGTCCTCAATCTCTCTCTTCCCAATAGCACCTTTAGCGGGTGGGGCAGAAACAGCCTTGGGCGCAGCTTGTGCGGTAATTTTGTCTGCCTCAGCGTTAGGCGAATCGCCCGAATCGGCTGGCTTAGGCGTAGTGACATTGGTTGTGTCACTACCACTGCTCTCCGGATCTGTGTGAGCTCCCACAGCAACGGCCTTCTTGGCAGGCCCGCCGTCTAGTAGGCTGGGGGCTGAAGCTGAGTCTTCAATCATGTTCAGAGGCTGTGAGTCTGTAGCGCCACTCACTCCGTTGTAAGGAGTTGTGTGGGATGACATATCTGGCTTTTTGCATCCGGAAGCGTCTACTGAATTAGGCCATAGACCCGGCATTCTGGTGTTGTTCTGCCAAATATCGAACTCATTCGTAATCCGAGCGATAGCGTCGTAGTACTTCGCTTCTTTAGTGATCTGAGCGAGCCTTGTAAATTCTACAGAGAGTGAGCCTAATTCCGCGAGAACCACTCTTGTCTCTGCCCGGTGGGGTTGGGAGGCAAAAGTACTGCACAAAAGTCAGTGGGTGCACACATGTCAAAGGGGTGGATAAGTCACGGCTTCCAATGATAAAACGTAATGGGCATGCGATTCGGCGTATCGAAAGCTCCCATGAGTATATCCGCAAGCTCTACCGCTTTGTCCAGCAGGACTCTGTATTTGCTATCACTGATGTCGTATGCGGCTACTAGCCCTCCCAGATAGCGTATGACTGTCTCGAACAAGGGTATGTCATTCCTCGGGCTTGTTGTGAAGTCAATGTCTTTAACGGCTTCTACAGCTTCTTCAAATTCGTCCTTGAGGTCCATCATCCACAGCGTATCTAGTGAATCTACCAATGTTGCGCCCCAATTGCAGAAAGGGTTGCGGTATTTGCCAGACACCGGAGAAAGCTCGTCCTGCATCCAAGCCTTTTCCCTGTATCCAGCCCATGAGAAGGTGAAAGCCTTCTTGATCCTGTCTCGCTTTTCTAGTCGGGCAGTCTTCTCATCTGCAGTTTCCGTGGAGAAGGTATGTTGGATCTTTGGTATCGCTTTGGGCTTGCCGGTGGGCAGCTGTATGAGGTTCTCCGTGGGTACGGGGAAGTGATCGGGCATCTGGCTCCAATGGATCTTGGGCATCGCCGTTCCTGGAAGTATCTCTAATCTACCATTCGCTCCCTTGGGGTTGATGAGGGGGTCTGCAGGACCTGTAGTAGCGTTTGTTGTTTTGTTGGCAGACATAGACGCAAGGGCTGGTGTTGGCTTCGCAGCTGGTGCAGGTTTTTCTTTGGCATTTGGAGCAGCATCTTTGACGGGTGGTCTGGTGAGTGATGTTATTTTGGCCAAGGGTTTCTCTGGCTCATTGGCGACCGAACTCGGCTTGGATGTCCCAGAGTGGACGAGACTGGGTATAGCTATTGGTGCATTGGCCTCTTTACTATCTGAAGTATCTTTGCCCCGAGAATCTGAAGTTGTTGGAGTAGACGAGGATTCTTTCTTCCCCCCGAAGTTCTTTAAGCCTTCGACACTGGCTGCACCCGCGCTTTCAAGCTCCGATATACTCGTGAAATGGTATAGGGCACCGACTGCAATGATTGCGAAAATCAAGAAAACCCTGTACCGCCGCATTCGAAACATGTCTAAGGTCTGGTGTGGTCTCGTGCAACAACGCCGAGTAAGCGGTGGAGGTCTCCACTAAGCAACGTTATCCCAAGTACCGGAGGGTAGATAGAGGCCAGATCGAGAGGAGATACTATGCATGGAGTCAAGGAATGCTGGATTTGAAGTTGCAACAGTGTTCTCCTTTCTGTAACTTCTTGGTCCTTGGCGGCGGAATGTTAGCTTCTCGAAGCGGCGTAATTGACAGACTACAATTCTACACTTTGTTCTCACACACTATAATTGCAGTATCTACAAGCTAGATCAAAGGTATCTGCTTTAAAAAATTTAGACGGCGACACGCTCTCAAATCGGAAAGCAACCGCGTGTCAGGCGCGTCCTACAGTCTCATACTCAATGTACCTTGCTCAACGTTTGTGGGGGTATCTGCTCTATCTACGATCAACCCTGCAGCCGATGTACAGAATGTTCTTTCAAATTGCAAGCGCTGATGCTTTCTATGACTGGAAGGATCCTTTCCTATGTAGGTTTAGGGCGCCTAGCTATGAATTTCATCCTCGTTCACCCTTCTCCCTCTCCAGGTCCGTGTCCTTGTTGACGTCCCTATATATTATTAGCATTTGCTTTGATATAGATCTTGTAGCTAGACTTACCATTTGTCTCGCTTTCAGCAGTTCATCACATAAAAGCAGATTCGACGCTATCCCTGAGCTCGACGCGACGCAATTCCTGAGCACTCGGAAGGAATCATATACACCTTCTTGTATTGGATCCATCGGCTCCCCTGTTATGAGACTGAGTCCAACGACGTTACCCTCAGATTGCTCATCTTGGAGTGCAGCAACTAAGCACACACAGTTAGCATGCTAGCTCAGATTGGGGAAAAAGCCATTGGACTTACGACAATCTTGAATGTCGTGACCTGAATTTGCAGCAAGTGTCTTTGGTATCACCAGGAGAGCTTCTGCAAAAGCCGAGACACCATACTTCGCCTTTCCTTTTACTTGCCGCCTGAAAGCTTCACTTGAGAGGTGTGCAGCACATGCTACTTGGAAAGCACCCGCACCAGGCACAACACTTTTGTCGACGATCATGTTGTATACGCTCCGGAGCCCATCACGAACGGCATCTGTAATCTGCATAATGGTATGGGTGTTCGGGCCTTTGATGAGAAGCGTTACTGATTTGGGGTCCTTTACATCTTCCTGTAAGCGATACATTAGTAGCTGCCGGATCACTCTGTCCTAAATCTTGACGTACGATGAAGGTGTACTTCTCTTCTCCCAGTTGATGCTCGTAAACGAGGCCAGCCCAACCGAGGACGTCTGGTGTAAGATCGTCGACGCTGTTCTGTGCTGTACCTCCGCAAACAAGCTGCAATCTCTCCATGTTCCTTCTCTTTGCTCTCCGAAGTGCATAAATCCCGTTCTTCACCAGGACGTCAAGACTGAGTGGATCAATACCCTTCTGATTGATGATAACAAATCCCTTTTTGGGATCGTTGCCACACACTTCTTTCTTGAGCTCGACTATCTTTCGAAGCTTATCATCTACAAATCTTCGCTCGCTCTCTACTAGCTTCTCACGTTGGTCTGCACTGGAATAATAGAATCCTGAGTTGACTTCTGACTTTTCGTATTCCAGACTAACATTCAAAGTAAGGATGAATGCATTTTCCACGCGTTTAGGCATGTCGGGGTGTCGAGCTCCATGATCTAACGCTAAACCACGAATGAGAGAAGTATCCGAAGCTGTCCGATGCTGCATCTTCATGATTTCAATCATGAAAAGATCTGGCTTTGCTGGTGGGTGATATATTGATAGTACGGCATCGACGATGGCTGGAGTGAGACGCTCGGCAAGTGTACCGTTCAGCTTGGTGGCGAGTGAGGTGCGAGCGACGGAAAGGAGGAGCTCTCGGTCGACCTCTTTCTGTAGCTTGAATGTGTCAAGAAACTTTAGGGTCTCTGTTTTCGCTATCTCGTAGCCGTCGGTGATGATTCGGGGATGTAAGCCTTCAGAGATATAGCGGTCTGCCTGTTTCAGCAGCTCTCCTACCATCAACACCACTGAGGTTGTGCCGTCTCCAGTGATATCGTCTTGGGCTGTAGCAGCTCTTGCAATCATGACTGCTGTTGGATTTTGTATTTGCATTTCTCTGAGCAGGACGTTCCCATCCTTGGTCAACTTGATTGCTCCGGCTCCATCCACGAGCATCTTGATCGTCCCCGTAGGACCCAAATTTGACTTAAGAACATCTTGGAGGCCTTCGCCAGCAGATATGTTGACCTTCAAGGCCTCACCACGTCTCTAGAAAGCCGTTAGCTTGTGCTGTTGCAATCCGAGAGAGATGACTAACTCTCGACTCCGCCTTTGGGTTCAAAAGCTGTGCTGCGGACATTATGCTGTGATATATGATCGTGACTTTCAAACACGAGAGAGCAGTGCATACGTGAGGGGCCGAATATTTTCCAGACGCGAGGCTGCAAGCCTTGGCGTCGGCCTCGTCTAAATTTTCTTCCGTTCAAGCTGGATCTTACATTTGCTCTAGTTCTGACATTGATGATTATGTCAGGTTGTCAAACTTTACAAGTCCTAATCAATTCAATTCCTCGTGACCTTAGGAATCCTCTGTGACTCTCGGGTAGCTCTAGAGGGTTTGGTTGAGGTCATCGTCACTAATCTACTGTTCGCACTTCTTTAGAGCTCTCCATCTCTATAGAGCGTCTGCTAAAGATGTCCGTCGACTACCTCTTACACGAGAGCTCTGTTGGCTATGCGATCTTTCAAGTCGTACATCAGCCTAACACTATAGGCAATCGGCTAAAGGAGGTCCAAAATTCGGTCCAGGTGAGTCACTGAAAGAGTCCGCTCGACGACAGCACGAAGCTCAACTACATGCGCAGGACCTGGCGAAATTTGGCAAAATGGTCAAGCTAGTTTCGTTCGCACCTTTTCAGTAAGGATTGGCACCATCTCGTTGGCATCCTCAATCGCTAATCTCACGGTGAAGAGGAGCAGCGCAGGCGCTCGAGAATGCAAATGAGGTATCCGAGGGCCTTGCCTCTGAATACCTAATATCGTTGCTCGAAGTCAATCTCCCGAAATCTGGAAAGAAGAACAAGGTCTTCCTAGGAGTCGCAGATAAGAACCTCGCGGGTGCTATAAAGGGCCACTTTCCAGGTCTCGAGTGTGAGACTGGGGATACCTCGGAGATAGTACAGGACATGCTACGAGGAGTTCGACAACACGCGCATAAGCTTCTGAAGCAACTGCAGGAAGGTGATGTGGAGCGAGCACAGCTTGGCCTCGGGCATGCCTACTCGAGAGCTAGAGTCAAGTTCAGTGTGCAGAAAAACGACAACCATGTATGGCCTGCGCGAAAGCTATAGTGGTAAGCCTTTGCTAACATAAGTACAGATCATACAAGCCATCGCGACTCTGGATCATCTCGACAAAGCAGTCAACATGTTTTCAATGCGTGTACGAGAGTGGTACAGCTGGCATTTCCCCGAGCTCATCAGAATCGTATCGGAAAACCACCAGTACGCAAAGCTAGCCCTGTGGATAGGTGATAAGGAGCGACTATCGGATGCGGACAAAGACGAACTAGCTGCGCAAGTGAACGACGATGCTGAGATCGCCCAGAGCATCATCGACGTTGCTAAAGTCAGCATGGGGCAAAAGATTTCAGATTCAGATATGGAAAATGTTACAACGTTCGCCGCGAAGGTTGTCAGCCTCGCAAACTACAGAAAGACACTCTACGGCTACCTGGTCGCAAAGATGGGAATAGTGGCGCCCAATCTGGGAGCTCTGATTGGAGAAATAGTGGGAGCGCGCTTGATATCACACGCAGGAAGCTTGACAAGCCTGTCGAAATACCCAGCATCCACGGTCCAAATTCTTGGCGCCGAAAAAGCCTTGTTCCGAGCCCTTAAAACAAAAGGCAACACGCCCAAATATGGCTTGATATACCACTCTTCGTTCATCGGGCGCGCAGGACAGAAGAACAAAGGCAGGATATCGAGGTTCCTTGCTAACAAGTGCTCAATTGCATCGCGGATAGACAACTTCTCTGAAGCACCTACTACAAGATTTGGTGAGGCGCTCAAGGGTCAGGTTGAGGAGCGGCTCAAATTCTATGAATCAGGTGCCGCACCTACGAAAAACGAGCTAGCTATGGTAAGTCCGTCTTGTCGTTCACCAAGCTACGATACTGACCAAGATTCCCAGCGCAATGCAATGGATAAAGTCCTAGGTGACATCGACGTAGAAGACCCCACGGCGGACGTAGACATCGATGGGGAAATGGCAGATGTAGCACCCAGGGCAGTACAGAAACAAGAAAAGCAGAAGACAGATAAGAAGGAGAGAAAGATAGAGAAGAATGAGAAGAAAGAGAAGAGGGGTGAAGAGGGCATCGAGGGCGAGAAGAGAAAGAAGAAAAAGCGGAAGCGAAATGATGCTGATGGAGAATTGGAAGTGGATCACCCGAAGCAGGAGGTGAACGGAGATGGCGAGAAGAAAAAGAAGAAGCACAAGAAGAGCAAAGAGTAAAGCTCCCATATTTTAGGCAGTCAGGATATTTGTACTTCCATACGACGGGCACGGCGCTGTTAGGCTATTATTTTCCTATCACTAGGAGTGATTGCATCGGGCTATGGATAGAATAGCTATGCACAGGGGCTCAAAAGGGACGTCTGAAGTCATTTTGATCATGTACAACGTTGTTATCGAATCCTCTCTTTCCCTCCATCATCCAGCTTCACCAAAGTCATAATGCCCAGTCTGCGCTGCATGCTCCGTAGCTCCTTTTTCGCCCACGCTGACCTTCCCACAGACATTACACCGAACTCTGAAGCCTGCAGTATCCGTATAATAGTGCTTCCCTTGCAAGATCCTGCAGAGCTCTGTCGCGCAATCCAGCACGACCGTATCAGCGGTATCGAACATCTTTGTATCGAATTCTGGTGGCGCATATGCATGATTATACGGCGGATCCGACGGCGACAGCGCAATCGTATCATAATGTATACCCGAATAAACCAAGATACACCTCAGCGGCCTCCCCTCATTGAATCGATCCGCCCGTAACGTCTGCACATCTATAGAGGTGATCTCCACATCGAAGTGCTGGCTCAAGATGTCCAGCTCGATCGCTCCTCCCCAGGCATCTTGCGTCTGTATCCACCTGCAGTAGTCATCTGGGGTTTTTTCGAGCACAACGGCGCTGTATGTGTTTTGGTTCGCTTGGATGTTTTGCGCGATGATGGAGCGGAGCTCCTGCATGTTATCCATGGCGCCGAAGAAGGCGGTACCGAAGGCTCTGAATAGACAGGAATTGTCGTCCGCCATGATTCTTAGGATCATGGTGGCGCCATGGTTTGGAAGGGGAAGTTCGGGTGCGTCCAGCTCTGAGACAGTGGGTTTGCGGGTCAAGGAGAGGGGTTTGCTAGGTTGTTGAGCTGGTGGAGGAGGAGCAGTACCAACCTCGGCGAGGGAGAAGGATGAGGGTGTAGATTTGCTTGAGGTCTTGGAACTGCTGTGTGTGTGGGGCGCATTGCTTGGCGATGGGTTTTGCGTAACGTCGCTGGAAAGTTCGTTTGAAGGAGATACGCTTTCGCTGACAATGAGCTGTTCGCTGTCGAGGTTGATGCCTATATCTTGCAGTTTCGTCGTCCCTGGGTATTCCTTAAGCGACAGTGGTTTAGGAGGATAGCCATATTTAAGGTCAAAGTTGGAGATGGAGGTTTTTGCTGTGATTTGTGACTGTAATTCCCGGACAGTAGCTGTCTCTGTAAGAGATATAGTAGCTTGGCCAGCTGGACCACGTATTCTGACCCTCATCGAGAATGAAAGTGATGCAGGTAGCGCTACGAATTAAATCCAGGCAATGGTGGCACCCGCAGTACCTGGTCAACACGCTAAGGCATGTTCAGCCTCACTAACTTGCACACATACTTTATTTGATTGGTTCGCCCGGGGAACCTTCCGTTTTCGAAGGAACTATCCTAAACATGTCTAGTGGGCGTAGCCTAGCGTCCGCGACCGTTAATGTTCGAGGGGACCAAGCAACCGTTACAAATGCTTTGTTAAAGAAGATTTACCCTGCGACATCATGCACAATCCTGTTACTGACGAGCAATGGCTCGCGATGCAAGATATCCTGGACAGAATCTACGCGTCCAAAGATGCAGAGTAAGCTCACTCTATCACACGGGTAACAAGCTGACGGCTGTAGGGGCTACGATGCTTCGAAAATGTTCCATAAGATGGTCAATCGGCGGTTGATACCAGACTACTACGATGTGATCAAGGAGCCTATCTCACTGGCCCAAGTGAAGCTGAAACTCAAGAACAAAGACTATCAGACCTTTTCGGACTTTGTGAGAGAATGCGCCCTGATCTCGCACAATGCCCAAATGTATAATCGACCCGATTCCCTTGCATATCAGCATGCCTTGATCGTACAGGGAGTGCTTGAGAAGGAGTTCAAAGCACTGGCTGACAAGGGCGTCATCTTACACGAACAAGCTACACTTCCGGATCTTGGAGAGCTACCACCCGTCGAATCGCCTCTACTGGTCGCAGAAGAAGAGGAAGAGGAAGACGATGATGACGAAGATGAAGATGACGAGGACGATGAGGAAGACTCCGACGATGAAGGCGTAAAGCGTAGGCGCAAGCGCGGCCCTCGTTCTACTGCAGCCATCACAAAGCGTGGAGGGGGGGCCAAAGATGATGGGCTGAAAGGCAATGACGCCGATCCTCGAAAGCGAAGAGGTCGTCCACCTCGTGTGGACACCCCAATGGAATCCAGGATCAAGGCTGTCTTGAAGGGCATTCGCAAGTTCAAGAACAATCAAGGACATATTATGGTCCATCAATTCGAGAAGCTACCGGACAAGGTCGTCATGCCTGAGTACTACATAGAGATCAAGGAGCCTATGGCGATTGAGCAAATCAAGAGAAAGCAAAAGCGCAAGAAATACACCTCAGTCGATCATTTCATGCGCGATATGGATGTTATGTTCAACAATGCTAAGAGCTACAATACCGATGAGAGCCAAATCTACAAGGACGCCATGAATCTACAAGCTGAGGCACACAAGTTCGCAGACGCTGAGAAGCAGAAGCCTGACACCGAGTACGCCATGGAAGAAGGTCGACTGCCTTTACCGGGTGGTATAGTCCATAACGGCGAGCACTATAAAGTTGGAGATTGGATCCACATACAAAACGCGAACGACGTGACCAAGCCCATTGTCGCACAGATCTACCGTACTTGGCAAGACACCGATGGCGAGAAGTGGATCAATGCATGCTGGTACTATAGACCAGAACAGACGGTGCATCAGTACGAGAAGCACTTCTTCCCAAATGAGGTCGTCAAGACCGGTCAGTACCGCGACCATCGAATCGATGAGATCGTCGACCGTTGCTTCGTCATGTTTGTTACCCGATATTTCAAAGGTCGGCCTACGGAATTAGGAGCCGACAAGGAAGTCTATGTGTGCGACTCCAGGTACAATGAGGAAAAGCACAAGCTCAACAAGATCAAGACTTGGGCTAGTTGCTTGCCAGATGAGGTTCGTGACAAGGATTACCATATGGCCATGTTTGATCATCCGCCAAAGAAGGTCAAGAAAGTACCGAGTCCTATTCTGCATATGCTCAAAGAAGACGCAAAGGAGAGCGATGAGTTGCCGAAGCCGACCTGGGGTGGCGACAACGCCCCACCACTTGTGGGCGCTGTCTACAAGGGGCCAAGAGATGAGAATGTGAGTTTCCGAACTCTCTTTGTCTCTCGCATCACTTGCTAAATTTTCTCCAAGCAATCTCCACCTCCAGAAGCGACACCCTCGCCTCCTCCGCAACCACCACCGAAAGCATCGAAAGCACCAAACAATATGCCAATCTACGACCCACCCAAGTATCGAAGAGATAGTCAGGGCGATGCGATTATGGGAGGCTCCTTTAACCCGCCGTCTGCCACTCCAACTCATGCCAATCAGGCTCAATCTTACACTGCGCCCTTGCCGCAGTATCATCAACACTCTGCCTCGCCAGCGCCGATTAATCAAAGCCATCAGTACGCGCAAAAGGCTCCTGCTTCTTACGGGCGACCTCAGGCCCCCAATACGAGCTCATCTCATCTTGACCATTACTCCACTCCGCAGAGCCGCTATCAGCCGCAAGCCAATCAGCGTATGCCCGAAGCTAATGTTGTTGGACAGCAGCCACAGGAGGTATTTCATCTCCCGGAAAATGCCAATCAAGCGATTCCTGAGCATGTACGCAATCAATTCCAGCAAGACGCGAATGGGCATATACTCTTTTTCACCTCGCCGCCCGTGGATACAATGCCTCCTTTCAAGCCCAAGTCGCGGTTGCAACACTCGGCTAGATACCTAGCCGACAAGATCCGCGCGAAGAAAGCTAGGCGGGAGCAGGGGATCGCCGATGGGCTACCAGCGGAGGATGACGAGCAGCCCCAACCTGCTGCCAAAAAGGCCAAGCAGAGTCAGGATGGTAATTCGCAGCCCCATGTCGGCGATATGATCGTTAAAGCGCTCTCGGTATGGAATGACCAAATGCAGGCGGGCACTGACAGGATCTACCAGTCTCTCTATGGAGAGCATTGGGAGACGGGTAAGATAATTGAATTGGAGAAATTGGCGCGCATGCAAGCGCAACACAAGACAGAACAAGCAGAGCTGGAGCAGAAGCGGAAGGAGCGCAAGAGCAGCTGGCAGATTTCCAAGGACTCCGTCACCGACAGTGGCGTTTACAAGGACGATTGGGATCCAAGGTACTGAGCCATAGTCGACGCGGCTGCTCATTCAGCGCCGTTAACAGCTAATAACCGTGGACTTCTACTCATGACCGCTTAAGGTGACTGCGGATAGACTTTTATCTTCTTCGATACCCACTTTTCATGTACTTCAGATGACCGTTACGCAGATTAGCATGCCAGATTTTTCAAAGACGTTGTCTAAATACTCTGTTTATCGGGTGTCGATGAGTGACGCAGACGAGCCTTAGGCACATAGATGAGCGTCGCCCTTGCTGAAGAACAGGGTTAGATGCCAACGAATCAAGCCCGTCTGTAGGGTTTCGACGCCTGTCTTACCATTGTGAAGTTTAATTCTGTGGACGAGAATATTGTGGATGGAGGAAAGCAGGGTGTACTGTCATAATATTGAGTACCTGGACCTCCATCCGTTCTGCAACAGGTAGTATTACAAGGCGAGACTTGCTTATATGCTGCGAGTCTTGCTCCACGCCCCATTTTCATGTTCATAGATAGCATCGTCAAAGCTTTAGAAGACGTAGGCCTGGAGCATGGTGAGTAATGTGACAAAAACAGTTGCAGTTTGCATTCGTCCTGAAGCGTTTTCGATGTTATGTTTAGGTATAGGTAACGATAGTTTGCTCCCAAAGGCCACCTCGCTACCTAAGTAAATGTTCCCGAGACGAATGCTCCTGGAAGGCATGGAATCCGGCTTGCTCAGGACGCCGTTGATGTATGCTGAGAAATAGATGCCGCAACCACAATCATTCGTCACGAGCATGCCCAGTACTCCATCGTCTGCGTCCACATTCTTCGAGTCCTATGCTTTGCCATTGGCCCTCCCATTTACCTTTCCATTCCCTTTCCCCAAACCCTTAGACTTCTCATCAATAAGCCCAAATAATCCCTCCCTCCTCCTCGCCAACCCCTCCAATTCCCTCCTCAATCTTTCCACCTCCAGCAGCGCCATCTCACGATCCGGCGGCAGCCCCTCAAACCCCCTTACCCTACCCTCCAGACCCCTCACACGCTTCTCCAAATCTCGCACCTCGCGTTCATCGACATGCGTAGGGAGGGGGGGAAGCGAACCAAGAGGCCCCAACCTCGCTTTCCTATACCCCTCCGCCATCTTCTTTTCTTTCTCCGTCATCGTCTTCGACTGATGATGTTGACAGCAGCATACAGCATCCGTGCCCGTCCCAGGGTTTTTCCCATTCTTAGATGCGTCCTTATCCGAGTGTTTCCTATTCACACCCTCCTTTCCAGTGGGCTCACCATTGCTGTGTGGCGTTGGCGATTGCACATCGTCCTCGCCCGGTGATGGTGACGTTATCTTTGCTTGTGCTTGTGCTTGTGCTTGTGCTTGTGCTTGTGCTTGTGCTTGGGCTTGGGCTTGGGCTTGGGATTGGATTTCCTCACCCCGTTTGAGCTTTGCTAGAAAGTCTTGGGCACGTGCTGCTTCGATTTTGAGTTGTTGGTGCAGGGTCTCGATGCGTTGGAGTTGGGCGGAAAAATCGGGGGTGGTGGGGGGTGTGAGGGGGAGGGCCATGGGGCTCATGGGTGTGGGGGTCGATGAGGGTGCTGGTGCTCAACCGGCCGAAAGGTGGAAATGGAAGTGGAAGCACAGCGAGCTTCCTATCTTGCTCAGAAGTCAATTGAGAGAGCAAGGCTGCTTCGGTACTTGGGCATCAAGTATGGTGATATACGATAAGCAGCGTTCCGAGATCTGGTAAATAGAGGTAACCACGTGGATGAGTTTTAGATGCAAAACGAGCTCAACGAAGCTCGTCAATATCAGGTAATGGAAGTTCTGGGCTCCGGTGCGTATAGGATGGCTTCTCAGGAGCTCTGATAATGTAGTGTGCTCTACAAGCGTTTATGGGTACGGTGAGTAAGCTTGAGAAGAAGAATGTGGAGAAAGGTTCACGAGGGCTGAGGGCCGTGTGTCTTGGCGGGCAAGTCTAGCCTGAATAAATCGTTTAGCGCTAAAGATCGAAAAACCACCTGGCCTTTGACTCTATGCGTTCGAGCGTGCTATCCTTTTTCTTCAACATTCTACTTGAGTAGATTTTGGACTTCTCATCACAATTCTCGCTATGATCACCCGGTTATTCAGCCTAGCCCTTGGGGCAGCGCTGCTCTCTGTTCCATTCGCTCTTTGCCTGTCTCCCTCCGAAATACCCTCAGATATGCCCGTCTCCTCCCTCGTCTCCTCAGCAAAGTCCAACCTAGCCAAAGGCAATGCCAATGATGCTCTTACATATTTCGATGCTGCAATCTCACGAGACCCTCACAATTACCTCACAATCTTCCAACGTGGCGCCGCATACCTTTCTTTGGGAAGGAACGATCGAGCAAGTCAGGACTTCGACAAAGTACTCACAATGAGACCTGGTTTCGAAGGAGCATTGCTGCAGAGGGCAAAAATAAAGAGCAGAAATGCGAACTGGGAATCAGCGAAGGAAGACTACGTGAAGGCGAAGAAAACAGAAAGCACAGACTATGCGCAACTGGAGATAGCAACGAGGGCAGGACTATTAGCCTCGAAGGCCGAGAAAGAAGGGCAATGGGAGGAATGTATCAGTCAGGCTGGGACAGCAATTATGGTCGCAACCACTGCATTGAGTCTCCGGCGAACAAGGGCACGATGTCGATTCGAGATGGGAATGGTGTCGGAGGCAGTTGGCGATCTGGCGCATGCCATACAAATAAACCCTTCGTCACTACAGCCACATTTGCAAATATCTGCGGAGACGTTCTACTCAATGGGAGAAACAGATAAGGGCATTGAGCAGATGCGAAAGTGTCTGAGGTCGGATCCGGATTCTAAGGCTTGCAGCAGGCTGTTCAAGCGGGAGAAGCAGCTTGACAAGGTCCTCAAGAAGATCGCAGAGTTCAAGGGGAAACAACAATACAACAGCGCCGTGAAACTTCTTGTGGGCGTTGGCGAGGATCCTGGGCTTTTACAAGACGTGAAGAAGGAAGTCAGAGAAAGTATAGAAGCTGGTCACATACACAAGAATTCTCCAAATGAGCTCTACAGTCGTCTGGTAGAGATGGTTTGCGACTTCTACACAGAGGCAAGACCCGACTCTATTGACAACATCCGAGACACAAGCTAACATCCCCCTCCAGATGAACAATAAAAAGAAAGCCGAGCCTTACTGCACCGAAGCCCTAACACTCAACCCACACTCCCTCCCCGGCCTGCTTTCAAAAGCCAGCACCCAAGTCGAAGCCGAAGAATACGAAGAAGCAATGTCGACCCTCAACACCGCTAAAGACCACCACCCCGAAGCCACCCAAAAAATCCAGCCCCTCCTCCAAAATGCCCACACCCTCCTCAAACGCTCAAAAACAAAAGACTACTACAAGATTCTCGGCGTACCCACCGACGCTGATGACAGACAGATCAAGAAGGCTTATCGAAGTTCAGCTAAAGAATACCACCCAGACCGCGCCAGTGCCAAGGGCATACCCAAGGAGCAGGCGGAGAAGAAGATGGCGGGAATCAATGAGGCCTATGAAATTCTCAGTGATCCGGAGTTGAGGGCGCGGTTTGACAGAGGCGATGATCCGAACAATCCTGAGCAGCAAGGGCAGCCATTCCAGGGAAGTCCGTTCGGTGGGGGTGCGGGCGGTCAGCAATTTTTCTTCAGGCAAGGCGGAGGAGGAGGAGGAGGAGCTTTCAAATTTCAGCAGCAGGGTGGTGGTGGAGGGGGATTTCAGTTTCCTGGCGGTTTTGGATTTCCTTGACAGCTTGTGGGGAGTTGTCCTGATGCATTGCGCGGCGGGGGTTGGCGTTCAAAGCGGCAAGGATCGGACTTCTTGGAGTGGGCATAAAAGACTATGTCTTATAGTAGATGTCTTGTTTACCAGAGCTATGAATCTATGGTTTTTCCTCCAGCCCACAAAAAAATGTTCCTGAGGTCTTCTCCGCTCGTTACCCCTTCCAGTATCACAAACATGATCCTCACTCGACACTCCCTCAGAGCAAAAATATGAGACGTCACCTGCAGGGTTCGAACCTACGCTCACGAATGAAACAGATGTCAAAGATTATACCAAACTTTTAAGGGGCGGATAATAAATTCAAGTCTGTCGCCTTAACCACTCGGCCAAAGTGACTATTTTGAAAGGTTCACTATTTGATTAATTACCCGCGTTGAAAATGAGCTGATATCTGGCCTGGTCTTCTACACAAGATTGAATGCCAAGAACAAGGCTTTGGGTGGCATGGAGGCGCGACAAGGTATAACCTCCTTTCGTACAATCAGGTAGCTCTATTTATAGCCCTTACCAGACTCCTCACGCTATGCCATGTCTCAGTAACACTCTGATGCCCAAAATCCCACGCCAAGTCCACCAAATTATCCTGAACCAGTCCCACGTCTAACCCTTGAAGGCAAAGCGGCCAAGATCGATTTGTGGCTTCGCCTGTACTTCGGCATCTGATATCGATGCACCATCGTTAGCACTCTCTTCTGAGTCTGGAATGATGGCGTCTTCACTGCCTTTCGTGATCGTAGCATTAGGTCCCATAGTGTGGGCGATTGGTAGAGAGGGCACGTGGGGGGAAGTATGATTGCTCTCTTGGCTCGATATCGGGTCGTCGACCTTCTTCGGCATATGAATTGCACTTTTCATGAGCCCGCTGCACGATTTCGACCTGTTTAGCGCACCAACACCGAGTCGTTGCAACGACGTCATACTCCGCTGTCTCTGAAGCAGAGGCTTGCTGGATGGTTGACCGCTGCTCTTGGGCTGGCTTGCCCCTTTACCTGCGTGTATTTGCCTCCGTTGCGCTGCCATGCGGTCTGTCTCCGGCTGATACGCATAACTATTCGACAGAGCTGCTAGCTCCGCAATGATATGTCTGTTGAATGTTTGAGCAATTGAAGGCGCGGAGCTGGTAACGCCCGTTACGGATGTACTGGTGGATACTTCCGAATTTACTGTTCCTCTAGATGCCGTCGACGATTGCGAATCGTCTCCTGGACCTTCATCATTCCGTATATCTGTCCAAGCACGGTCTCCAGGCTTTTCTTCGCTGTCATCCCTAAATATTTCGAGCTCTCCTTTCTTTAGCGATTTCGGACCTTCAGGTACTTCCGGCAGTCCGGCCATGACGTCCTCAATAGAGTCATCCGACCAGATGGTGATGTCTGCTCCTTTAGCACTCCTTTTTTTTGCTGTGGCCTTTATAGAAGGACTTGGATCTGGTGCATTAGCTGTGAAGAACCGGCTCCGTCCAACCTCGCTTGATGCATTGCCCAGTTCCTGACTATGCTCAGGATCAACACACAGCCTTCTTCGCTTTGGAGGTGCTGCACCTGAAAAAGTCGCCCCTATCCTGTTCGCGGACTCAGACGCCCTGGATGGCAGCGCAGATCGAGGTGTGGAAGAAGGCAGCGATGTACTAGACCGAAGAGATGGCAGCACCGCTGGCGCTGAGCTTGACTCCCACGTCGTTCCGATTGCCTGTTGCAGCAGTCGCTCTTGGGTTGGAGAGGGTGTGAAGGTATTGGGGTCTAATTCTGCCAAAGGGGTCCGTTTTATATTGAAAAAAAATTCAATCGATTTGTCCTTTTTCCCATCAGAAAACGTGTCGACCGTACTCGGACGCTGGTTCTGCCATGGCGTCTTTGGAGTGGTCTTCGTTGCACTTCTGACATAGATTGGCTGCTTGGTCATCGGATCGAGCTCCCCCTCAGCCACTCCAATAGCAATCTCCTGCTGCACCCCATGGCCAATGAATGAGAAGTCGTCAGGCTGTGCTTCGCTCGCCAGGTCCATCATCATCACAATGTCGTTTTTGACGGGGCAAAAGACACGCTGATGAAGGAACGTCAACTCGGCCTTGTGGAAGGCTTGAAGGTAACCCGTTGGTACATAGTATTGGCCATCGAATTGCAGCATCTGGAGGATCTTCTCAATCGTCCTGTATTTTCGAACATAACGGTAAGCAGTCTTTAGCCCCATTTTGTTAATGTTTGCCAGATAATCACATCCGCTTAGAATAGCCATTCGTCGAAATTCAGCATCTGACCATCCTACCAGACTGATCTCTCGACAAGCGGTGAAGTCTGCTCGGTTTATCTCAATACAGTCCCCATATTGATCCAGCTTTGTCAGGAGTCGTTTGGCTCCAAAGACCAAAAGATCTGAGTCTTCTGATAGCATGCCTTGTATGATTCCTTTACGCTCAAGGTAGACAAGCTGTGCATCTGCTTCATACGGCGCGACCACAAATTGGACTCCAATCTTCTTGAGTTCGTCGATCAACCGCCTTGCCATCTCTGGAGTGACATCAACAGCCTTCTGTAGCTCTAGATGCGCCTGGGATGCTTTGTTCAGCCTGTAGAATTCAAGTCCTTTCCGCTTGCTTTCCTCACGCCTTTTGGCCCTATCCACTTCCGTTGCGGCCTTGTTAGGTAGATAGTCTCCATCGAATACAATGTACGGGATCACGCCGAAGTGGAGGAGCATTCGTACTCGGTGCATGGAGAATTCAACATATCTGTGTGGTGGTCAGCAGTAAGGGCTGACGAGGGGTTCGGCGGGCGCACTTGGTGGTTGGCTTGCCCAAAGCAAGGTCAATGGCGCACGCCACTGTCCCTCGGTGTAGCCAGCCATATGCGTCGACTCCAATTGTCTGACCTGCAAATTTCTTGAGATTGCATGGCTTTTGGATGGACTTCAAGAGTGGGAGCAAGCCTGACGAATATTAGAAAGTCCAAGTAATAAAGCACATCATAAGTCATACCAGAGATACCCATAGCGATGGCAAGGGTTCAATTCAAAGGCGTCAGCGTCCCCCCCTCGCTTTGTTTACTTGATCCATGTGGGATCTGTTCGAGTAGATAGTCGGAAGCAAGAGAAAGCAAAAGGAAAGCAACACGACCTCTATCAGTGGACCCCCCCTATACAAGACCTTATCAGTACATTAGTCCAAGCAACCGTACACTGGACGAGCTCGAGCGTTAAAGAATCTCGAACGCGTCGTCGCGTTGAAGCTTTTCGGAGGGCGGAGGAAATTCCGGCGCAACAAATCCCCACCATTAATTTCGAGCTCTTGATATTTACCAATCACACGTTCGGCAGTCACAACCAAGATGCCGAAAAGCTTAGCCAAGGTGCAGAAGAAGATTTCAAAGAAAAAGGGAAACACAAGCAGCCTGAACGAGGACAGCAAAGATGCTAAAAGATTAAGAAGGGCAGAAGCGCGAGGGGAGAAATTAGAAAGGATTGCAGCTGCAAGAGCCAAAGGCAATCAAATCCACTGTATGCGAGGCGGCAGACATTTAGGTGAGGAAGTAGCTTATATAATCCAGTGCAAAGGATAGCATTCTTCCAAGGAGTAGCAAAAGCAGCTACAGGTTTCATCGAAGTTAGAAAGATTCACAGTCTCATACAAAGGTCTCAACTCCGTATTTTTTGACTGGGAATACTTTGCTGACATCAAGCAGATATCTGAATCGGCATGATGAAGAGCTTGCAGAGCTCAAAAGCCAGCGGAGACCTGGACGACCTTCCAGTACGCGGGAAGATCTTCTGAAGCAACATATGGTGACGGAGGAGAAAGAGTATGATGCAGGATTCTGGATACCAGACATGGCGGACGAAGGCAATCTGAAGATGCTACGGGAATGGAATGGGGAGTGGACGTCGCTGAATACGTTCAAATACGTTAGGCTGTCGAGAGGCGGTTCGATACAACCATCAAATTTCCCTCCAAAGGGCCTTTCATAACAAACGCCTCCCTATTCGTTTAGTTTATGATGCATGCAAATACAAGCTAGTGGCTTTGAGGCCCAGCGCATGATAATCGAGTTTTGTAGAAGTGTGAATATTGGTTTCTATCTTGCAGGCATTCAACATACATGAGTTGTGCTGAAATCTAGAAGGCACCACATGCTATCCTATCACTTCTTGCTAGCCGGCTCCTCGAACGAATAGGTGAGATGGCATTTCCCGCAGTACTGTCGGTTGTGCATAGCTGCCATGAAGACACCAGCTCCACACTATATCACGCGTCAGTTTCGTAACCCTGCAGTCATTCTGTACAGATTCTTACTTCGGCGGTAGGGCATTCCCTCCTCAAGCGCTCGATCTTGCCATCCCCGTCGACCTTATAGTACTTGAGGACAGCCAACTTTGTCTTCTTGCGCTTGTGCTTAATCTTCTTGGGAGTAGTGTACACCTTCTTCTTGCGCTTCTTGGCTCCACCACGCAGACGTAGGACGAGATGGAGAGTCGACTCTTTCTGGATGTTATAGTCCGAGAGGGTACGGCCGTCCTCAAGCTGTTTGCCGGCGAAGATCAGGCGCTGCTGGTCGGGCGGGATCCCTTCCTTGTCTGGAGCGGCGTTAGCAGATCTGGAAGAGGAGCATATGAGGTGGATGGGCTTGCCTTGGATCTTGGCCTTGACATTGTCGATGGTGTCGGACGATTCGACCTCGAGGGTGATGGTCTTACCCGTGAGGGTCTTAACGAATATCTGCATGATGGCCTGGACCTCTAGTATCAGCTTCTGTAGCAGGCATGCTTTATGGGGATATCAAGGGCATTCGCGAGCTTACCTCGACAATATTGTCGTCCTCAACCTTCAGCAAAGATGCTCGATAATCGGGAGAGAACAGCGCAGGATCGATTTGTGTGCGATGTGCTACGTTCCGTCGCTAAAGCCATTTAGCGTCTGATCAAAGAAACTCTAAAGTCCCAACCTCCTTTTGCAGCTTGGCGGCGGCCTTAGTCGGGCTAGGCTTAGCCGCGTTGGCCAGCCGATTATATTTACGAAATCGAGCTTTTGGGAAGTATTCTCAACTGCTTTCTACACCACTACCCTCTACATCTACCGCCACGTCCACGTCACAAGCTGCGCTTGAAAAACACATACAAACCATCCTCAATTGCAAACAGCTCGCCAAAGAAAACAAATCTATCAAGTTGATTAAGACTCAGACAACACATCAGGAGCTTCAATCACTGCACCTGCCAAAGAGCAACCAATCGATCCAAAACTCAATCTTTCATAGACACAACTTTCTCAGTCTTTGACTGGGCACAACACAAGAGATCTAGTGTAGCCCGGCCGAACGGCCTGCGCTGCGTGAGGTACATACACTGCCCTTCCAATTGCCAAAGGTGAACAACACTGATATTGAATTGAAGTCTCGAGCCACGAAGGACAATTGCTGAAACCTTCGACAATACCACGATTCGAACTCAACTTGCATCTCCATGCTGTCCCAACAGACCTCGAATACTACTAACCTAGGACCACACCGACGTCAAAATTCGACGCCTACAAAAATTCACCCTTCACAGATTCTTCCTACTGGACAACGGCAACAACGTGAGCAGCATCGACGAGGTCTAAGCCTAGATCAGTCATTTGCCGCCCAGCAAAACCATGAATACACCCAGCAGGATGGATATACGACCGGTGTTGAACACGTTCTTCGACAGCGACCAACCCAACCTACCATGCGAGAAGCGCAGCAGCAGCAACAAACGGCTCGACCGGGCCTGAATGAAATACGAGAACAGCAATATATCGCGGGACGACAACAACTTCAAGAATACTTAATGACTAATCAATCAGCGCCACGTCAGGAACCTGGCCATACACCTTTCACGAATGACTATCCCAACACACAATTGACGGATTTTGAAGACCAAGTACAGAATCTTCTCAACAACGCGTACAAGCCCAATACCATGGATTTGCTCCAATCTTTCGACTCGATTAACACCGCTGGAAACCTTGACGGATTCGGAAATGAACTCGACGGATACACAGGAGACATCCAAACTAATGAAATAATGAACCAAATGCCAATGTCATACGGCGTCCCAAACAACGAAGGCTCGCAACGACAATCCATTAGCGAAGGCTCTCAGCGGCCTCGTACTCCTCAAATTCAGACCAGAGACAGTGAGTGACATCCTGTAAAACATCGTTGAAACCAATACTAATGACAACGCAGGTTACTTCCCAATGACCCCTGACACAACTCCTTTCGCTAAGAATTCGAGGATGAAGACTGCTTCTCATAGCCGCACTGCGGAATCGTCTCCAACAAGGAGAGACCCGAACCTGACCATCAAGGCATCCCATGCAATGCAGCGTGGAACATCCTGCCAAGACAACTTTGCTGCTATGAGACAGCATGCCATGAGTCCAATTCCTTCTCCACCGCACACGGCGCCACTCAAACCGCGAAGCTCGGTCGACTTAGCAGCTTTCCCTCAACCAAGCTTCTTCAGCTTGGAAAGCTTGCAGACGAACATGCCTCCATGGGACAAGGCCTACAACGCTGCGGACTACTCACCCGAGTCGAATGCAATCTCATCAGCCATGTCCTCTTTCCAGTCATCTCCAGAAATGGGGCACATGTCACTATTTGAAGATCAAAATACTTACTCTATGGCTCCTAGCTCGTCTGGTGCTTCTGGCTCGCAAAGCACCCTGGATGTTGGGGCCCACTCGAGCCCAGCGAAGAAAGACAAACAAACAAGATCGCAATCAATGTCGGAAATCGATCCATTGGAGTGTATAGAAGACACGGGCGTAACAAGTGAGGCTGTCGACTCCTTCATAAAATCAGAGCCAGAGAACAGATGGCGTTGCATGTTCCCAGAATGCGGCAAATCCTTTGGGAGGAAAGAAAACGTCAAATCGCATGTACAGACTCATCTTGACGACCGTCAATACCGCTGCAAGCACTGCAACAAGCGCTTCGTGCGCCAGCATGACCTGAAGCGACACGCAAACATCCACAGCGGTGTAAAGTCATATCCATGTCCTTGTGGCAAACCATTTGCACGTCACGATGCATTGACTAGGCATCGACAGCGAGGTATGTGCATTGGTGCTTTTGAAGGGACACCTAAGAAAGTCATCAAGCGTGGAAGACCGAAGAAAGTGAGACCCGAGACCGGAGAAATTCTTGAAAAATCAGCCAGGACTCGTCAGGCCGTTTTGGAAAAGAGGTATCCAGGAAAGTACACCTCTTCGGTATCGGGCTCCTCAGTCGATTCTTACCCTAGCCCTGAGCCAAACTTCGACGACATGGATTTCACTACAGCCAGCCCATCCCATGCTCAAATGTCTCCGGAGCAGATGTCGAACAATCTCACTCTTGATTCTTTCGCATATACGCCACCAACATCGCCGAGCTACAGCACGGGTGATCGTCTTTCTTCACAGCATTCTCAGCACTCGCATACGCCTAAAGCAGTAAGCATGAGTCCCTCGCCAAATATTATTGCCATCCCCGAAGAGCCACAGCAACTTCCCGAAAGCCAATCGCAGTCACGAAAGAGCTCGAGCAGTTACTCAGGCACTCCTCCAGAATTGGACCTCACTTCATCATCACCTCCTTCGTCCCAATTCTTTGACTTCAATGGAAGCTCCGAGGCAAATTCTTCCCTTTCACTGCCAATGTTGTCTAGTACCAGTTCCGAGTTCTTCAGCAAAGACTTCGACTTAACCGCTGTGCTGAGTAGAGAGCTGGCTAGAGAGGAGCCCTCGAAGGAAGGTAGTAATTCAGTCTTCAACATCAACGACTTCCTGAACTCCGACATGACCGGTCTCGAGGGTGGCGATACACTGTCGCACAGCCCTCACGAGGATTCTTACTTCACCGAATTCATGAGCAGCTCTTGACCAAACGAAAGAGTCGCCTCATCGGTTATTGATTGGAACCTCGGGGTGATATTAGCGCCGGCGTTCAATGGCGACACTATGAAGGATGTCAAAGGACGACCGGAAGGGAAACAAGCAGGCGCTCATGGTGACTGCAGGTGCAGGAGAATTCTATACGTTTACATGCGATCGTTTCTTCAACTGATTTCTATGCGTTTAGAAGGGGGCATTCACTCCTTTGGCCATCTTCAAAACATGTTCCAAGCTTCGTGTTAGGAACCAATCCAAGACAGACAAGACAATGTATTTCCAGCGGTAGATGAGAAGCAGACCGTAGAAATCATGTTTTCTTCCAGACCAATCTTCTCCAGGGGCAATGTGTAGACTATGCGGTTTTTCATAGAGCAAAGTGTCGTTGATCATATCTTTTTGCAATTGACTCCTTCGTAATGCAAGGTCCATTCGTTGCCTGCTGTTAATGGAGCCCTGAGACACATGAAAGGCCGGAACTTGATCGTGTGCAGACTCCAAATTCTGCTTTTCGAATCTTCCGATCATCCTCGAAAGCCTTCAAAGCTCGTCTCCTAACCCGTTTAGATATGCGGTCAGCCAGCTCATTGCCCCGGAACATGATGAAGCTGTACTTGAACTCTGGCATCAAGTTGCTAGGCGTTCGCCCTCGCAAAAATTTCCTCAACCAAAGACCCGCCTACACGTTCTCGTCCCGCCAGCTCATGATAGTCTCTTACTGCCTCAAGCACAGCAGTCGAATCAGTTGACGGCGGCCACCGCCGACCCTGCACTGCTTTCGAATTCGTATTGTCATCGCTGATCCTCTCCTACGTGAAATGCAGGCCATGTATGACAGCGAGAGATTCGACATCATTACTGTGCAGCGTGTCGCGTATAGTGTATCCTCTAACAGTTCATTTCGAGGAAGGCAACCCGTGCTTCTCCTTGTAGCCAACTGCGGTGTCAGAGCTTGAGACCTCGTTGTGGGATCCGTCAACCCAGAATGCCATGCGGCCCGGCTCGTTACCACGCGATTGATATCCATCGAGAGCGAACTGCATGGCTTCAACTTGGTCTCGGATGAAGATTGAACCGTGGAGAGGAGTGCCAACTTTGGTGGGAACATCTAGCCTTTCGACAAGGCTTATGTCATAGATTTCACAATTTGGTCCTGCTTGTTTCTCCCAACTTCGTGTCTCACGTGCGAGTCCAGCTTTCCGCAGAAGCTCGATCTCGGGCGATCTCCATGCACACCCGGTCCTGATACATTTCCCGTCTAGAGGAGCACCATGGAGATCTATGAAAATGTTTTCTGAGATGCTTCCAGCTGGTCGTTGCTCTATTGCTTGGGTAAGAACAGTGTCTAGTCCTTGAGTGAAGTGAAAGCTTGATCCATGATGTCGAGCCCACTGGGGAACTGTTCGGTAATCATGTGACAAGCCTGGATTACGTGACCTTCCAGGAGGTTTGATTTGGTATCATTCAGCATAGTAAGAGTGATAAATGCTGTACTGAATCAGAAGCAAAGGTTATCGACGCGGAAAAAGCCTGGCTTGATTTTGAAAAGCTTGACATCCACAACGCTCACCGTAAACCCCATTTTAGAAAAGCCCAACGAAACTGTTGCACTTCACTTCTATCAGCGCTGCTGACGCGCAGAGTAGAAAAAATGTGTAATCTTTTAGGGATTTTCACTCCCACTCCCTTACCTCAGGAGCTTAGAACCATCACTACGGTCGCGGCTTCTTGATTCAACTCTTACCATGACATCTCCCCAATAGAGATAGTCAGCCAATCCCAATATACATATTTTCCTCGGCCGCGTGAGATTCATCGGATCTTCATTGCTGCCTAGGTTTACATGAAACTGCGGCTGAGGGTTGTGCGTTTCATGGTGGCTCAGCCCTGCTGTTGCTCATCCCGAAGGAGAAGTTCCTGGAAATTCTGTCTCTTGATATGGGCCTCCTGGTTCCTCAGCAATGTCACCACTTCAGAGATATACAGATCACGGATCGCTTAAGTACGGGCTCCAAAGAAAAAAGAGCTTGAAATCAGAATTTGATTGGTTGCCGGCCTTTACAGATTCCGGTGCTAAGCTCGCTTGGCAATGACATGGTTTGTGAAATTGCCTGCTCTTTAGTCAGACTGCTGCTTACCTTACTTCGCACATGAGTTTTGTTTCCTGTGCTTGGATTTGGAAGGATTGTTCCCTAAGACATCACTTTCACCTCCTCGAGCCAGACAGCCAGCTCGATTGCCTCCTCGCTTCCCAACCTAAAACGACGTTGTCATTACCCTGTAAAGTCCTACTCTGAAACTCGGTGCCTCTAAGAACCGAAATATCCGTGAAAATCGCCTTCAATCTCTGCACTCGCGAAAACGCCTCGACCTGCCCTACTCTGCGCCTTCTTCTGTCGATACTTGGACCTTTGAGCGAGACTTCTCCACTAGAATTTGCAGTTTCCCAAATATCCATTACGGCTCCTCCAAAAGAAGGATCGAGGTCAACCGCCTCCAGGTTTTGCTTCGGCAGGCCTTAGAACCATGAGGAAGTCCTCTTTTCCCTCGCGGAACGACTTCTCCAACGTCAAGTTGCCCTTCTCATGGCCGCCCTCCATGCCCACCATAATACCACGTCGCATGCGGAGAAAATTGCGGTCAAAAATAAGGAGTAGGCAGTCGCCATCATCCACCCTCGCCTCCCTTCAAACCTCCTACTCCCCCGCCGATACTGTCCGAGCCCTGCGTGCACATCGATGGTCATTTTACGATGGCCAATATCTGATACTCATAATACTGGGCATCTTCTCGTTGTCTATAATATCTACACCCGGACCCTTGGTCAAGACCGCCTTTGCGACATTCATAATTACTTCTCTCATACTACCAGTCACTCGCCAATTCCTACTCCCTTCACTGGCTATATGGATGTGGTTGATATTCTTCTATGCATGCGGGTAAGCAACACTGCTTCATTTTGACACCCTCTCGGTCCCCTGTCAAAACCCGCGGATGCTCTGGGATCGCGCGCGGTTGTTTCCGGAGTGCATTTGAGAAAGGTTTAGCTAAGAGATCGTAACTGTAGGTTCATACCAAGCACCTGGCGGCCTCCAATATGGGTGCGAGTCCTTCCTGCTCTTGAGAATATATTCTACGGCGCCAACCTCAGCAACATATTGTCCGCTCACACGAGTGCCCTCCTAAGCATCATGGCATGGCTGCCTTACGGCATAATACATTTCGGAGCGCCAGTCGTCTGCTCAGCGATCATGTTCATTTTCGCCCCCCCTGGAACAGTACCCATGTTTGCAAAGAGTTTTGGCTGGATGAATTTGATTGGGGTGGCCATTCAATTGACATTTCCATGCTCACCGCCATGGTACGAGAACAAATATGGGCTCGTACCGGCGACCTATGCAGTAAAGGGGTCGCCTGCAGGATTGGCAGCCATCGATGACCTGTTTGGGATCGCCCTCTACACTCCCGCATTCACTGGATCGCCCATGGTCTTCGGTGCTTTCCCTTCATTACATGCCGGCAGTGCTGTGATGGAAGCTTTGTTTATGAGCCATGTGTTCCCGAAACTCACGCCTCTCTTCACGGTATACACACTTTGGCTATGGTGGGCCACGATGTACCTGTCTCATCACTACGCTGTGGATCTGGTGGGAGGAAGCTTACTCTCTGGAGTGATATTTTTTGTTGTCAAATCCAAATTCCTACCGCGCCAGCAGCCAGACAAGATGTTCCGCTGGGATTACGACTACACGGAGATTGGTGACGATCCATCAGAGAAGGGCTACGCACTTGCAAATCTCGATGGAGCTGCAGAAGACGCGGATGAGTGGACAGTCGGCTCCTCATCTTCGATCTCATCCGGCTCCAGAAGTCCCATTGACGAGAGCACTTCCTGGGAAGGCGAAACATTGGCTTCACATTCGGACACCGAAGCTCAGAGGTGATTTCGAACAATGTGAATATTCGATCTGCCCTCGGCAGCGCCCTCCTGTCGAGTATATAATAATTATGACTGACACGCATTACGGCTTCAACGAGCGAGCACATACATCTTTCGTGGGGGCGATGCGACCTGCGCCCTCGACGAAGTACATATCTTAGCCCAGGGCTTGGATATAGCTGGGCTCTGCACTATCTAGTATATTAATCCGGCAGGCGACGCCAAGAGGGGTCCGCCAGCCCACTTACATTCGCTTCTTTGTTCCTACTACCTTCGTTTCTACATACCCGCATGTCAGGGTACATATGGGATTGGGCACTCTGTATAGATGGTCCACAGCATTCGCTCGGCATTTCTCGTTCTTCGACTGCATTGGGCTGTCTTCACTTAAGCTAGGCGTTGTGAGGCGTTTTGCTGCTGGCGTGGACTCGCAGTGGCCTGGATTATTACTGACTGCATTGATCGGTCACCAGATGTATACTTCCATCATAAATGAATCTTCTGCCTGCAAAGGGTGTCATCGGAGGTGGATGATGGCTTGATTGTAGTAATTCAGAGAACCTGACCAACTGATTATGGTATTACGTTTCACTTTGATTATTGACCAAATATGCGGCACATGAGGATTCACTGGCAGTGAATAGGATGTCTTCATGAAGTTCGTTCTTGGCCATCGTCCATTGTTTTATCTTCCATGACAAACTGCCACACAAATACAAACAATCATCCATGCTTTCACACGATTCCTATAACATCTACACACGTACTCAGGGTATCCATTCTCCCAACCCTTTCCCAAAAGATTGACTACAACACTCACCGCACTCATCTAGCCTTGGGTAAAGCTTACTTGAAGAAATAGGCCCACTCTTCGTGCTAGCAATAAGTCTCAACCTGCCGTTTGGCAATTGCTTTCTCAATAACGATGCTCACCTTTGGACATCGTCTTTTCACAATTTCGGACGCTGAGAAGCAGCGATTGGGGATATGACATGCTTAGTTCTCACACTACCTCATCTATTCGAAATGCTACTCGTGCTTCGAATCAAGAAAAACGAAGCTCGATAAATATTCTCGGCTTCTCATTTTGCTATGAAGCGATCTTTCGGCCTTTCTTGCTGCGTCCACACTCTCTTCTATACAAAAATATATATAGCCGATGACGCCGCCGGTAACGTATGTACCTTCGTTGTCGCATATTGAATCAACGTCATCAATCGTTGCATACATCTGAGCGTGCTACGATCCCATGAATTCGTCCAGCCAGCCCACGTCGGTCCCGCCACTCAGACGCCGCCACAGCTCAAGATCCAATTTCGTTCGTACCAGCAACAGGCCGTTCACTGGCTGCTTGAGGTGAAGAGAAGCATTTTGGCCGATGTAATAGGCCTCGGAAGAAGCACTAGCAATGCTCGCTACCATATGCTCGATACCAAATAGCGCAGATGGGGTCAAAGCCACTCTCGTGATACCCCAAAGGCGCTCCTGGATTCCTGGACCAATGAGGTCAACAGTCATATCAGACCGGGCGCTATCCGTCACCACGTGCTGAAGGGCCATTGTCTTCACCACCAGCTGGAGAGCCAAAGACTACGGCGAGTCGGTTTAATTTCCGAGACATCGCCACACGCAAGAAAGGAAGACGCGTTGCCAGGGAAAAAGGCAGGAGGTCTAATAGGAGACCACCTATTTCCGCAAAAGCGAAGTTTGATGTAGAGAAGGTTCCTAGCCTGGCTGCGGAGGAGCCTAAGGTTTTGAGCTGAACCAAAACATTCCACTACATCTCCCCACATCCATATTCAAACCTGCAATTTTCCACTTCTCCTACACAGACATTGATCAGTTTGGTCCCGAGACTACAACTTCATAAACCGTCAACTCTGGTAAACTTCTCATATAATTTCGCTGCCCACTCCACCATATTCGAGACGATCAAAAGACTCGTCCTCTGCACTCGACTATCCTATCGTCCAGCGGTATCTCAGCCGACACCTGGCATGAGCTAAGGTATGGCTCACTTGAATTTCATTGGGCACTTGGGCAGCATCAAAGATCACTAAGCGTGCAGTTCGATGATCTTTAATCGCGGGCAGAAGGCCCGAGAATCTCAACCAGAGACTGAGGCAAGACGGCAACCTCCGTTCTGAGCTCGGCAGTCTGCTTGAGAGACATGAAGTCACGGTCACAAGGATGGTCTTCGAACGTCTGTCGAAGCTGGGCTAATTTCGTGAATGGTTCATTATCAAGAAGAAGAAGAAGCTCAGGGCCGGATATTATGAAGCTAGGTCAATTCACTTTGTGCGATTCTTTCTGCAGATATAAGTTCGCAGAGATGGTCACAGGGTCTGGAGATCCCGTCAATGTCCATGAAATTAGGCTGATACTCATGATCTCCAGTCGTTTAAATCTCCCGCTAATACTCATGATCCCCTTACCGCACTCTACCTACCTTTCATCATTCAAGTTATTCTCTCTCTTCACTGTTCTTTCGATGAAGTGGGAAATCATGGCAAAAACCTCATTTGCGAGCTCGCAGACTACACGTCAAATACGAAGAGCTCCAAGACGAGGCGCAAAGACACTAAATTAAAAATCTCACTGACTCTGGTACCTTTCCCATTCGCTCACTCTTGGGCATTCGAAAGTAGCGATGGTGACCAGGTGGTGTTGTGTGTCGTTCACAGTGCTCCTAAAGCGTTGCTTGCGAGCCTTTACAAACTCATTATCGTCTTCCGTGAATTTGACTTCTCTGCAGTCAAGGGGAAAGCTTCCCAGCCTTTGGCCAAAAAGAGCGCCAGCGAGGTGAACACCATGATGTTCAACGTGAACAACATCATTTCCAAGAGTAAGAGAAATGTGATGAGTCAAAATGAGGATGAAAGACTTTGATCTGGCAAGGAAACCAGTCGAGGAGTCCGATGTAAGTCGCGCTCGAGCAAACATACGCCGCGGAAAGCTGCCCGAAGATCAGCGACCGAGAACGACCGCAGATGAACATGGGGTGGAGATGGGCACCATAGGCCATAACCCCGGCGACATGCGACATACCCTGACTTCTCCTCAACCGGAGATCCCGGTGGAGCCACTGATGCATGGTGGAAGGATTGAACCAAGCCAAGCTACTACAACAACCTTCATCATCTCTGAAGCGCTGTCATTTACGACAACTCTGAATACTAAAAACAACACATGGAATTGGAAAGGCACTTTCTGGAGTCTTTGTCCCTACTCAATGGCCCTTCCGGAGTCTCGAAACCTGCTTTTGAAGTGTAATCGCCGGTTCTTACCCCAAGACCACTCCCGAGACATCTCTTGCTACTCAGTCTCTGTCTTGAAAGAAGCAATGCTGACCTATAAATATGCCAGGAAACTGATGTTCCTACTCAACCAGCCAATTGTCTCTCCTCACTCGATTTGAATCACGCATACAGTGGAGTAGGCATCGTACAAAGCATGTTAAGTTACCACTGCATTTCATGCTCACATGCCACATGCGAGTCGACTAGGAAGGCTGAAAGGGCTGTAGACTTGATCACCTGTACTGCCTTTTCGGGTACGATGATCAGTGGGAGAGATACATCCAATTCGATCGGGGGACACCGCCTGCCAAGCTAGGTGACAAACCCTTCAATGGGAACTTACCTACTGGACCACGAAACCCGGGCATGCCCCCTAAGGAAGCAAAGGATGTAACTCTCCACCAACCTACGGCAAATAAATGCCGCACAGCAAAAGGGCGCACTGCAAGGCCACACTCTTGATTTCCGCCTGAAGATTCACGGACAGGCAGACAAATAGGTTCAAGGCCACAGTAGGGAACACATCAGGGGCCTAAACAAGGTCCACGGCAGGGACGAGCTCGGCAGGGGCAACAAAAAACTCTCAAACAAGGTCAAGGGCAAGAGCTGACGGCAACGCACGCTCAGCACCAGGCTGATGGCGCGTTCTATGCGACACGATGCAAGTGACTCTGAGTCGGTAAGAAAGACGGCGAGTGCGATGTCGATTGGGAGGACGCGCTCGCCAAGTCTAATCTCTAACGCAGGCTGCCAGATGACAACGAGCAGGGTTTGTTCACCTGGATTTGAGTTTCGTCAAGAGAAGGAGGGATCGAATACGAAAACTTCAATATTATGGTCACCAAAGGCGCGCCGCAAGACGGCGATGTATTCGAGTACACGGTGCAAGGACTTGTAGAAGCTAATCCCGAACACTCATCAGGCAGCGTGATTCGCAAAGCATCACGCCCCAGGCTGGGCTTGTATAAGGCAAGATCCTTTTCCTATGGCCCCGAGGTATACATCATGATTTGAGTGGAGATGAGGACGGCGTTGAGACCGAGCACGGGACTCAGCGTCAATGAAGGCGGGAACGGGTGGTGTAATCAGCAAGGAGAAACACGCTTCAAGGACCAATACCCGTTCGAGATTTACATCTTCCAGGAGAAGGGGATATCTTTCTGGCAACACGACTGGAGGTCTGAACCTACGATGAAATAGATCAATGGAAGACGTCTATGCAGGCAGCTCCGAGAAGGACTTCAAGAGATACACCGCCGTGGCTGGACGGTTTGATAAGGCAAGGAGAATTCTGACAGCTTCAAATTGGCCAATGACGGAGAGCCCAAATGATATGTCGTTGATGCAGATGTTCCATTCAATTCTACTACCATATGTCGATACTAATTGCCTGCAAAGCACGACCTTAGGATCTCGCCACGAGGGCATCCTTCAAGCACGGAGGTCTCTGGAAGCGTTTGAAATATGGAAAGTCCTGGTGTTCGATTGTATGTACCATTTGAGGGTCCTCTAGATGTGCGGTAAAACGCTCGATGCATGTTGACGTTCTGTCCTTCCTCGAAGCTTGTGTGGTGGCCGTGCACTGCTAGATAGTTCACTTTCCGCTACGGTTTGAATGAAAATCGGTTTCAAATGAATGCTTGATTTCCAAGAACGTGCTAAGCCGATTGTGCTTCTGATTTGCCTTCAGTACACTTTTGCGCTGTAGATAGTCAGGAGTAGTGTCTCTATAGATTTATTATAGAGATGAAAGGCTTGAACGAGAAGTCAGTAGTAACTACAGGGCCATTTAATGAAAGGTTCGTTGCTGACTGCAGCACCCAGCCCCGCCTCAAAATTAGCAAGCTGCATTCGCAGCCTATCACCGCCATATCTCGACAGCATTGTGTGCAGGCCCTTAGATGAGAGAAAGGAGACGACAGCAGTATCTCTGGGAGTGAGACAAGAATTGTGCGGCGGCTGAGGGTTGTGAGGGAAACACTGCTGCTGCTGGTGGTTTGGGGGTGGCCTCGAGATCGGGGCATTTCCTACGCACGCTGTGCATCATATGTTTCTTAGAATAATTTTGAACTCGGCAGTGTTGACGACCATAGAGCAGGGAGCTCCAGATTCCCAGGAAGGAGTACGCCTTGGGTCGTCGAAATCATGACGACAAGGGAGGGTCTATTTCAATACACTAGCTTCAGCAAATCAGCCAATCTCATGCTTTGAAGATCTCTGACAATTTATATCTTACAATTGAGCTTTAATTATTGATTTATGTGCCGATCTAAATTGGAGGGGTAGCACATAACAAAAACCGTCTCCTTGCCTTTTACCAGAAGACGCTGTGTGTGCACCCAAACCTCCATTCATTAATCTTTGGACTACAACATTGCGTTATGCAAATATTTTCTTTTTGCTCAAGTCAATCTTTTCGAATCGTATTCTATCATATTTTGGCCTCGAGGAAGGTCTTTTTCTTGAGAGTCAGCCAAGATGGCTAGGCTTGGCATCAATCTTTGCCACTTCGTATTTTTGAACTATGCTACTTCTTCCCAGCACCCATAATCCTTTCCTTCTCCTCCTCACTAAAGCTATATGCCCCCTGCTTCAGTGCCTGTATAAGCACCGGCACAGACTTCTCCGTGAAATCACTCGCATTGCGGATCTTGTCAATGTCGTCTGCAAACTCTGCCGTCACTCGGCGAAGATAGTAAGACTCGAACGATTCCTTTGGTGCTGGTGTAGACTACTTTGCTTTTAGCACAGCGTTCAATTAAAACAGTACGTGGACGGGCACCTTGGTTGTTGGGGCTTCTTGCGACTTTTCAGATTCTGGCTCTCTTGCTTCTGGGGAAGACGATTTGGACTCTTCTGTACTCGGGCTCTTTGATGGGGGCTCTATGACCTTGGCTTTCTTTGATTTCGCCTGTTGCTTCTGATTAGCAAATGTCGTACATCCTCTGTGAGTTTACGCATTACCATGATAAGTTCTGGCGCTTGCCTGCTTGGGGTGTTTGATGTTTTTCGCCGAATGTCGAGGCAAGGCGAACGCAGAGCTAATTAGGTAGGACTTAAGGTTAAATCTTGCATGATGTAAAAATGTTCGAGGTACCATACATTTAACATCCTTTGGACTACCGACGATATCTCTGGAGGGGACTGAGCATAATGTAATGGTAACTTGAGTTTCATAGATTCGTTGTTATTATCGTGATATTCGTGAACATACTACAACTATTGCCCGTCAAGACAAGCGCCTCTTGCTTCTGCCCGCCTATTCGCAAAGAAAACGTACGAAGCTTCCCTTCATTGAATCATCCCATAACAACCGGTGCTCCTCCATCCGCTCCTTTCAGAATGCTTCGCCTCCGCTTCGCCCTCTCAACCAGCACAACCGTAATGCACACCACCTGATCCAGCACTCCTTGCTCAAATGCCTCTTCGCCCACCTCTAGAGTTCCCAAGATAGCACCGTGCGTGACGTCTCTTCCCATGAACGTGTGCTCGCCACTGTATGTGAACTCTGCTAGAAGCCGATTCGACGTCGTCACCATCTCCGCTCGATACTTGCGGACCTTGAACGGCTGCCACCACCAACAAGGCTTTCCGTTGACATTCACAGCGAAGCGTTGCGATTGGTGACTTTCCAGTTGAAGATCTTGGGCGACGCCAGACTCGGGGTATTTCAGTGTAGTGACGGCGCTATACTTTTCGAATCGCCCTTCTCCGACCTTTGTAGAGAGATGGTTTTGCTCGCGGGTGATGACAAGGTCTGGCTTATTCAAGAAATTGGTGCTATTTCTGACTTTGATGCTATAGCCTGTAGCATAGGGGTCTCCTTGTTCAACGTAAAAGGTCTCGACGCTCGAGGATACTCGGCGTAGTTGTAGGGTTTTGAAAGAGGTCATGGGTGGATAGTAGTCCATTTGAGGATTCGGACTTGCTACCGCTGGCCCAAACGGCTATGCTGAGTATGCAGGTAGGGCATCAAATCCAATTACACCGCCCTCCATGTTCGCTGAGTATCGAAAATCGAGGTAATTGTGGACTAGACAAGGTAGTTGTTCTGAGCTTGATGATACTTGTGGGACTTGTTATACTCCTTTGTGTATTCCCTCACAATACTGTTGATGGGAATGGATCGATGAGCAAACGTGAAATCAGTATTGCCTTTATGTGCACTCCTTTCACTGTGCTTGAGCTGTAAAGAGCTTGGTGAGAGAATATCTCCATTATTGTAGCCATCATTAGTACCAAGCACATGTTCGATCTGCATTCCGCAGTCACACGGTGGTGTTCACGATGTTGGGAGGCGGAGTAAATAAATGTGGCACGCGTGGGAGACGAATTTCGAGGGCCCGCTAGTCGAACCCTTTGCAGCTGTCAAGAGAGCTTTGGTACGAGTAGTCCAGTCAATCGACACATCATATTTGACATCGGTTCATCCGCCGTTCATCTCTTTGTGTAACGCAGACATGCATACCAAACACTTTCATTCAATGATTCTGCACTCCGTGTCTGGACGAGATGAGCTGCGCGATCGTAGATGGCGAAGCTCAATGGCTCAGCTCCAGGCATCTATTTTCGACCATGTAGAGGCAATTGCACCTTCATGACGCTAATAGCTATCAATATACTGCAACCTATCTGATTTGGTTGACTGTATCACATCGCAATTGGAGCTTGAAATGGCTCCAGCTGTCGAGGCAGGCTCACTGGCAACCGTGATACAACTCGCAGATAATCCACCAGAGCATTTCCAGTACAGCCCAGCAACTGGTGTGCAGCAACCGCTGGTGCTCTACATTGCCCGAGTGCCTGGCTCCAAAGGCTTGTCTTTGCTACTCCTACGACTGGTATCCTCAAAGCTAATTATCCCAGCAGATGTCTTCCTTACGACGATGAAGCCTAAGCAAAAAAGTGTCACTGCCCAAGACGTCCAAAGCTCGCTATACTACGTACACGTGGATAGCGTGGAAGACTATGGGCTTCTCGACTCGGGAGGGTCTGGGGATGATGAGATAGTGGAAAACGACCCAAGAACGGATGCTTCCCTGGGCAGCAAATCCAGTGTCCGAAGGAAAATGCTGCATCAGACTTCGAACTCAGCTCTTGTTGACCGGCCGGAACCTCCACCTAGGCCCTTGCCCCAGCCCCAAATGCACACACATGTTTCGAACGGCATGACCCAAATTGCGCGCAAGCCCATCCGGCGAGATGGTCCTGAGCCCAGGAATTTGAAGGAAGCTCCGCCGCTCCCTGAAAGAAAGTTCCTCGGACCGCGTCCCATGAAGCAACGCTTTCTCTCCGTCGATGGTGCGGCTCTTCGGAACGTCCTAGACAGGGTAAATGTGGATATGAGAAGGTGGTCAGAGCAGCCTCCGTTGGCATCCCCCCAACTGCCTCCAAGACCAGATTCGCTTCGCAGAAGTAAGTTCAATGACGCGACCCAGAGCGCCGCCGTCATCACCTCGGCACGGCGAAGTGCCCATACTGAGGATGAACCACTGGCACTACATTGCTGGAATTGGGAGAAGAAATGGGAAGAAAGGCGCTTAAGCGACGATATGGTCAGACGTGCATCTTCTCAATACAATCTTTCGGAGATGGAAGACGTCTTCCAGAACGCTTCCTTGACGCTGATTAGGCGGTATAATGGAGAACAGTGGAACGCTGGTAGAATCATGACTGGCAGTAAAGATTTTGTACCGGATGATTCCGCGCGCTCTAGCATAGGTATGTCTATCGAGATCTTGACAGCCGGCTACTCGAGATTTTGTGACCCGAAGATTTCGCAAAGGAGCCAGAAACGAATTATTACAGAGGGTTCGCACGAAATTCCATCAATTACGGAGCAAGGTAGTAATACTTCAAGTAACGAGGGCAAGGAAAAGGCCGTCTTTCGACGCCATCTACACCTACATGGAAATGCGCGGAGACGAAATGAGGGCCTCATCCCTGTTCCCAACGAGTCATCGTCTACTAAAGGAGCGAGATCGAGCTTCGATTTCCGAAGGCATAGCCAGCAAAGCCCCAATGGGGTCGACCCGTCTCTCAACGGCTCGTCTGAGCACAAAAGAGAGTCTCCAAAATTGCACAACTTTGAGAGTCCTTGGAATGGTGTCTGTGAATTCAGCACAGGCATAGCAGGCCGATCTTTGAAATGCAAACATTCATACCCGTCAAATAATACAAATTCTGAACCAGGAATACATTCAGCGACTGTCAGCGAGATACGCTTCAACCTACCAAGCTCTGCGGCCTTAGGAAGACCTACTCTGAAAAGCACAATGCCTGGAACACCAAGGGAGGCAAAGCGCTCTTCAATGTTTTCACCACTTCATAATCGAGGATCCTCATCTTTTCCAATAAACGAAGCGATAGACAGCGGATATTTCGGATCTAAGGTCGAACTTGAAGATCGCCTTGACCTTTCGCTAGGCCAAGAACATGCGGGCGGTGGATTTGGAGGAAAGCAAGCTAAGCTGGGCAAGCTAATCATCGAGAACGAGGGCTTCCAGATGCTCGACCTAATCGTTGCTGCCAACATGGCGCTTTGGTGGAAGGTCTACGAAAGATTTACGTGAACCAAGTAATCTTCTCAAATTTATCCACAACATCTTCACATCCTATTGACTGCCCCGTTCGATATTTTGTGCGTTATGCGTTGTCAATTGAGCTACTAACACTTATTTGTCCGCTCTGATTTGGTTGGGCAGCATCACGTTAGCCTTGTGGAACGGCTTGGCATTTAACTTCTCCATTCAGGCGCATGCATCAATAGCATTTTCAGGCACAAAATAGCATTCAGGAACGTGTGAATAACACTAGTCAAAGGTACACCATCATTTTGACCATCATACCGACTCCTCGGTTCGGCTACGGTGGATGTGGAGCTTTGTGGGGTTTTTGCTTGTCACACTCTGACGTCCCGCAACAGTTGGCTAACGCAGGAGGAACACAAATTGCCCAACTAACGTCGTTCTCCGCTCAAAATCTGTCTTCTCTCCTACACATCACTCCCAAATACTTCGCACCCTACAAACACTATCCAACATGCAGCTCAGTGCCCGCCAGTTTCTCGTTTTCGCCCTACCATGGCTTCTCCTAGAGCTCGCAACATCAACACCGACAAACATCACAAATCTAATCCTCGCTATCTCACCCACTGATCTAGCCGCCGATAAATGCCCAACGCCGCCGACAGAGTTCCTACCGTATCCACCGCCTCCAGGATATCAACCCGGCCCGGGATGCCCGCCAGCCAGCTCAGGTACACAACCAAGTGAGAACAATCCTCCGGCAGGCTTCTATGGTGGCTCGGGGTCTGGGTCTGGGTCTGGGTCAGGCACGCAGAGTTTGAGCCCGGCAAACAGTCTGAGGGGAAGGAATCCATTTGCAAGAATGCTTGCTGGATTTTTCCCTGGACGCAAGGTGCGAGCAGGAGTAGGGTCTCGTTTTTGCGGCGGCGCCTTTGAAATGGTGGAAGTAGACGGAAGAAGTGAAGCGTTTCTGGCGTCGGAGGTGTTTGGGATGAGTCGTTAGTAACATTGGCGTGAGAAGGGGGGGGGACCAGAAGATTTGGCAAGCGACATTGGGTTCGATAGACACGCTTACAAAATGTGGAAGGACAGTCAGTATTTCATCAACAAAGTCATTGCTTTTCTTTGATGTCAATTTGGACAACGAAAAATGTACCCATCTTCCTCGAAACATCTAATATTAAGAGCATCGAGGAAGACAATGTAGTGCTTAGCTGAATTGGAGCAAGACCTGGAATACGGGTACAAAGCCAGAGATACTCTACAGGAGTAGAAAACAAGTTCGAAAGGATGCACGGAAGGAACAGAGACTTTGTGCAAGTCTCTTCCGACGCGTCGATACTAGCGAAAATTAGTACCTTGTCCTTCACGTCTTTGGTATCTTTTTTCGTATTCTCTTTCTTTGCAGGTCGCCAACGGCCTTCACCTCCGCCTCCTTAGTCTCGACGCCCACTACTTCCTTTCGTGGCCAGAGATTTCTCCCAGGCTATGGGTTGCATACCGTCTCAATTTGGTTGACAGCAAAGCCACCACTCCCTACTCCACTGTCCCAAGCTCTTTGGTTCGCGTTGTCGTCCTTGACATTCTCCACTGGATACGTCCTTCAACGCAACTTTATGCCCTTCTCCGCGATAATGATCTTGTATTGGCGATAAGAATCTGATATCAATTTTATATCGACACACCCTCTAGCCCCCGCAAATGGGTCATCACAGCACAACGATGGAGCACTATTCCTAATTGAGCCTTTTTCTCAAGTTTTTGCATGAATCTACATGAGCGCTAGTAACGACATTTCATGCCCCAATCGGGTTAGGCTGGTTTGGGGACGAAAGCAGCCTGGTGGCACATTGTACCACTACACATTATTTCGGAAATTGCAAATTGAATCTCCTGCCATAACATTTATCATCAACGGCTCCTCCGTAACACCAGCTTTCGCTTTAAATTGCATCAAGTAACCCACTGGCCAGTGGACACCTGAGTCGTAAATAACACTTCAAAAATCCAACCGCAACGCCCTCGCAATTGCAGCCTTATCCGTTCCCAAATCAATTCCCAATCCCATCGCCCTCAAGCTTGACAATATAAACGACGATCTGGAACACGAATAGTCTTCTCGGAGAAGGGTCCGGGAATCGGCTCTTGGGAGCTTGAATTGCTCATATTTGGGTTTGCTGGTCAAAGACAACGTGAACAAAACAAAGTCTTGAACCGCAGAGTAAGAACCAAACATCTGTACCTTTTAACAATCCTCGAAGTCTTGTCGACTAGGTGACGACGGCACTCATCAGCGTTCCTTCTGGGCGCTTGACGCGGTGGCGAGCCTTAGGCTTCTTCAATGGATGCAAAAACACCCCACAAGCTTCTCGAATCGACGACCAAATAAGTTGTTTGCACAGGAGGTTGAAATCCGCCTTTTTAAGCATAATCAACATGGTAAGCGGGCTCTAACCCCACTGACAAGCCTGTCTCTGTTCGGCTTGGTTTCATGAGGACCTGAATTCGACTTAGCATTGCAACCTTCGAGCGTGACATGACCAGTACAAGCACCTTTCTCCAAGTCATTATTATCCGTAGCAGACGGCTGCTTGCCTTGTATCTGTGCAGTCTGGTTTGCACCAGTAGTTCCGATGCTCCACTCCTGCGCTATCTGTACGAAACAGAACGTTTCTTGATAGCACCTGCAAATTCTCCTGCCCAAGGCCCGAGGGATCACACACCGCTGCTACTGTTGGGGCTGCTGCGTGTACGAACACCGATTAGCAAACTTTACATCTTGCGTGCCGTATGTCCTCCCTCGACATGCTTCGTGTTGCGGTAGGCTCTGGCTTTCGCCAGAAGATCCGGACCTGTGGCTGTTTTGCCATTGATAGAGTTTGATTTGTTCCCTCGAAAGGCGAGGCACGATAGTTGGAGTAGAAAGATTGAATGATTGAGCCGGGAATGATTTGGATGCCAATGGTCTGGCCTCGAGATTTGGAACAATGATCCAAATCGCTCAGGAGATATGAACATAGTGCTGACCAGTCATGTCTGGTAGAAAGCTTGACGATAACGACGACGCCATACAACCTCCGAATTGCTCATGGTGTGGCTCAAAGTGAGATGCGAATTCAAGACGTTGTTAGAATCTTCCTATCGCACTCACACTCGGAAGATCGAGCCCCACCCTGTGAGATCAGTGTCTTACATTTGGTTTCAATGCCATCGGCTTCGGAAATGGAGGCAAACAACTCAGGTTGGCATGGGTTAACGACGACAATGACATTGGTATTTATGTCACATTCACGTTCACCTTCAACTTCATCTTCAAACTCAATGTCTACATTAGTAACATGTGAGAAGCTTGTACCGAGGTTGGACGGTGTAAACCATGAGGATGGTGGGTCCTGAGGGGCGGCCTGCGACGACGACGACGAGGGTCCGGCAGTCTGTTGCCGGTTTGTAATATCGCTCAAAGTGTTTGGGTCTGATTGGCTTGACTGATGCCCAGGATAGCGTGAACCTGGAGATCTTCCTATGACCTCTGTATAGTATGTATGAAAGGGTGCCAGTCATCGCGCACGATTTAGCGGATGATAGACTGAGCTCCTTTCCGGCTGTAGGCCACGAGGATGACGGAGACATTGACATCGGTTCCGAATCAAGTTTATGTCATCTATTCTTCGATCAGAGTGTATGGCGACACGGGCTTTCTCCTCATTCATATCTGAACAGAAGAGGATTAACCTTGCCCTGCAAGACGGGTGTATGTTCCTCGCCAAGTGTCTATTGTCTCCACAAACATCTCAACAAGCACAGCCTCTGGTGCAATACATGGATAAGAGTCTTATGAGTTATTGACCCCGCTGGCGTGTTTGGAGAGGTTGCTCTTCAACTGTGACTCGCTTCTTGCTTCATTCAAGACTAGTAATAAGATGGCAGAGCTAGATCCGCGCTTGATTAGAAGTTTCTCCGCCCTTTCGTTGGTATCGCGCTGCTAGATGTTACAGGAAGGATGTTGATATGTCCAAGAGCAAGGAAAAGGGTAGACGGGTATGTGAAAAACCTAAAACGAATTTTCTGTGTGAGACAGTTGGACAATGTATAAAAATTCAAACGTTTTTGTTGATAAAAAGGGCTGTCAAAATAAGTTTTGGCTTCCAGCATTGCATCGTCTTCAACAGCGAAAAGAAGTCGAGTCTTCTTCAATGGCAAGATATCGTGATGCAAATATTAAGCAGCTTACAGCCAGTTGTGCAATAAGGCAGCATTCGCACCCATATGGGCCTGCAAATCGTTGGAAGCTTGCTGCTCGCTGGATACCTTCTCTGCCCCGACGACCTCAGGTTTGTTCCATGCTTCTTCGCACTTTCCACCTATCAACTACTCCCTTTTCTTAGGATGAGCCCCGCGACCAAAGACAAACACCGACGTAGCACTTCTGATGAAGAAAGACACGCACCAACGTAGCACTTCTCATGAAGCGTAGCAGGTTACTGAGATGCTAACTTAGCCAGCCACTCCTGGCGCACTTGATCTGCTAGCTTCGGACGAATCTCTCCTTCGACTTGTTTTCGTAGTGACGCCATCCACTCCTTCTTAAGCACCTCCAGCTTCTGCTGATGAACTTCCGATTCGGCGTCTGCTTTCGCTTTATCACGGGCAGCCTCGCGTGCCTCTCTCCGAAATTCTGCTATGTACTTCTGGACCTGAAGGTTTCGCGTGTCCTCCTTTAATTCTGCTGAGCTGCGAACGAGCATCTGCCATTTTGAAACACAAAGCTGGTCCAGTTTTGGCGGTTTGGATTTCCATTCCGTTCAATGCAGTCCTCAAAGCTTCTCCTCAAATGACGCTTTCTTGGACTCCTAATCTCCCCGCTTGCCTTGCTTGATTTAAAAAACTTCGTTATTGGGTAGGCTTCGTAGGCTCCACTAGTCCCACTTCAATGTCCAGGTAGTCGCAAGTCAGGGATGTAAGACAAATATGGAAGCAGCCCGAGAATGATCACAAGATTTGACCGGGCATTTAAAGCTTGTGGCACAAAATTTAATATCGTGGTGTATCAATACCCCGGTCGGCAAATGAATGGCGAGACCCTCTTGCACCTACAAGCAGAAAAAGGTGGTATGAGGGTCGCTCGTCTCGAAGGGTACGAGCTAGTTGCATAGAACGTCAATGTAGAATGAATCGGCAAATAACATCTGCTGTATTCGTCTCCAGGTGATGATGAGACGTGGACCTTGAATTCTCACGTGCTGTCTTGACTGTGAAGCTGAGTAGGGTGAATTGTAGGTATCTTGGCAGAGTGGCTCAATACTGTGCATGTGATATGCTTACATCTCGATCGAAAAAGTTGTTAGACGTTTGCGTGTATAGACAGCGACGTATTCAAGGAGGCCTCGCGATGTAGATTCTGGAGATCGTTTCTAATTCCGTCGACATTTGGACAATCGTTTGAATGTGTGTCTCTTTGAGCAAGATTCGGCCATCCTCGTCTTTGTCTGCTTCGAAGTTGGCCAGAGCGACTGCGTTTTGGAATGTCTGAACACGAAACCAGTCAGGGGCATATTTCTAAGTATCACCAGTGGCGTTGGCTGTTATTCACCATGCCCAATGATCAATATAAGACCATAATTATTTGATAATATGCAAGGAGGTGGTGGCCGAGATTGCGATCATCGTCACGGAACTCAAGCTCTGTGCATTTCTGCAGGAAAAGATCTATTCGAGCACAATCCTCTGCATTCGTTGTTCAGGCCATCTCACTTTGAAGAAACAGTTCGGCGCTTGAGCATCACTGACTTCGAGCTGGTTCTTGGATCGAGGGTATTCTAGAAATGAGAAGGGAATTATGTGTGCCATCACCACCGCCCATCCATGAGATTTGGAGAGCCAGAACATTTACAGTGCCAACAACAGGAAGCTCACGCACGAAGTTGGCTCATGATTACGAAGAGGTGGTAGACCTAGACCGGTAGTAGAGCTGTGGGAGAATGTTAAGTTCGCTAGCTAATATCGCCCTTTCAAAAGTACAAAACCAGGTTGCTGGGCGTTCTGAAATTCGATATAGTGGCTAGTCGAGTCCGCCGCGACGCTGACTGCTCTAGCTTGACCAGGACTGCTGTCTTTTGCAATCTCGCTTAAGGTCACGATGTGTGAAGATTGAATTAGTAAGATGGATACAGGTATGATGTTAATCGCGAATACGACTAACAATTAATCAAAATATATATTCAGGGAGCTACCTACAGAGACTAAGACGAACGAGAAGAGCTTCTTGATCGAGAAAAAACATGGACGAGCTCTTGTTTAGCTCAAGAAACGAATCCGTTGCACACAGAATGACCATAGACTCTGGACGTGGAAGGAGGGGAGCGTGAGAGTTCAGTGTGCCCTGATGCACATCGTCGAATGAAGACATCAATGCGAAGGCCTTGAAGCAAAGGGAGTCATCACGAGAAGATGTTGCGTTGAGACCGACTTGCAGACATAAATGATCAATCCATGCATCTGTCACCTCGAATGTCGAAACAGACATCTCAAACATGATTGTAGGTGTGGAAGCTTGACAACGATGGGACGAAGCCTCTTGAATCCATAGATCGAACGTTGTCTGGAGACCGAAGTGGGCTGTTCATGTGTGTAAAGTTGTAGCAAGTGCAGAAGATGGATCAAGATGAAGAACTGCTTCCAAGTCCAAAGTCCAAAGTCTCAAGTGACGGAAGGTGAAGGCTTCCGAGATGTCCCATTCACCCTTAGCGAGCACTTCACCCATGAACATAATGAACATCCAACCTCAGCGAAACCAAGGACTGTGTTACTCACAACTGAGAAGTTGAATGTCTGATGAAGTCGAGCTAATCTATGCAATCTCCATCTATGAGTACATGCAAGCAAATCTCATCAATCGCTGATACGTGATTACGAGGAGAGGAATGAAGGGCGGCTGTGAAGCCCACCTCAAGCCAGACCGCCGCCCTTTTAACTTTCTGCAAGCACTTTTGACGCCTCAGGGCTTTCCGGAAAATGTGATCTGTAGTAAGATTTATCGTACAAACTTTTGACGCCTTTCGTAATCGCTGAAACAATACTGGATCGGCTTGGTAGGAGTAGGATGTAGGGCGAGAGGACTCAAAATCGGGTCCGAAATCATCCTGATTGATAATGATAAGCCAGCAGTAGTAGTACAGATCTATTCCGTGGCTCGGTATTCGATGGGAGAGTAATTCAGACAGGGACCGGGTGGTAACCAGCAGGCTTCGAGGCCAGGACAGCCAAGTTCTCCCTCTGAGCCTTCTCTCTCTCCATTTGCTCTTTCGCCGCCTTGCTGACCCTCTTCACTGGCGCTTTCGCTGGCGCCTTCGTGCCATCTTTGGATGCTGCTGCAGCTCGTGCGCCGCCTCTCGTAGTCCCACCACGGCCTCGTCCAGTTCCACGACCGCGCTTTGCTGGTCCATCGCCGGCTCTGTGGAATGTCAGTATAATCCTAGGAAAGGAAAGACAGAGTAGCGCGGACCTCTCAACCGCAGGCTCCTCCCCAGGTGGGATCAAGGGCCCACTGTACACAAAGAAACCATCCTTACTCGTGGCAGCTTGCTCCTCCCAGATCAACTCGGTGTCATCAATGAAGTCGTCTTCCTTATCGTACATATCTTCTTTCATCATTCTCTTCTTGATAGGCTTCTTCGCAGCACCTGCTTCACCCGTCTCTTCTCCAGACTTTCCGATCATCCTCTCACCATCGACCATACCACCCATCTCGACGTTGCTATTGTCGGCGTCTCCGTCAGAGAGGTCAACGGACATCTCGTCGCCCGATCCTGAGTTGCCACCGTTCTTGTGCGCATTTTCGAGGGCAGCGCCAGCGGCGGCGACTCGAGCAAGTCGCTCACGTTGTGCAGCAAGTCGTGGATGAAGCGCATTGAAGCCGTATTGTTCCTCCGCCAGACGTGTAAAGTTGACGTACTGGTTATCGCCGTCAAGCTTAACATTGAGAACGACAGTGGGTGCGGTCTTCTCTGGTCCCGAGCTGTCATACCCGCCACCAAAGATGGAGCCGGAGAGTAGCCCGCTACCAGGCGGAAGTGCGAGGGGTGCTTCTTTTGGACGAGTTGGCTTCGGAGAATGCGATGAAGATGAGACTCCAGTGCTTGCCTTTGGACTTGGCTTCTTGATGCCCGTGGTCGTGGTGGTTGAGGGTACAGGAGGTTTCTCCGTGTCAAGATCTATCACCGTCGCCGGGCTACGATGCTGCTGTGGCATTGTGACAGAAAGGCTGGTCGGTGATGGATTGAAAGGTTGCTGCGCCAGGACGGGGATTGGTGGAGACAACCGAGGTCGCTTTTGCTCTTGCGGGGATGATGTTTTGCCATCACTCTCGCGCTTTAGCTGTAGAGTGTAGACGTAAGAAGACATGTCACTTTGTGGTGGATCTATCAACCTGTTGATCGACGGTGACGCGCTTGCACTGGCAGCTTTGTAGAGCTTTTGAGGTGTATGTGATGGCGCCAATGGAGAGCTAGCTCGAGGTGCTGTTGTAGAGGATCTAATGGGGTCGTAGTTTTGGCCACTAGTCGGTCGTGACTGCCCTGCGAGATTTTTAGTGTTGATGTGTGGAGTGGGTATAGCTTCATTGTTTCCGTTTTGGGGTGGAGTGTGGATCGCAGGAACATCAAAATGTGCGGGCGGGACTGAGGGACTAGGCAGCGGATCTGTCTTTGTTTGGCGGGATCCTTGCAGCGCCTCAGCACCTCTGGCTGCCTGGGCTTCTCTTTCTGCTTGAATTTTTGCTTGTCGCTTCTTGAAAGCGTCTGATGTGCCTCTAGGAGCGCGTTGTCTGGGCTTCTCCTGAACATCAGTGGCGGTTGTGGATGCATTGCCAGTGTTGGATTTTGTTGTTTCAGGGTCCTTCTTTTTGCGAGGTCTCTTCGTTACCGATGTATTTTTAGCGGCGATCGCCTTCCCCGATTTTCCTACTCCAACATTCGCATCGTTCTGATCATTTTGAGCAAAGGAAGCAACAGCATCTTGAGCGAATGACGTCGGTGTTCCAGAGTGGTGGGTTGGCGAATTTGGTGATGGCGGAGATGACAGGCCGGGCGAAGAAGAGTACCCTCCACGTTGGAGATCGTCTGTTGCTAACGACATCCTCGTCAACACCCCAACCATCAAATTGTGTAACAGCAAAGATTTTGATGCAGATCAGATATATCGATGGAGAATAGAAGGACGTTCTGCTGTAGGTATATGTACTGGGATCGAGAATCGTTTGCTTGTTGTTGGAAGGATCAAGGTCACAACAAGACCGCCGTGTTGAACGTCGCAATAGCTTCAAAATTGCAACCACCGCGGTGACAATGATTGAAACGGCGGTGTTGGCTGCTAAGAGCGTCGACTGAAGGCTTGAACTTTGTCCAGTCAAACCCTAGATAGGATTGCCGACGATATACCACGAAAATCGGGCTTGAGAGATGACGAAGAGGGTGCAGTGATGAAAGAAGATGAGGAGGACTGTAGATGAAGGAATGAAAAGGAAAGGAAGAAGTTCAGCAGCAGAGATTGGGGGATGTGGACTGGGTCATTCTTTGGGCGGAAGGAGGCAAGCACTAGGTTGGACACAGGCACAGACGAAGCATCGGCAGACTGGGGACTGGGAACACATCATCTGAATTGAACTACGAGCTAATTTACTGCCTGGGGCCTGCCGGTAGCTTACGAGGGGGAAAGTGAAGAAAGTCCGTAACATTGCCCCAATACAAGAAGGGGAAAGCTCCATTTGGGTAATCTAGACGGACCACAAGACCTTCACATAACGAATGCATTAAAGCAAAAACTCAGGGACTCGCAGGGGAACCGAGGGGGCCACGCTGACTTCACCCTCGCCATCCAGTCAGCCAATTACGCGAACTTATGATCCCGCCAAACACAGTCCCGCGATTGCCTGCAGATCGTAAAGAGCCGCTGTCGTCTTTCAAGAACAATTCTTATGTCAATTGAGCTGTTATTCCTTTTACGGGTTGGAATGTGATAGACTTGAATTTGGAACATAAACTATTGATAAATACATCATCCGATTAATCACGTTGTACATGCTTCTGGACAGAGTGATACTGATATGAAGCATGGATACTGAGAATTGAGGCTTGCCATATGTGGCTAATGCTAGTGTCCTTTTCGGCTCGGCTTACCGAGCTGGTGCGAATAAATTTATATTCTGGAGAAAACCGTTTGTACTCTCATGCACTTTCATCAACCTTCCGCAAAGCAAAGAGTACTACGAGAAGCCAGCGGTAGACGTGGGGAAGTTTTCAACTGACAAGATTGGGGTGCATTTCTCGTCACATCTTCCCTATGGCTCGGGCCAGCATGATATACCGTTCAGGCCGAGCATGTACAGCCCAACGTCTGAGACTTTGTGGTCTATACGCACCCACAGTTCCCTCTGTCGCACTCAGGAGGCCACAAGTATGCTTCACTACAAGCTTCTAGTGGCCAAGGGGGCATACTATGTGTGGTCTACAGCCTGTGAAATGAAGTCCGTTTGGTTGCGGTCATGTCCTCGAATCCAGACCTTACAGAACATGACATCCGAATAAGAACTTCTACCATCGCTCGAAATCGGCTTGCAATTGATGCCCGAGATCTCTTTGCCTGGTTTCCACCACTATCATCATACTCTGCACTCCTTTCTTCTACACTTTGCAGATGCACCGAATAAAAAGGCTGAGTTGTTCTCTACACCTAAGTAGACTACAAAATTGCCATTTGTGAAACGCAAATATTTCATCTTGATTGATTGATTGATTGATTGATTTATACACCTACTCTAGTAAAACTACTTTACTAATGAGGGAGTTCCGCGAATACTTTCCTAGTAGGGCTGTTAGCAGTGCCTACTAGTCGCTGAAGAAACCTCGCCGTCAAAAACTCCAACTCATCGCTAACTTATTTCCCTCTTCTTACTAGTCAGTAGCCAATGGCTATAACTATTCCAAAACACTACTTGTCCCTTCCCTCCGTTTCCCTTCTGCTTTAGGTTCTCTAACTTTATTCACCAATCTCGTAGGCCCACAGGCCGAATATTTCATCTTACACGCAAATCATTGACCTCTAATCATTTTTGGGCTTGCATCTCCCACGCTTCGAATATATCCCACCTTACGAGCAATTTTTGGACATAAGGCCACAGACTCAAGAAAACCCAGCATCCTGTCCGCTCTGCGAAGAGAAAGTTGAGATCGGTTGATTGGTAGTCAGGTAGTGGCTGACCACTGGGGAATACTGGCTGCTGTATGGTTTTTGCTTTTTTGCGGTTTGCTTGGTCGGAGACGATTCTGAGCTTCCTTGAAGCATGCGCGAGAATGTGGGGTTGAGAAATCGAGGTTTTGGGATAAGAATGCCATCGTAAGGACATGCTTATTACTAGTTCAATAAGCGATGACGCGTTATTCTAGTCCGTGTATTTGAATTACGAGCTCCTCAGAATTTAGGACCGTGTCTCTGTTGCCCTCCTAGTTCGGTGGAGAGCCACTCGGAAGATGATTATTTCAATTTTCATGATCATGCGATTGGGACAGCTTTTTGATTTATTATCGGGCTTCCGGCCAAGGGTTTATCGCTATCTCTAATATGTTACATCTTGTCCATGGTGCATGATAATTGCAATCACGACATGCTCGATTATTATGCGTATTCCTCGGAAACGTCATTTCACGTCGTTAATACCGGCGCCTGTTTGTTGGACTACCTTCCCCTCCACCTCCTCCCACCGCCTTTTCTCCAAAGCCATACCGCCTCTATCGCTGTAACCCAAACACTCCTGTTCCCGCCATCTTCTTTCGCCGCTGCCTCCGTCAGCCCCTCAATCACTTTCCCCTCATCCACCAACCGCCAAAGACCTTCAGACAAGACATCTTCGTCTAGCCCAAAGTAACCTCTCCCAAGTCTGTAGAGTATCCTTCCCAACGTCTGATACGCAACGCACCGCTGAGCAGGATATGTGCTACGTGCCAGATATGCTAGCTCTGGGATCGTGTAGCCAGCAGACGAGGGTGCTTGTGCGTGATGATGTAGACCTTTCGTAACGGGGATTTGTGACGAGAGACGGGGTGGTAGAAGATGTCCGCGGAAGTCAAAACGGAGTTCAGATGGGAGTAGAGCATCCTCGGAAGCGGCGTAGGCAGAGTCCTTTGCTGAATTGGGGTCGAGAGGAGCCATCCAGGCCATTGTGGAGGGATCGGCAGGCAACGAGGGGAAGTATGTTGAGTGGAGGGTAGATAGGAAGTTAAGGTCTGATGGGTCGAGATCTGGTGCTTTGGGTGGGTTGGGGAAGTGCATGCTTGGAGGCAGAGAAAGTGGCATCTGGGAGGCTGGTCGAAGGTCTGGCGGCGGGTGGGATGATGGAGCGTCTGGATCAACGTAGGGCATTGGCTTTTTATCGTCCGATAGTGCTGTGAGCCCTGGCTCCGGCTCAGCGAACGTAACTTTTTTGGTAGACAATTTCAGAAGTATAGAGCCCTCTGTAGAATCTGTATGACAGTTCGAACTCGAGTCTTCCTGGTCGTCGTCTATATTCGCTTTTTTCAATAACTTTTCGATAAGTGAGGGACTCAAGCCCGACATGAGCTCTCGCCTTGCCTCCTCAATCTCATCTTCCGACATCTGTGCTAACCGTTGCTTGTTCTCTTGGTCTATACCTGGATCTTTGCCTCCAATCATCGTTGCAATTCCACGTCCATTATTAGCTAGTATGTTTCCCAGAACATTGCCGTTTTGTTGCTGGTCTGGCTGGCTTCTGTCAGCGGTGCTGTTCCCCCTTCGCTCTTTGAATCTCGAAGGTCCAGTCCTGGTCTTGTGCGCGGGGAACCCAGTTTGCGAGCTCTTCAATCTAGGTGGTGAGGGAGGTTTTGGGTCTGAAGATGATATCCGTTCTTTGATGTCACCAACGAGAGCTAGATTCAGGGCCGCCGGCTGCGCTGACCTGTATTCCTCTCCATCCGAATCCAGGTCTATCTCATACCGTTCACCTTTCATCGCCATCTTTGAGACCTTGAACAGGTCGACGAAGGCCGAGAGAACCGAATGATTTGGACATGCAGGGTCTGGATGCGACTAGCCCTAGTATAGGCGCCAGTAGCGCGCTCGAGGCGCGCCTTTGCCAGGCTAATGAGACGGGAGGAAAACGCTTTGAATTTCAGAAGCGTCTAACCTAGACGGCTCAAGCAAACAGACTGCTTTACCACTGCCGCACTCTAAACTACAGATCTCAGAAAATCTTCGCAGCCATCAGCAAGTCTTCTAGCTCCGAACGAGACTTTCGACTGGCGATGATCCTCTCCCATCCACCATTGTCAATGCAGCGGTCATCATCAGGGCCCAAAATGCTCCAGTTCGGACTGGGTCCTGCTCTCAACCACTTGAAATCATCAACTTGATCCCACAAATTCGGGAAATCCGAATCTTCCCTGACCTAAGAAAAGCATTTAGTCGAGCTTCAAATCTCACATCTCAAGGCGAAGCACTTACCAAAACATCTGGCAGGGGCGCAAATCTCACATGTTCACAATCTTCGACGATGGGCCTGCTAATACACCGCAGATATATGATGCAATTCTTACATTCGTGCATACGTACTTGCCGACTCCAGATAATAAGGGTGCTGTCTTGAACACCCGTGATGTGAGCTGCACCATTGACTTTACCGCATAACAAGAGACTTTCTGTCACAGAGCTGATGGCTAGAGTTGCGAGAGGTTGAGCGAGGGTTGCGGAAAACGAAAGGTCGACTACGCTGTGGTGGAGTTTGACCAGCGAGGCAGAAGAAGCTGTTTGTAAAGATAATGGATCCAAGACGTAATGAGCCGACGAGAGAGAGTTGACTGTGAGGGTGCTCGAGTTGTTAGAAAAAGAGGCGTTCGATGATTTATTCCGAGAATGCGATTCGGCAACAGGAGCTGGCTCAGGCTCCCTGGGTAGCTGTAGAAGATCAGAGCCTAGGAGAATGCTTCTGTAAGCCTGAGCAGGACTAGTTTTTGCACCACGACTGGCAGAACTCGTAGGATCAGCCTTAGGCCCAGTTTTCTTGAAAGCGAATTTGCGCTTCGGTGCAGATGCAGAACGAACTTGTTGTAGCGTTTCTGTCAAGTCCTTGACTGCCTGGCAAGCTAGAAGCTCAATCAGCGTTGTTATGTATACAGACTTGATTTGGCGTACTGTAGCGTGCATGCGTTGGTCGTAAGCCGGAAGGTAGCTTGATGCATCCTTGACGTCGTTGGATAACATTGAAATGCTGGTTAAGCATTGGTCTACCAGGCTGGTTCGAATAGGCTCTGAGAGCGTTGTGTCTTTGAGACGATCCATAAAGGTCTGGAGTGCTATAGTTGGAGATCAGCTAGGCTGTTGAAGGCATCGAGAGATACTAACAAGCTTGCTCCCGTCGGAAACTGTTGACGAATTCCTCTTTCAAAGCAATTTCTGACTCACGCAATTTGTTTCTGTTCGTCGACATGATCAATGGATCCAGGTTCGGTCCGTCGGTTACATTATTGATGTTGAAGAGTAGGGGTCGTGAAATTGCGAAGTGAGAATGGAGACGTGGGTGTCTACCATCATAAGTACGGATGCATCATACCCATAAGCTCGCACGACACATGTGAGAGGCTATCTTGTCTTTCAGGAACGAAAGTCAGAACCAATGTTCTCTGCTACAGGCCTCATTCAATCACTCTATTTTGTTTACGGTCGCTGGGAGAAGGCTGTCTCGGGGTCTAATATCGTCTGCGCGAGGAACCTTCTTGTTCAACTATGGTGAAGCCCTATCATCAAAGATACGGCGATTCTAAATATGTACAATGCCACAAACCCCTATGACCCAAGCAATGCATTCGTCAGGTCCGTGGTACATCGATGCCATAGCTCTCCTTAATCCTACTCGCTCTCCTCTCTCTGTAACCAGGACCGTAGATACCTGTGATGGAACATCAATACCGGATTTGAGGCGTTTCAACGGAGACCTACCTCTGCCTTCCCCCAGCTGCTCCAGCGTCTCCTGTATTGGCTTTCTCCGATTTTTTTTCAGATATTCTTTTCGCTCGTACTCGTCGACGCTCGGGTCCTTTTCATAGCCCGAGAATTTGCCTCCAGTATAGTCGAAAACTCCTTGTACTATCGCCAGGCCAGCGCCAAAACCCAAAACCGCTGGGAGAGTTCGAACTGTACGAAGGTCAGAGCTTGCGCACGAGAATAGCATTCATGTTCTGACATCTCGTTCCCAGGACTGCGCCTGACAGAAACCCTCCGATGGCCGGATTCCAGCTGTCATCTTTCTCTCGTAGGTTTGCGGCCGCAGCTTTCGAGAATCCGTAAATTCCACCAGCAGCAGCTATACCCTTCGTCAGCTCTTCGTGTAGACGTCCTCTTGACCTGTATCACGCACCGAACATGCTAATTGTGCCACCGGTCCGTGTGAAGACCCCCCAACCCGACACATTCTGCTTCGTGAGGGTGTTTTGAATTGCGGATACCGTGAGTCCAGCGGCCCCCAGGATTAAAGTTGATTCAATGGTTATACCCACTGCATCTTTAGGTTGGTATTGTGTTTCTTCCTCGGATGCCATGGCGCAGTCAAACAAGACGCCGTCCGGCTACTTAAGTTGGATCATTAGAACATGAGGTAAAGTACTTTACTGGGTCGTTGCGGCTTAGATGGGCAAAGCACGCTAGAGGGCGTAGCCGCCGCTTGGGCGCGCTAATGTAAAGCTCATATAGCCCCTGTTGATATCCACAGCATACCGGTTCAAGTCTGTTCTTTAGCCGGAAATACTGTGCTATTGGTTCTAACTCCTGTCAGTATCCGGCCTTCTTATCGTACATTGTGCGAAGAGATGTAGACGCCTTCTCACAATTCCAGACCACCAGAGCTCAAACTACCCATCACCCTCTGCAGCTCGCCCAAGCTTGCTTTTGAGCCTCCCAAGTCTCATCATCGTTCTTACCTCCACCCTTCCATTCTTGCAGCATAGCACTATCAGCACTATCAACCTGTCATATGAAGCTATCCTGAAGACAATGTTTTAGACACTCGGGCAGCCTGGGCCTGCACATGCATGGCGCTTCGATGGCTTTACAGCATCTACACGGCAACGTATAGCTGACTTCACCCATATTGTTACGATAAGAGGAAGATAGAAGCCTTCAAGGCTCAAGAAGCGTCGACTCTCCAAGAGAGAATATAATGTTGGGATATCAGGAGAGCTTGTATTGATCATGCGTATACATCTTAGAGGAGGTGAGAAATTTAGCTTTGTCACTTAAACAAAGTGCTCATAATGTCTCTACTAGGTAAGACAGCGCCTCGTCTCCTCCAAGATCTCAGCCTCTATGATCCACGGAAACAGCCTTCAGCGGGCTTCAACATTTTATCCCAGATTCCTTTCCATGATGAAGAGAAAGAGCCATTGCAACTGCCAAACGGTAAAGGTAGTTGCAAGCACCAATGGTCAATGAAGGGTAATCAATGCAGCTTGCCAGAGAACGGATACAAGGCAGATGTCGATTTGTTATGGAAGATTGCAGCCTATTGCGCAGCTTGTCGGTCTCACCTAGACCTGTCCCTAGAATTCGAAGATCGTCTTGACGACTGCATGCCTTGTCCAACTCAAGATCGACCGCTACACCATTTTGTCCATCTCCCCGACTTGTCCAAATCTCGGCACCCTGGTACCTCCCTTCCTAAGCAAGATGATGATTTTGCCTGGATGGACACCCAAGTCTTCCAGTGCTCTCACTTTGAGTGTGCTTCAAAGCTAGTCATTCGCTTTAAACCACCAAGACTCATACCGGATTGGGTGAGTCAGCTGACCGATCAAGAAACTATTAAAAACCGTGCGGAAAAGGCCATCATCAGTGATCTTGCAAGGTTTGAGGGTCATAGCGTCCCACGACCCATGGAGGTCCTCATCAACACAGAGACATACATCAATAACGCTATGTATATGGAGAGAAGAAGGCAGATCAGAAGGGAAAACAAGAAATGGATGTTGAATCTAGGAGACTCGTGTGCCAGTATGCTTGAGTATATGGGGTTCACGAACGACGTAAGACGACGATGCCAATCGCCGTCCAAGCAAAGCTAACATCAAAGCTAGGAAGATGGTTGGATGCCACCACAGCCCGATGTTTCGTCGAAAGTGCCTTTCACCAACCCAGTCAATATTCGTTTAGACGATGTTGACAAGGAACTCCGGGTCCTTATGTCAAAAAGACCAGATGATGAGAAGCGCGCTGTGAAACTTCAATTTATAACCGACTCGGCGACGAAAGATCTCAAGGGCCTATTAGGATGTCTAGACTGTGAGTCGTATCAAGCTGCGAACGGCCCTTTCAGTGGCTAGTACTGATGCCGTGAAGACCAGCAAAGTTTGCGTTCTCGAACTATCGACCTGACCAAGGAGGAGCACCCGTAAGTACTCCGTCGAACGTACTGTCTTAGTCCGCCTAGGAACTAAGACAGCAATTGTACAGATTCTATGCGGGCCTGGGTGCTGTTGAGGACTTCCATGACGATCTCATCAGCTTTGCTTATGACTGTCAGAGGAAGTGTGACCCCGAGAATGTTCCTTACTACTTGGAATGTCTCCAAGGAATTGCAGAAGGCCGCACTAGCGAAAGCCTTCAGACAAAGGTAGCAATAGAAGCTTCCAGCGGCATAATCAGCTTTCAAGACGTCAGAGCAGCATACAAAGAACTTGGACTCGACTCTGGGGTGGAGTACGAAGACGAGACTATCCTCGGAACTTTTCTCTCTCGTATAGGTGACGCTCCTAAGCAAGAGTCTCAGTTGCGAAGAGCCCTGAAAGTTGTTGGTCAGAGCCGATCGAGTCAGCAAATTGAAGTGATTGCCTCCCAAAGTAATGTGACAAACAAATCCGCTCTAGAACTTTCCACTAAATGCTGGCAGCTGTGACAAATTATCAGCAAGCGCTGGCTTTTTTCGACATAGAAAGCCATACAAGCGATGAGTTTATTCCATCGATATATAGTTTGAAGGTATGTTGATCAGTCCTTGATTTCAATTTTGGATTGCTCGACCGCGGAATGCGTTTACTTGGGATAGAAGATAAGGCTCCGCCACTGCTAACCATCTTACGATTATCTAGATCAGTGAAACGCCCTCCGATAAGCCTACAGCACGCCATGCCATCTCTTTAATAGCTACGCATCGCAACAGCAATGCTTTGAGACAATTTCTCGAGACCGGGACCATCGGTAAAGTCAAGATGGATGACACACTAGGTTACGCGTTGTTGAGCATCGAACGGCCGGAGGACATGGACGACGCTACCGTTCTTGCTGTGTATCAAGCTCGTATTGACGAAGCATCGAATGCACACCGGCTAGAGGAGCTCCAAGAAGGACTTAGAGCCATTGCGACATCGAGGAGTTCATCGCTTCTGAAGGACTATTTGAGTGGCGGTATTGAGACGTTCGAGCTGGCACGTCCAGAATGGCCCGTGGGACTGGAAAACATCGGCAACACCTGCTACTTGAACAGTTTGTTGCAGTGCTATTTTACCATCAAGCCTTTGAGAGATCTTGTCTTGGATATTGACAACTTTTTGAGGGACTTGAACGAGGAAAATCTGCGCTCCAAGCGAGTGGGATCCAGATTTCGTAGCGAAGAGGAAGTTGATCGCTCGCAACAATGTAGGTCACTCGATCTGAATGCGTGTCCTCTACTGATTTTGTCAGTCGGCCGTGAACTGCGCAAGCTCTTCATTAACATGATCCAATCTCCCAGAAATCCCGTCAGACCTGAAGCAAAGCTTGTTTATCTCACTTTGGTCAGCTCCAAGCAAGAAGAGAAGATGCATAAGAACTCATTGTCCAAACCTACCGAGACTATTCAAATTCCTTCCGATTCCCTACCTCATGTCGAACGTGTTGACCAGAAAGACACTGAGATGTTAGACGATGTTGAGATAGACCCTAAGACGTCCAAGGCAATCACTGGCGGGCCCCACAGAGATGACGATAGTGCCAGCCCACCAACAGTAGTAGGCGACGACGTCCTCATGGACTCTGACAACTACCAGCAAGGGTCTCAAGCTAGGGGTCTTGAGGACAAGGAAAACTTGCCTCCCATCAGAATTTCATCTGAGGAATCCTTACCGGGCGTGGACCCATTTCAATCCCATGAGAGTGAACAGTTCGGCCGTGAAGACTCTGTGCAAGAGAACCAGAATAGATCCATGGACTCACATGTCGACACTGGAGTAGCCTCTGGACAAGACCACTCTATTGTCAACGAGACGTCAGCTAATGCACCCCATCCAGAGCGACCACCGCCAGTTCCACCTAGACCACAGACAAAGGAGGCGGATCTATTACGACAAGCTGAGGAGACCACGAGGCGTCAACAAGACGTCACGGAGGCGATGGGAAATGTCCTTGACCAATTACAGTGCGCCATCAAGGCGGAGGCCATCGACGAGGACACGAACGAGCAAATTGATAGGATCAAAGGCCTATTTTATGGCAAACAGAAGATTTATCTCACGGACGCAGACGGCGATATCAGAATTCAGGAGTCCTACATGTCTGACATAAAAGTGTATGCAAAGCAGGGTTCACTCTATTCTGCATTGGACCACGCTATCTACCACCCCGAAGTCATCGATGTAGGCGAAGGCGTTGGGAGCTCATACACCACTATCAGTCAACTGCCGCCTGTGTTGCAGATATTTGTGCAGAGGACAGCTTATTCTATGGCAAAGGGGCAATACAAAGTGAAAGATCACCTTCAACTGGAAGAGACATTATACATGGATAGATACATGGACTCTAGCGAGAAGACAGATCTGCATGGGCGGCATCGAAAGGTCTGGGCTTGGGAAAAAGATCTAGATAAACTCGAGAAGCGCAGGCTAAAAATTATCACACCGAACGACCAGGGTATGAGCGAGCCGGAGATGTTTAGAACCTTACTCAACTATTTGCAGACTCTGGCTGAATTGGATGAGCCTATCACGACCACAGCCTCCACATGGGAAACCATCCGAAAGAGGCTGAAGGAAATCGACGAGGAGCTCGAGATGCTTGAATCTCGAACTGAAAACCTCAAAGGAGCCATTTCCAGTGAATTTAGCGACCTTCAGGACGTCGCATATCGACTGCAATCGGCCTTCATCCACCATGGTGGGGCGGATTCAGGACATTATTTCATCTACATATACGACTTTGCGGAAAAGCTGTGGCGGAAGTACAATGATGGATATGTCACCGAAGTCAAGGCCGAGGAAGTGTTCGCTCAAGATAACTCACTGAACCCAGCTACACCATATTTCCTGATCTATGTCAAGGACGACAAGAAAGATGAGCTCGTCAACTGTGTTAGCCGGAACCCAATCCAGGATAAGCCAAAGGAGGATCCAGATACCGGAATGGAGGACAATGTTGATGCTGCAGCGTCCAATCGAGCATACGGCGACAACGACGCCAATCAGAACGGCGCTATTGGTGGGTGGTATAGTAAGGAAACCCTCCAACCAAGCGAGCCATGGTAAAGGCTTTCTCGTCTTCAGTTTCTCTTTCTGGATTTCGCTCCTCCAAAGATGTCATGTCATGACGGAGCCATCATAGATCCAAGCATTCTACTTCACCATGCTTACGATCTCGCCAACTTTACCGTCTCCAAACCTCTACCTGGCTTCTTTTTACCCTTAGGGAGATGGCTATTCTCACGTTTCTAGCCTGTCTCCTAGTTCCCTCGCAATTACGTTACATCTTTCCAATCCCCGGTGCTGGAAGCCTTTCGACTAATCTGGCCTAGAACCTCGCCAACATCACTGTGATCAATTCACTATTTTGATGGCTATTCAGGCCCAGACTGGCTTGACTGTACGGGGAACTCTAAACGCGATCAAAATCACGTCGCAAGTCTCTCTACCTACGAGACCCGACTCACTATGAATGTGTGCCAAGCCTCGTGGTTGGCAAGGTCCCTCCTTCCTCTTCTTGTATCCACACACAGGATCGCCGCTTTCTTTAGGAGTGGTAGCACTACATGTGGAAGCGTTGTGCACATGTAACCACAGCATGCATAGCAAAGGAGCATCGGAAGATACCACTGTATTTAGCGGGAGCATGGACGGCAGCATGTCTATACTTCAGAAATAGCGTGCGTTGAAATCTTTACACACACTGAAAGGGCACCAGGTTCGCGCACATCACCATGATTCGCATCGTAGCTTGATCTCGAACATGAAACCATGTAGCGATCGCTTTATCCATGCTGCCTATATACAATCTCCCATGCTGCTGAACGCCATAGGTGCCATCTGGTCTTTTACCGGTATGGAGCATCCGCTCTTGCAGCCGCAGCCAACTCAGGCTCCCATTTATCCCCGTTCGCCAGCAACTTTTCCTTGTTGTAAAGCAGCTCCTCCCTAGTCTCCGTAGCATATTCCGCATTCGGCGCTGCAATTTTCAGAATTAGCTCCTCCTACCTCGACTTTTAGATCACACAAGAGTACTCACACTCAACAATGGCATCCACAGGACAACTCTCCTGACAAAACCCACAATAAATACACTTCGTCATATCGATATCATATCTCGTCGTCCTCCTACTCCCATCCTCCCTCTCCTCCGCCTCAATCGTAATCGCACTCGCCGGGCAGATCGCCTCACAAAGCTTGCAAGCAATACACCTCTCCTCCCCCGTCGGATACCTCCTCAACGCATGCTCGCCCCTAAAGCGAGGCGATATCGGGCCTTTTTCGAAGGGGTAGTAGATCGTGTAGGGTGGGCGGAAGAATTGCTCGAGCACGACGTACATCCCGCGCATCATTTCTGTGAGGAGGAAGTATTTGCCGGCTTTGTCGAGGGAGGTATCTTTGCCTTCGTCCCAGCGTTCTGTGCGTGGGAGGCGGAAGCCTTGCGGCGGTGGGCCTGCGGGCGTTGCAGAGAGGCGAGTAGAGGAGGTAAAAGTGGCGGCGGGAGACCTTGTACGGGCGGCGAGGAGGGCGGCGGCGACAGGCGTGGAGGTTATTCGTGTAGATCGTGCGAGCATTGTGAGGGAGCGCGTTGAGGCCATGGCGGTTGTTAGAATTGTCGACCTTTGTGGCGACTAAGGGTTGCAGAGGTCGAAGATGAAAATACGGATTCTGATTAGTCAAACCGAGAAGATGGCGCTAGGAGCCGCTAGTGTCTTTTGATGCGAAAGTTGTCGGAGCTAGCCATCGTCAACCAAGAGCACTATTCTCTTCAGCGAACACTTACGCCGCTACAAGAAACTCTTCAACATGTATCGTAACGCTCTTCTTCGGTCTGCGCGTTGCGCTGCCAGGTCTGTCGTCACGACATCGCCCCCCATGATACGAACAATTGCTCCCTGCCTATCAGTCTCATCTACACGCTACATTCCCGCCCCAAAGTTCACTGGTATAAGACGCTACTCAGCGCCATCAGGGTTATCGAAACCAGAGGTTGAGGGCAGGATAATGGATCTCTTGAAGAACTTCGATAAAGTATGGCTTGGCCTAAGAGATTGGTAACATTGAATACTTGGCTAATGGGCTTCAATTACAGGTTAAAGATTCAGAAAAGCTCTCAAACACGTCACACTTCTCGAACGACCTTGGTTTGGATAGCTTGGATACTGTGGAGGTGGTTATGGCGATTGAGGAGGAGTTCAGCATTGAAATCCCGGACAAGGAGGCGGACTCTATCCTCAGCATTGACAAGGCAGTCAGCTACATACTGGGCCAGCCAGATGGTAAGCTCCTTAAGGGTTTGCTCGGGTCTATAGCTGCTAATGTATCGTTTACAGCTCATTGAACGAGAAAGAGAGCTGGGGGGTTGTGGTAGAAGGTTCGCGTTGGGATGAGATGAGGGCATTGTACTCTATTGGGGCACATTGCCACAAATCAATTACCTATGAATCTACATACTTGATCAATTGCCTGCTATGTCTCTGTCTGATCAAACCGATGCTCCATATTGGTACTAAGTACCGATTACACCGGCTGTTTCGTTGGTGCTAGCCTGGTTTTTATAGTATTTTATTAGCTCTTTAAAACTGTACTACATCTGTTTCAGACGAGACATTCCCACAGACGTTGTTGCCCACCAAGCTAAAGCTTGCTTCTTCATGCGGTTCTCGTAGAAAGCTGTGAACACGGCGTTGCGACAAATCCTAAATCCCAAACGAGCGCAAAACGGCCTTGGCGGCGTAGCTTTCACCAACGTCTCCAGATTAATCATTAGTGTTGCAACGATTCAATTGGCAACCAACATACTCATTTGATGACTACCCAGCACAGTGGGACTCTAATCTAACCACAATACTCCAACCATATTCAGGGACACTACCCGTGAACGAATGCTCTCAGCTCCTGTCCTTCCCGTTCCTGACACCTACCCTCAATAGCGTTAGCAATAGTGGCATAGGCACACTTCTCAAACTACATGGCCTCAGCCGGTGGCCTGACCCGCCGCCGGGGAGCTGGTGGGGGAGCTTCAACATCTACAGGCGAGGAGGGTGACGATCCCAGCAGGGTCAGCTCGCCAGCGCCCAAGAGCAATGACCGCGCACCCGAAACTTCGTACACTGGTGGGGAGAATGGGCACAAGATCGCATTTGACCCCAGGGATATAAGTGAGAGTGAGGAGAGGAATAAGCAGCCAAAGTTGACGCTTATGGAGGAGGTGTTGCTGCTGGGATTGAAAGATAAGCAGGTATGTCGAGCTTTGAGAGAGGTAGCTACAAAATGCTGATGATTGGATGGCTACTAGGGCTACCTTTCGTTCTGGAACGATAATATCTCCTACGCTCTACGAGGCTGCATAGTCATCGAGCTAGCTTTCAGAGGTCGCGTGAGCATGCAAAAGGATTCCTCGAGGCGACGGTTTCCCCTTGCAGACAGGGTTATCGAGGTCATTGATGATACTCTGACTGGAGAAGTACTTCTGGATGAGGCATTGAAGATGATGAAGTCGAGCGAGAAGATGAGCGTCAGCTCGTGGATAGACCTCATGAGTGGTACGAATGACCCGCGCCCGATTTACTCAAGAATTATCGTGCTAATCTTGATTGCCATTAGGCGAGACATGGAATCTCATGAAAATTGGCTACCAACTCAAGCAAGTCCGAGAACGCCTCGCTAAGGGTCTAGTTGACAAAGGCATCCTCCGCACCGAAAAGCGTAACTTTCTCCTCTTCGACATGGCTACCCACCCGGTCGCTGATGGCGGCGCGAAAGACGAGATCAGAAGACGAGTACGGAATGTTCTGACTAACAGAACAGTCGTCCTACCACCAAGTCAGTTCCTCCCAGAAGAGATGGATTTCAGGTATATCCGAACGATCTCTATGGTCTGTGCTGCGTACGCAGCCAACGTGCTTGAGAACGCTTTAGCTACACTGGGTCATGAGGCAAGGGAGAGGGCGTTTGCACAGGTTGACGAACTGTTGGCGGAATACTCACAGTGGCCATTTGGCAAGCGGGCTGGTGGGTCGCAGGGGATAGGGGCGAATTTGGGACAGGTTATTACGGACGAGGTTAACAAGTCGAAGGACAAGGAATTGCAATTAGAGGTATCTGTTCTTGAAGATATATTCGCTGAGATTTGTGCTAATCTATGTGCGCTGATAGGTGGTTGCTGCTTGCTTGAGCGTGTTCACCCGGCTGGATTCTTTGCTATGAGATTGCTACAAAACGAGGGAGGAGAATTCATGCTTACCTCTACTGTCGATGGGATGGGGAAGCCATGCGTATGTAAGATCGATGGTCATAACAAATATTCAAGATACGAGAGCTTCAGAGATACCTATTTTTACAACGGTCCAGACCATGTCATTTCCTGCATCCCCTTCGATACAGTCTCCATACCACAGTCGTAGTGGAGACGGACGCTTTCCTTCGCATCAGTTTGCACTGTCGTTGCGCCTTTTCCATGCTTCGTATTCCTCTGGCCACCCCAAAGCCCACACCCGATACTCATCGAGAATCCGGAAATATTCCCTGCACCTTCGATCACGACGAAGACAACGAGCTTACTCTACAACAGCTGATCATTCTCGAGGAACGCCGTCCTTTCTCCCGTCATCCGTGAATCCGGATCTATTCGCTGGTTTAGGTATTCCTCGAGTACCTTGCCTGGGTCATTCCACGTGCTCCTAGCCTTCCCCTTTGCCAATTCTATCCTCCGAATCAGCCCACTGAGTCGAATCGGAAACTTATTGACAGAGGTTTCGAAACAAGTTCAGGAGTAACTTGCCCCTTCACCTGTCATCTCTCTGCTCCGAGTAAGCCACGTTCGGTACTCAGCTATCATTCAATACTTGGAATCGTTCACAAATGCAGGTACCTATTCATTTCCATCGTCATCTACATCCTTCGAAATATGCATGAAAAAATCGTGTTGAGCGCTCATCAAAGAATCTAGAACACTCCCTCTACACCCGATCACAACGGCGATGAACAGGGGTTTCAAGATCATTTTTAGATCCCTGCTTTGTTTACCATTCTCCGATCGATCCGACACACAGCACATTGAACATCGAGCATGTCCGAATACGACGAGGGCAAGGATGGATACCCCCTTGCTGCGTGCAGCGCATCGTGCGGCGAAACACGCAGCATCGACGCCATGCAGGGCCCCGGAAGGGATCGGAAAGGGTGCAGATGTCCATCTTGCATATCGTGACTCGCGAATCTACGTTTTGCGCACGCGCATGGCCACGTTGTTGGTTGAAAATGGAGGATGTGGGAGTCGGTGTTCTGGCAGGAATATATTAGAATTGTAGGAAGATGTTGGTGATTTTTATTGCTAGTCTTGTAAAAGGTATTTGGTACAGCTAGGAGAGATTTGGTAAGGGTACCTCGAAATAGTGAGACATGATTATTTCCGATTATGCACGACATCGATTGCCTAAGTGGAAGGAGGGATCTGCGATACAGTGTTGGTAACGACTTGCCCACAAAAGGAAGTTGGCAGGGTGCACTGTCCAGGGTGATAGTCTGCTGTTGTTTCTTGACCTATCACTGCGAGCGACAGCCAATACTATTGCTCTCCAGGGGATTGAAAACACATTCTTCGGAAACTCGCCACACAACACTCCAACCGACCGACCGCACAGAAATGGGTCAACGTGTCAAGCATTAGCAACATCACCGCCACGAAGAACAAGTCCCTGCGTTCTTGCAAATCTTTATCAACAGATCAGAACAGGAGGTTTCTTCTCTCGCAAACAGCGCATGCGCACCATTAGAAGTCTCACATTCGATCAAGGTGCCCAAAAAGCCCAGACCGAGGCCCTTTCTGCCAGATCTACGGCACTCGAAACTCAATCTGGCGCTTCTGCAAGGACCGAGCTCCACGCACAGTAATTGGACCGTAGCTTTGAGACAGCGAAGGCCGATTGGCACGATGAGGTTTTGTTGAGACAATGCAATCGGCCATGGCGAGCGCATGCGACTTCGAGTGGCGCGAAAGGAGCTTGCTCCGCAGCAGCATGCACACACGCATTGGGTTTTTTATAATCCTTGGAGCTGACTTTGACAAACATGATCATTTGCCTAGCACCATGTGAGCTTCTTTGAATCTTGATGAAGCATTTTGCCTGACTCTGCTATCATTTTGAGAGTGACGGGAAGCCGGTTTTTTGTTTTGGGACAGTGACAAGTTCTGAGGAATGATGCAACTAGAGGCGGTGTTCGGACTCTTTATATTCATACAAGTCCACTTCAGGCTCGCTGGTGGCCCAGGCGCTATTCTGGGTGGTCTTATGGAACGTGTTGAGAAGTTGAGTGCTGTTGCGGAGCAGTGCCCGACGGACGGTTTCCTTAGTCCGATGCAGGCTGTTAGCTTCTTTTTGGTTGTCGCACAAAGTAGCAGAACCTGTCCATGTCTCCATTTCCCCTACCTTTACAAGTAGTTTGAGCGTGACGTCCGAGGCGTGTTTACACTTCTTTACTACTGCTAAAGAAGAGCGATAGTGAGAGAGTAGCAGTCAGATTTGACAAATATTCCGTGACGGCAATCTGGGTATGATGCAAACGGCGCTGCAAGCCCTGCAAGCCCTGCAAGCGACAGCTGGGTCCGATTCAAAAAGTGGAGCTCAACAGCGATCGATCTGCTAAATTTTCGCTAATCTTTGAAGATGGAAGTTAATTGCTAATTAGGCTTATGTAATGTCCGATCTGCCAATGAATGCGCACAATCAAGATCTCGGGCCTCGAAGTCCGATTGGGCTATGTGGGGCTCCCCTGCGAAACCCTGTCAATCCCTGCGAATTTCCCCCCCCTTCCGATTGCCTTCTCCACCAACTTTTGACCTTTTGCGCATACTTGTCCAATTGAAGTAACCGTTGGAACGAGTACGAATCGCGAGGTTAGGTTCATCGATTAATTAGCCCAGCCGTACCGTGATGGGACTTGCTACCTGCTACCTCTACCTCTACCCGAGCAGCTCCTTCTTATCATTCGGCAAAAGATTGGAATATATACCTTCCACCTCCCACCTCCCACCTCCCACATCCTCAACCCTGGTTACCCTTTCTACCATCCTTCTTCTCTTCTACAACCATCCATCCGCTCTTCTTCTTCATCCCAATCCAACGGTACCTTCCAATTATTTGATTGTCTGTGCCTGATCGGTCTGTCAAGTTGCAACTACCCGACGATCGCGTTCACGTATTCGCTTTCGGCAGTTGACGTGCGCCTCCCGAGGACCCCAGATCGATTTGCAACCTTTTGGGCTCCAGCAATCGAACGGCTTCAATATCGCTGAACATCCCCAAAACCACCAAATAATACCACAATTCTCCCCAACGCTGTTTCAATCTTCTGTGTTTCAATCTTCTGTGTCCCCTCTTCATCTCCTCTTCATAGTCTCATCAATTGCTGCAATAATTCGTTCGCGTTTTATCCTTTCAAATTGTCGCCAAAGCTTCTCGGCAGGCATACACCGTTTATCCTCCGAACGAAGCGTTAGAACCACAACGCCTGTTGCCTCTCTAAACTGGTCGCCCGCAACCATCTGATCCCGGATTTTCCATCTCTTGCTTGTGACACTCGGACCAAGCTTGGAGTTGATTTTCAAAACGCGCCGTCTGAATCAGGCCTTTTTCCATCTGGTGCCAAAGGTCACCATTTCACATGAACAATGCCTCCACAACGTACCATCCCGCCTAACAAGGCGCTGAAGACGGAGCGGACACATGAGGAGAACCAAGAGCGGTATGACATGTCTGCATCCTTCCTTTGACCTCATTCTCATTGAAACCTAGTGCCTATATCGCAGCCTCGCGAAGAAGTGACCGGAGTCTGGAGGCCAGAGTCGAGTCAGCACGTCGAGCGTCCGAAATACACAAACGACGCACCGGTCGTTCACTACGAGTCACCGAGCAAGATGTGGTCAACGAAGAGATGTACGAGGAAGAAGACGATGACCTGCCTATGCAATATAGACGTCTCACAGCCCATCTCCAGACCGGTTCCGCCGATTTCAACAGACGATTGTCTGCATATCTCACGAACCACGTAGCTATGAGGACTGCTCTCGACCAAGCCATCACTAATTCCTATGCTCAGCAATACCCGAATGCTCCGCAATTCGCGCACAACCAGAGCATGTACCCATCACCATTCATGGCTCAGAACATGCCCCAGCAGGCATCACCGCAGTCTTATGGCCAGCCATACCCCACACCAGGTACACCAGGATACCGTTCTGGTCACCAAGCACGCCCGGCCTCGATCAGCCACGTCCCAACCAGCTATTCACCAACAAGCATGCCACCAGCTCCGAGTCCAGTCCAATCTGTCCCACAGTTGGAGCGACGACGGACATCGGCGTCTTCAAAATCATCGTCGCGCTCCCCGCATGAGCAACCAGCGACACCGTCATCGCTGCAATCGAGACCGTCGCTTCCCCAGACATCGTCTAGCTACAACGTCAAGCAAGAGAGCCAGCCCTCGCAGCAGATGAGAGCGCCACCACCGCAGCAGCCACAGCACCCGTTCATGAACGCTTACTCCAGCATGAGTCCATTCTCTACTGCGCTTCCGATGGAGTCTCAAATGCTTCTCGGCTCAGCACTTGATCCGAATGACCCATTGACGTCCATGTTCATGTCTGGCAGCGAAGGCGTGCCACAGCCGTACAATTACAACAGCACTCCTTCGCCTATGCAAAAGCCTCGCAGCTTCGACCAACCTTACAACGGCATGAGTGCCACACTCGCGCCTAGCGCTCTGGACATGTCACCTCGCCACCAAACCTACCCTCAACCAGCAATACCATCGACATCGATGGCACCATCATCATCGCCAGGCTTCCTTGGCTTCGATGGTGCGACGCCTGACTTCTCCAAGGGCCAGATGTACACAGGCTGCAATAACTCTACGGGTAGCGGTACTGTTACGCCTGGAGGCATTGATGGCGGCTGGGATGCTTTCATCAATGATAACAACTGGGCTGAGAATGTTACTTGAAACCATTCCAGTCGTCTACGAAGAAAGCTTTTAATTCGTCCCGATACATGATACCCACATCGTCTCTGCTGCAAGCACATACACCGAACACTCACGCGAAGCATTGTTGCTCGAGTCTTCATCCCGCCACTTGCTGAGAAGCACGACTGCTAGCTACAGCGATGGTCGTCGCGGCAAATCCGAGCTCCCAATGGTATTTCGAGCCAAAGCGCCCATGTCTTTTTTTTTTTACCCTGTTCAAATTATTATTATACGCATTATCCAAATCTCCACTTTTCCATCCACCACCAAAATCTCAAATACCAATTCCCATAATTTGCCAGCCACAGACATTCTGGCTCTCAAAGCCTAATCTCCGTTGGGTCTGGATTTCGCTGCACGTTTCGGCAACCTCCATGACAGAAGATCATTGCGGCTCGCGCATCCCGCATACCAAACTGCATTATAGATTTCGGCCTGTTTTCTCATTGGTCGATCTGGGGCATGGCGCAGGATCGGTGAACGTGCTGGTGCTAGCTGGCAGCTCGAGACTATCAGGAGGTCCCATCAGGAGGTATCGTCAGGTACATGGACTGAGCTTGCTGAGGATCTGTAAGCACTTGTAAGATGGCAATGGGAATCACCAAGCGAAGCTTATCTACCATGCACAATCGTTCGTGTGATGCTATTCCTGTGAAATGACCATGCGCAAGTGCCATCGGAAAACTTTCTTGAATAACGCCATATTTCTCGAATAAAGCCTCATTGATCAACACAGCCTAGCCTGACCAATTCCTATAAGCCTTCCAATGTCTCTCCGATGCGAATCCCCAGACACATGATCCTGCGCAACGACTGCCCGGCCATCCTGTCTCACCAACAACGTCCTTTCTGCAACATTGACAGCGCCTCAAAGTCAAAAATTCCATTGGAAAAAAAAAGAAAACGCCTCCTGGTTGGAAGTAGCGTAGCCTCGCCGCCGATGTTATTTGAACCCGGCGACTAGCTTTGTACAATTTTCTCGATCTCGTCCTTTCTCCGATCTCGATGGAGGTAAGTCCGAATGCGTGATGGTGGGTTGGTGATACTGTGATACCTTAGATAGTGACGGGGGATCTAAACGGTCCACTCGCTGCTGAGGTGGATATATATTGAGATGCGTGAATTGTGGGATTGTGGGATGTGGATGATACGAGTTTCTCGGACGTTCTTCCGCTGTTTAAATATACATTTGCCCAAGTTTTCTCGGGTCTGGTTCTTGGGTCTTGGTAGGATGTGGTGTCTGTCTGTGTGTTTGTGGCTTGAAGCCCCACAATTTTATCACCAGATTGGGAAGAATGTGTGATCGCTCTACCTAAATTGTCGACTCTGGTTCCGGAGCACCATCCGTCGTACCTTTCTCCCTGGAAGAGCGGCTTGTGTGATTGATTGATCACTTCCTCTCGGTACGACCTCCCCATTCCTGAAGCTTGGACTGTCCACAATCAGATTTGGCCATCTCGATGTACCGGACAGATCTCTAAGGCTTGGTCCCCGGAGGTCGTTCCGTTAACATATCGCTCCCGCTTGCAAGCTAGAGTCGATGGTTTGGATGATCGTTTCGGCACTTGCTCCTATTCCGATGACTCGCTACTTTAGTGATAAGTAGATCCGGAGACACCGCCATTGTATCTCTTTCCTGCTTTTCTACCCCGCCACGTTTCTCCACTCCGCAATCCGCAATCTCGATGAATGTGAGAGTCTGATCTCAATTGTGGCCCCCGAGGCTCTTCCGTTCTTACCTCCCTGCTGATCTTGAGGTCCGGGCTTGGGTGTTCCTGAGCCCTGGTGTAGTCTGACACTATCTCGGTACTGTAATACTCTCGCTGCCCGTGACGCTGATGGTATGTGTGTGGGATACAGCAGTGGACTGGAGGCCCCTCTGCTCTACATATTTGTCTGTCGCTGTTGAGCTTGGACCCTGATGATCTCACGGCACGGGCCACGCTCGGGGATCTCGAGTATATACTTTTGAAGCTTGCTTTCATTCAGTTATGCAATTTGTATGGTGCGGCTGGGATGGCCGGTCATTAAGATCTCTGTTGCTGTGATGCTGGAGAAGGCTCCATAGCGCTGCTGCATTTAGAAATGTCAAAGAATGCAAATACTTCGCATACGATGTTGGCCAGGTGTTAAGGGTGTTTTTTTCGCTGAGAGCCTAGACACATTTAATTGGTCTTTCTGTCCGTCGAGATCTCTTTCTGAACCTTTACCATGTATTGCCGGACGAGTACAACGCCTTTGGCTCATGAAATCGAATATGGATCGTCGATACTGTTCACAGTAGTGAAGGTCTGAGGTAAATGAGTTGGAGAAGGTGTCCTGGCGTTGTCGCAGTCAAAAACTTCACAGAGTGCAAATACTTCACAGATGACGACGGCCAGACATCGGGGAAGAGTCTTCTTTCGCTTGGTTGCCGAAGACATGAAGTGTTTTGTCCGTCTCTCGAGACCTCCTGCATATCCACGATATTTCAAACGCCTGATGAATGCCAGACTCCTCTTGCTCATGGATTCGAACATGATTTTTCGATGCTGTGTACAAGCCTTCCCTTCATACGGCTGATCTCAAACAATTCTGCGCATCTTTCATCTCCTCCTTGGCCCTTGGCTGCCACCAGCTGCAACTGAGGGAGCCTTAGCTCTGAAGCTACCCTCGAAGCCTGGTCTGGCCTTTGGTTTGCCTTTCTTCGCTCCCTTACCTTTCTTTCCCTTACCACCCTTCTCCTCTTTCCGCTTCTGCAGATTGGCCTCCCGCTTCTTCTGCCTCATATCCTGCCCTTTCTTGACGCCTTCAATTCGCTCAGTCCACTCTTTCTCGCTCTTCTTCTTCTGTTTCTCTTTCCTCTTCAGCGTCTTCTTGAGGAGGGAGGTATCATCGCGGATACGCTCGCCATGAGCACGTTTCCGTGCGTTAAGCCAGGTGTCTTTCTCTGCAATATCAGTGCGCTTGCTTTCATCGAGGCTGTTGAGTCGGGATTGTTTGTTCTGCGCGGCGAGGAGGGCAGTGCGTGGGTCTGATGGACCTTTGGGTTTGGTTTTGGAGTCGAGTATGGCGCTAAGGTTCGTGGATGCGTGCTGCCCGTCTGCGAAGTTTACGCGGCCAAAGGAGAAGTTATTTTCGGAGGAGGGCGTGAGTGGGGAGCCAGGCGAGAGGAGGGGAGAGCCTGACAGGAGTGGGGAGCCTCGTGCGAGAGTCTCGTTGCGCTTTTGCCGCTCTTCTTCTTTGGCTTTTTGGCGGAGCTCCTTTTTATGGGCGCGGCGTTGTTCTTCCTTTTGTCGCCGAGATTCCATTAGTTCTTGCCTGTTGCGAGCAGGGGCGCCGTCTATACCATCGGCGTTGCGGGAGCGGCGAAGGGCGGCGAGGCGGTCTGCAAGGCGGTTCTTGAGTTCTTCAGGGGTGGGTTTAGGTGGTTGAGAAGCATCTGTAGATGGTGAGGATTCTTTGGGTCGCAAGTCTTCTGTTGTTGTAGGAGGAGCGATGGAGGATATCGAGGACGATCCAGATTGACTTTCGGAGGCGTCCAAAGCAGGAGAGCGAGTTGTTGATGGCGTAGCTGTAGACGATGGGTGATCCTGGGATTCATGCATGGTATCCTCCATGTCGATGTCATCAATCTCCACTTCCACTGCATCTTCCTCATCGCTGGTGGCATCCGGAACGCCTGCTGCAGCTTTCGAGTCCTCCTCTAGTGCGGTTTCTTGTGCCTTTCTTTCTTTCTTTGCCTTGGCTTTAGCAGCTTTGGCGTCCTCCTTTGCCTTTTTCTGCTCTCTCTTTTCCTTCTTCTTTTCCGCCTTTGCCCTTTTCATCGCCTCTGGATCTGGTTCGGGATTGTTGATAGTGGCTTTCTCTGTCCCCTTTGAGATGTCATTGACGACAGCGCCCTTCTGTTCTCTTTTTCGCTTCTTTATCTGCCTTCCTTTCTTCGCAGAACTCGGTATAGGCGCTTCAGGCTCTACACCCTCTACCTCTGAGACGTCATCTTCCTCCTCGCGCTTTCTTTTCCGAGCATTTGCCGCTTGCTCGTCCAGGACGTCCTTCGCACTTTTGGCATTGTCAGGATCGAGCTTTGCCCGCTTAGCAGCTTTCTTCTCTTCCTTGGTCTGCTTCTTTCTTTGCCATTGATCCTGAGCAGGCGAAACAGGATTAGCCAAGGGATTTCTGGCAAGGCGTGGGCTGGAAGCGAGAACATACACTTGTGTCCTCGCCATAGTAGATCTTCGCAGGTATCAACGAGAGGAGACCATCGAAAGCTTTAGCATGGCTTTTGAGACGCTCCTGTCGATATTCATCAGCATTGACATAGACATTATTTGTAGTGGGTTAAGTATTTACGAACCTCCAAACTGTCCGACCGAGTTTCCTGCGCCATGCCTTTCGACAAGCTCGAAGATACGTTTTACAAGATATCTTGAATACAGGGCAACACGCTGTCGTTTTTTGAATGAATAAGGTAAAGACTAAAGCGAAATACTAGAGAGATGCGCTGGCGGTGAGGATCGAGAATGCAGACTTGTGGGCGGCGAAGTGCCAAGATTTCACGTAGATCTTTCTAACCACTTTCTCTCTAGTCTTTCAAGGTGACCAAACGCGTCCTCTAAAGTGCACTCACGTGTTCGCGTTTCTAATTGATATCGACCATTTCAATACTTCTGAGGATTGAACATTGCCTGAAGAGGGTGTACAATCAGCGACCGAAAGAGCTTAGCAGACAGTAAGCTTTTGCGGTATAAATCCCCTTCAATCGTCGGTCTCCAGCAGTCATGTCGTCGAGACCCGAACTAAAGGTGCAGTGCTTTTATTCTAATCGTTCTGTACATAAAAGCTCACAACTGTCTAGGTAGATGACGAGGTCGGATTTATACGCTTCTTCCGAGACTTACCCGCCAAAGACGAAGAAACCATCCGAATCTTCGACAGGGGCGACTGGTACACCTCGCATGGCGATGATGCAGCCTTTATTGCGAGGACGGTAAGACGCCTTGATACTTGACAATTCTTCAGACCATTAATGAGCTTCAATAGGTCTACAAGACGACCTCTGTCCTCCGTCAACTCGGCAAGACAGACACAGGTCTCCCTTCGGTAACAATGACCATGACCGTCTTCCGCAACTTCCTGAGAGAAGCACTTTTCAAATTGGGAAAGAGAATTGAGATCTGGGAAACCACTGGTCGCATGCAATGGAAAGTCAAGAAGCAAGCATCTCCAGGGAATCTACAGGATGTCGAAGAAGACCTGGGAGGTTATCTCGACACGGCACCTATAATACTTGCTGTCAAAGTATCTGCAAAGGCATCAGAAGCTAGGAATGTTGGGGTTTGCTTTGCGGACGCGAGTGTACGGGAACTTGGAGTTAGCGAATTTCTAGATAACGACCTCTACTCGAATCTTGAATCGCTCTTGATCCAGCTGGGTGTCAGAGAATGCCTGGTTCAGCTTGACAGCCAGAAGAAAGATGTCGAATTAGCTAAGATCCGAGCGATATGCGACAACTGTGGGATTGTCGTTGCGGAGCGCACCACCGGCGACTTCGGAGCTAAAGATATCGAGCAAGATCTAAGCAGACTACTACGCGGCGAGCTTGCTGCTGGAATACTCCCTCAAACAGACTTGAAGCTTGCCATGGGCTCTGCAGCTGCTCTCATCAAATATCTTGGCGTCCTGTCGGACCCATCAAACTTTGGGCAATATCAACTCTACCAGCATGATCTGTCCCAATACATGAAGTTGGATGCATCTGCTCTCAAGGCTCTCAACCTTATGCCTGGACCACGAGATGGCTCGAAGAACATGAGTCTCTATGGCCTTCTGAATCATTGCAAGACGCAAGTGGGAAGCCGACTACTGTCTCAGTGGCTAAAGCAGCCATTGATGAGCATAGGCGAGATCGAAAAACGCCAGCAACTGGTCGAAGCATTTGCGATGGATACTGAATTAAGGCAGAATATCCAAGAGCATTTTCGATCAGTCCCGGATCTTTACAGACTTGCAAAGCGGTTTCAGAGGAAGCTAGCAACTCTAGAGGACGTCATCAGGGCGTACCAAATGGCCATCCGGCTACCTGGATTCATAGATACTTTGGAAGCCGTCATGGATGAGCAATACAAAGATCCTTTAGACGCCGAATACACATCAAAGCTCATTGACTACTCAAATAGCTTGGTCAAATTGCAAGAGATGGTGGAGACAACCGTTGACATTGAGGCATTAGATAGACACGAGTACAAGATCCTGCCCGAGTTCGACGAGAGTTTACGCATCATTGGGAAAAAGCTGGCTAAGCTTGACAAAGAGATGAGGGCTGAACATGCGAATGTCGGCGAGGATCTTGGCCAAGACACGGAGAAAAAGCTCTTCCTCGAGAATCACAGAGTACACGGCTGGATATTCCGCTTGACTCGGAATGAAGCAGGGTGCATACGTAATAAGTCACGGTATCAGGAGGCCTCGACTCAGAAGAACGGTGTCTATTTTACTACGAATACATTGACGAATTTACGGCGTGAGACCCAGCAACTTTCAGAAAATTATGAGCGAACACAAAGCGGACTGGTCAAAGAGGTAGTGGAAGTTGCAGCGTCGTATTGTCCAATTCTCGAAAAGCTAGCTGGTGTGCTATCCCATCTCGATGTTATCGTCAGCTTTGCCCACGTCTCTGTCCATGCACCAACCAGTTATGTACGTCCGAAGGTTCACCCGAGAGGCGAAGGAAACACGGTACTGAAGGAGGCTCGCCACCCATGTATGGAGATGCAAGACGATATTCAATTTATCACAAATGATGTCTCTTTGATCCGAGGCAGCTCTGAGTTCCTGATCATCACGGGCCCTAACATGGGAGGTAAATCGACTTACATACGCCAAATTGGAGTCATTGCCCTGATGGCGCAAGTGGGCTGCTTTGTACCTTGCTCAAAAGCAGAGCTTACCATATTCGACAGCATCCTTGCCCGTGTTGGTGCTAGTGACTCGCAGCTCAAGGGTGTATCGACATTCATGGCTGAAATGCTTGAAACTGCCAATATCCTCAAATCAGCGACGTCTCAATCCCTGATCATCATCGATGAATTAGGACGGGGCACCAGCACCTATGATGGCTTTGGCCTTGCGTGGGCTATTTCGGAGCATATTGTCAAGGAGATCGGCAGCTTTGCTATGTTCGCCACGCATTTCCACGAGCTGACAGCACTAGTCGATGAGTATCCTCAAGTGCAGAATCTGCACGTGGTGGCTCATATTGGTGATACCAGCGAGCGCGATCGAAGGGAAGTCACACTGCTCTACAAAGTCGAAGATGGTGTCTGCGATCAGAGCTTCGGTATTCACGTCGCTGAGCTCGTCAGGTTTCCAGAAAAGGTCGTCAACATGGCAAAGCGGAAAGCAGACGAGCTGGAAGATTTCTCAACGAAGCACGAGACTTCTACAACCAATCACTCGAAACAGGATGTTGAAGAAGGGAGTGCCCTACTAAAGGAGATGCTTGTGCAGTGGAAAAAGGAAACGGAGGGCAAGGACATGGGTACTGAGGACCAGGTTAGTAAGATGAAGGAGCTGGTAATGGGAAATAAGAAGCTACTGCAGAATCCTTTCTTCCAGTCGGTCAAGGCTTTGTAATACCAATCTACGCATCGCATGGGTTTCAGCGAAGGCGTTGCATGTGCTCGGGGATCGTTCAAAACATTGGTATACCAGGATTACTGTGTAAGCCAGCTAGGTTGCTCCGGCTTGATACCAATGCCACTAGGCAATATGCGATTATTCACTCAGCTCGTTGCATGTAAAGGGAAGTTGCGCAGCATTTATGCTCCTAATCTTAGTCTTTCACAACTCTCTTGATCTGTGTATAAACTTGTTGTCTGTGTTCTCGTTTCGGCAGCGACACACGATCCGATTCGTATCTCAAGCTACTTGGTTGCAGTTTCCCTGGCGATCTATAAAATTCATCCGATATGAAGTCGAGCGTACAAATTCCAGCCGTCAATGTCAGCCTTTCGCTCCTCTCACTCCTCTCACTCATCAACATTTTACGCATCAACGATTAAAAGCACTTTTGCATTTCTTTGCAAGCAAGCAGCACTCTGGAGACCTACATCCCAAAAAGCCATCACGGATATCCTGATCGATCAAACCTCAGCGATCGTCTCAAGATCCGTGCTGAGCTGTTGTTTGTGCCACTGCCAACACATTGATTGATCCAGGTAAGTACGAATCATTGAGCAATTCCCTCCATTAACATTTAGCATCACACGTCTAACACCCGCAGCTACCGGTACTCTCTATATCGATATACATTCTCAGTCATCAACAAACCTCGCGAACTTGACTCAATCGGCATCCAGTCCTCCCAACAACAACACCACGATGGATCTCTTAGGAAAACTCTTTGACGTCCTACCGCCCTCACTATCCCTACAGTACCGCAGGCAATACACCATTCGGTCCCCAGTACATAGCAACCCAGTGCTGGTGGTCGGTTGGGCAGATCAGCCCGGATTGGTCAGAATCGCCTTGGTGACCCTCCTCTACCTTTAATACACTGGCAGCTCGCTTATATGAACAAGGTCATGGACGTTAAGCCCAAGGATTATAGCCCTTCCGAAATCTTTCATATCGTTCCCGCTTCCCCTCCATACCACCCAGGTCCCACGAGGCTAAGCTGGAGCGACCTCAGATTCCTGGATAACCAATACGAACATTTGATAGTCGGGAAGTATGTTCACCTGGGACGAGACTGGGTCTTTACTGTCCCGTTGGTATTGTTGAAGGAGTTCCCATATGAAAATCAGTTGATATTGCAGGGGGAGTCTTTCAGGAAAGTCAGACATTATCTTGAAAGAAATCATGATGGCAGGAGGCTTCCTTCTGCCATTAATTTCCAGCAGCAACCCCAGATCTATCCACAGCCTTGGCCTACGATGAGCCCATTTCAAGACCTGGTGCCGATTGTTAATGCTACTTCTTGGGCCCCCAACTCAGAAAGAGGCGACAACATGTACGCCGACTTGAGCCCGATGCCAGCCAATCTACAACCATCCATGAGAATCGAGGCCAACGGAATGGTAGGTCCGGAAAGCTCACAGGCCTCCACCCTAAGAACCGACTCTCGGAAAAATTCGACCTACACTGAGGTAGAGAGCCTTGCTACGTCAATTCCAATGAGTGCTGAGGAAAGGGACTTTGACGATGGAGACACTGTGCGAGGAAGGGATCTGATATCTTCGTTGATCAATGTACAGGAGAATGGTATGAAACAGCGTCATCATCCAAAAGTTTCAAAGTCCGTGGTTCCGGAGAGTGATGTGGACAAGCGTCCTGAGAAGATCTGGCGGGCGGAAACGCAACCACCAACGCCACGCAAAGACATGAAGGAAGTTTGGGAAGGAAAAAGAGGGGCTGCAGGTGAAGAAGCAAGACTGATACGCCCGTATACGGAGAAAGAATTGAACGAAGACAGCAGCCCACAGTCTTACCCTCAGTATCTGGGCTACTTCGTTATGAAACCAGGGCAGGAAAGTTTCTTATTAGAGAAACCAAAAGGCTTCGAAAGTGTTACACCCAAAAATCAAGATATACTGGATCCAGCGTTTCCGACTCGGGAGAAGCGGGCCATGGTCATGGGAGTGGTGAAGCAGGAACAGAGCTGAACGGTGCATGCCGTCCAGACTTGCCGAAGGATGGTTAGGACGGCCTTTAGGCGTATCACAGCGCCGCGCTTTTGCGCAGACAATGAGTCAGTGCAATGTATGGAGGAGCGGGAGTTATGATTGGACTACTGAGAACCAGTCGATGGATTGAACGGAGGAGTCGAAAGGATGATTGGACTAGGAACTATGATGCATCATTCTTTTAAGTGTAGACTATACAGGGCATAGCATGATCCATAGGAAATCACTAGTAAGTGGTGCTTCTAATATATCTTCACCATGAGAGCAAGCACGAGGATAGGGTCATTGCATGCATTTGATTCTACCAATATCACTGATGACAATTTCTCAATCCAGCATACTATCCTCTGAATGGTAAGGACAGGCCTTATCAAAGGACCTGTAGAACATCGTATGCCTCCTTCCGTATCAATCAGGCATCTGTGTCAATCATGCCTGCAATATCTCAACCAATGAGGTAGGAACAAAGCTGAACGGTACATCTTTCTCAGACTCGCCCAAGGATCAATAGGATGATTACAATGGCCTGTATGCGCCTGAGAGCGTTACATGTTCGTGGCAGAAGAATAGTCAATGCATTGGGAACCGGAGCGGGAAAACTGCATTCTCTTCAATGAACGGTATCCATCGCATGCCATGTAGACTGGGACTTGCAAGCATTAATCCCAGTGCAGATGGGAACCATCCTCTTAATAACCTGACCACTCGAGTACTCGCTTCCAGTCCATTGCTTTCAATCCCTAGGATGCTCGCATTTCTCATCCAACAACGCCTTCATCAGGTATCCATCCCCCTTTCCAAGCACCCTAGGTCCACTGCATAATTCGTTCTGTGAGTTTTGCGGCGCGTGCGTTTACCATGTCTGTATCCCAATCGAAATTCGCCAACCCCCGGCAACCCACGCACTCTATGACGTCCCCTTGCGGCCCCAACGCATTCCCACAGTTGCATTTTAGTATTCCGATGTTGACTGTCTGGACATCGTTTGCCGACACACCTCCCCATCCCATGATATCCCTCCTGAAATCAAACTCAAGCTCGATCTTTGTCTTGCGCTGCTCCAACTTTTCCATCTTGCAGCTGTAGCAATACCACCGTTTGTTGCAAGAGCACTTAGCAAGATTTCCTTCGTTGGCAGCTCGAGAGGCGTTGACTTTTCGAATGCTGCATTCTTGACACAAAGGCCACCAGCGGTATTTTGTGAGTTCGGGGTGGACTTCAGCTATGTGTTGGGCCGCTAGGATGCGGCAGCTTGAGCAAACGCCGTGCGGCATCCCCGTATTTTCATGAGCGCGATGGTTTCTACAAGTTTTGATCAGCTCGGAGTGCCCGATGGGATCTGTCTCCTCCATTGCGAGCAGTGCATCGACTAAAGAGCGACCATTGAAAAGACGCGGCTCTTCGGAGCAGAATGTTGGCTGCTTAGGGATCGGGTTCATAATGTCTGGTATTTGATTTATTTGTAAATTGCTGTTGAGGTGTGCAGCTGTCGAGGTGTGCAGCTGTCGAGGTGTGCAGCTGTCGAGGTGTGTACCTCAGAACTGGGTGAGAAGCCGTGATTATATTGGCAGAGGATACGCCGAAGTATTTCCATGGCGCGCCACTCTTCATCGCACGCCGGTGACCCATCAGCGTTGGCGTTGGGCTTCTAAGCCAAGGTTGATGTTCAGGTCAAGTCGGTGAGACGTACTTCGTGGCTCTTGCACTGGCCTGTAAGCTTACCAAGTACTCATGACAGTGGCAGAAGAGCGAAGACCATGTTCCTAACGAATCATATTGCTCCACCATCAACAGTATAATGCTCTTCAGACAAGCTTGTGAGCAAGGTCTTGCGGTCAAGTGCAGTCAAAATCATGTGCTTTGTGGAATACGAATTTGCTTTCGAACCTTGGTTGGTGCTCAAAAGCAATTGCGATTGGGGGTTTTATGGCTTCGAAATAGACTTGAAAGCATTGGAGTATTGATGGAATGAGCAACACACGAATCCAGCTTACCTCAACAGAAGGGGCCTCAGCCTCGTCGAGTCCTTTGTAGATTTATCCCATTTGGCATCTTCACAACGCCATTGCTTGCCGCTGGCGACTGCTCAGTCAACCTGGTCCATACCTCCTCAACACCAGCTCGCTGAGCTGGTAACATGCTGTACTGGAGACTGTATAAACTTTTCCTATGGATTGGTGGCAGGAATTGGCCCGTGACGAGAAGCAGTATGACACCCGGGGAAAGATAATGCTTGCGGATGCGGTGCGCGAGCTGGAAGTATTGATCGAACATGGCCCTCAAAGATAATGGAACCGACTTTGTTCTCGATCAGCCTTTAGAAACCATAGGTGAAGGAGCAACTTACTTTGAGCATAATGTATGAGGTAGGGGGTAAGTCATTCGAATCGCTGAAGTGAGTCAAAACGGAAGGGGTATCTCGAAGCTCAAAACAAATGCCACCTAGAAAGGAGTCAGCTTCATGTATCTGTATTTTCTTGCTTCCATTCCACTAACCAGGAAGACGCCTTGAATCCTTTATGCGAAGCATTAATGCGAAAATGGGGAAGTGATTAAGGCAAGCTAGCGATGTGTCCAGCGCGGCTTTGAGGAATATTATGGCCATCCTTGCCGAGGCGAACGTGAGGTAGAAGACTGCTACCGTTGGCAGCAAGAAGAAAAGTAAGGTGAAGAGAATGGTACCGAGGAGCAGTTGATCAAGGTCATACTCGCATGAATCGATTCGATTTCGTAAGACATTGTGCTTCTTGCCTCTGAAGAGATGGAAGAGCGACATAATAATCGTCAGCTGCCAATGGAAGATCCTTGCTGACGCTGTGTAGAAGCAGTAGATGTGGACAGTCAGCAATGACAAGAGATCCGAGAACATCGATATGGGCATGGTCGCTCCGGCAAAGCTCGAAAAGCCAATGAAATAGATGACGTGAGGTAGCATTGGCTGCAAGCTGCCCACGCATTCTGTGGAGGTCAGCATCCACAAATGCAAGCTTCGAGGCTAGTCCTACCTTTCCAGCAATCAATGACCCATAGAAAGAGATCACCTAGGAAGACTGCTAGCTCGGTATTGAGTTTAAGACCTGCTGGCCAGTCCATGAGCCATTGGATCATGTCTCTGAGACCCTCTACTGTCCAACCACTGAGAATTGTATTGATTTGCCAAGCGACCCAAGTGGCGTTGTCAATGATGTACGATCCCAGGGCAATACCTATTATGACGTCGTTCGCCACAAGCCACAAGCTGTTATAGAAGCGAATATAGTCCGGATGTCTGTCGGTGACACTCTCCCAGTCTTTCTTCCTCTTACGAAGAGTTAGGTACTGTATTGGCCAATAGGAAAATTGCTGAAGGCGAATGTCCACCTGCTGAGCCGTTGCAGATATGTCTTTCAGAGCCGCGGAGTCTGGACGAGGTCTCCACTCCAGGATTCGCAAGACCACTTCCGCAACGACGCGGTGACAGATCAATCCTAGCACAAAGGCTCTGGTCAGAAGGGGATAGATCCAAACCGTGATGATCTCCCACGCCAACGCAAGGACATAATCCCTGAGCGTAGTGGCGGATTCGACAACTTTCTCACTTACGCTCAGACTCCTCTTTTGTCGCACTCCCAAGAGATATGAGTTTTTTGAAACAAGTGTGGCCAACTCAGAGGAACAATTGATCTGTGACAATATAGTGGCAAGCAAGATCTCTTTCTGCGAAAGTGTGCGCTTGATCACAGTGTGTAGTGTTAACTTCTCTACTAGTCTTGCTTTGTCAACTCCGTCATCTTCATCATCGAACCCATCACCCTCCAAGGGATTAGAGCCCATGTTGTTGGCCAAAGGCTTGTCTCCCAATATAAGTGGTATCGGATTTAAAGACATATACTGCATTCGATAGGGAGATGGTCGATCGAAAATGATGACCTGAAAACTGATGTTGCAGGCCTTGGGACAGAAGACCGTTGGAAAAGGACTAATTGGATCAGTGTAGGCCAGAAGGTGGTTTGGATCGAAACCACTTGAGTGAACCGTTGGATTGACTGTGCCGAGTACATGCAGGGAGGTGGCTCCGCATAGTTGGTATATCTGTCGTATGGGATGTGGGCTATCTCGAAAGAGAGTTCCTATTCGAAGGGTACTCTCTACCTTCCGGGCCTGTTTGAGTCAACAGGCGTCTACTTCCTCGAAAGGATAAATACTACCTCGACATCTTGTAGTATTGCTACTACAGAAATGTCTAGCGGGGAATTCCTCCATCCTATTATTGTTCCCTGACTGGTGCTTTTGGGAGCATCTGACGGCCAGAATATTCTGAGCAGTCCATTCGCAGCGACCATAATATCATTGTCGACAGTGTCAGAAGGAACCACGACGTCTCAACTGTTCACGAGCGGAAATACCGTCGACCGCAGAACGAGGATGCTTAGATCACAGTCAGGAGATGCTTTTTCGAGTTCTTGAATATGAGATCTACCAGATTCGTCTCACGTGCTGCAAGTCGCTCGATAGGCAAGATGAAGAGGAAAAAGAAGACGGATAGGATGGCAAAACCTTTCGCTGCTCGAGTCTATGCAGGCATCAGTCTTACTACAACTATTTATAGAACGAATGCGCCATTAAAAGGAGGCCTCAGCTTACCACAACTCCGTGATCAGCTGCGAATATCGCGAGCTCATACAGTCTGGTTACAAGATCCCAGCGTGCAGTGATGTATCCGGCAATGAAGATGCCAAGAGTGAGTATAGAGAATGGGTGCATTAATCAACTCCTGGAACAAACATACCACCTCCAAGGAGGCATATCTGGTCGTCAGGGCTTGTGAAGAAGTCGACAATGTTGATGTGTCTAAGGTTCAAGCATGCGGAAGCTATGGTCGGCCTTTTGAAGAACAATCTCCGGCTTGGCTGGAACAAACCCGGGATCCTTCCGCACACACCTGCCAAGACCGGACACTAAAGGTTAAAGCCTTTGGCTTTCATTACTCGCACTGCACTGCGATCAGATCAGATCAGATCACGAAATACAGTCATTCTAGATAGCTGCTGAGCTGGTTTGCAGGCTGAATTTGACTAGTAGTACATCTCTCATATCATGCTCGGTTATGAGAAAGCCTCAGACTCCACAGGCTCGGTTTCTGCCGGTCTAACGTAAAACCCTTCACAAAACACCAATCCCTCGCTCCCTGGAAATGCTCATGAGAAAGATGCGAGGCGTAGATAAAACCAAGTCAATATGAAGCTCTAAGGGCCCGTACCAATGTCGACGCTGAACTTCCATTCATCTATGCAGTGTCAGAGAAATGTACGCAGGCTTCTTAGAGAAACTACTTACCGGCCTTGAGCTTCTTTGCTGTGTCATCCAGCAATATGATCCTCCGCTTGTTGCAGTAGGTAGTCTTGTCCATCATATCAACCTTCAAATCTTTCAGTTCAGTGGTTGGCTTTTCAAACATCTCGCTCAGGCTCTCGACTGCCATCTCGAGATCTTTCTGATTGTCCTCAAAGATCTCAGTGAGGTTGTTTCGCTGTAGGTAATATGCAAAGGCGTATGTCCACTTGAGGGTTTGACGACATGTTTGTAGTGCTTGAGATGCAGTATCTAGGAATTGGACCTCGATCCATGATAATCCTGAGGCCGACTGGAGATTCATCATTTTCCTCTCGGTCTTCAAATAGAGGTCTTTGTCAAGCTTGGCCGATTGTTCATGGTTGGCGTAGCGGTTGTAGTAATGAAGGTAGCGTTCAAGTGATTGCCTCGATTTCGCTTGAGCATCGCGTCCGTCCGCACCCGAACGTTCTTCGAAGCGATTGCAATTATACCAGCTCGTGCCATGCTCGGACCATAGACCCATACACATCCAGCAGAACTCATACTTGCATTTGCGGCAGGTCATGTGGTTACAGCCACCATTTTTCTCAATAGTCGAAGAGCATTTGGGGCATTCCTTGGTGTTAGCCGAAATCCAATTCGCAGTCTCTGAATCATCTTCGCATTTCTTGAGCCATTGCTTCACAAGCGCGCATGGTGCTGGCTGGTGGTCACTCAAGCTACAGCCAAAGCAGAAGCGGTGTTTGCAGGCACAAGACACAGTAGGCACTATCTTCCTTAGGTCCCGCTTCTTGACACCGCACTCAATTGCATATGAGCAATCTGGGGCTGGACACCACTTCAGATTTTCTTTGTCATCCACGTAGGTGCGTGTCAGGAGAACCTGGTATCTGCGTAGCATTTTTAGTCCTCGCCTTTTCGAAATAATCGACGCACATACCTATATTTGAGTTCTGCCGCAACAAGCAACTCTAATGACTTTGCGTCCACGATTCGGTTGCAGCCACTTGTAGGGCATTGTATTCGTGCGGCTTCCCCTTCATCTTTGATCTTCTGGGCGAGATACTGTCTGTAACAGTCGACACAGTAGCGGTGCCCGCACTTCAAAGCGTAGGTTTCCAGGCCGGGAGTATCCTCACAGCATATCTCACAGGTGAATCCATTGACTACCCTTGTCGTGGGTGCTTGAGCAGACTCTGGGCCAAGTCCTGCTGTCTCGAGCACAGAGTCAGGCTTCTCCATGTAAGCTTCAATCAGTCGCTCCTTGTTCCACCTGAGATGTCTCAAAAGTATCGCGGTGGCCTCTGACGGTTGACCCAATATTGCAGAAACCTCATCGATTTGCTTGTCTTGGTGGGCCTGTATGTCAGCAGGCGAGAAAATCTCGAAGTCCACTTCGTATGCTTTCTTAGAAGGCTTCATGTCTTTGTCTTGCGAGAATCCCACATCTGGCTCATCGTCATCGAATTCTAGTAAAAGAGTCACGTGTCAGCCTTGTCAATGTCAAGTCGTCAAGCACACGGGATAAGGTAATACACACCGTCTCCTAGACTACCATCGTCGCTCTCTTCAACAACTCCAAAATCCTCATCCTGGCTTGATAGTCCACTCATGAACTCATCGTCCGAATCCATGGTGGTTAGTGGGGGCGTGTTGAGGGCGGTTGCAGCGGACTTATTTGCAGAGGGTCCCTTGGTCTTGCTCTGCTTTCGGGCACGGGAAGCCTCCTGGAGGGACTCGACGGCTTTCCTCTTTCGAGTCTGAGGAGGCGTGGTGGAAATTGGGGTGAAGCTGTGCTGATCTCGCAGATGACGAGACCGCACGAGCTTCAAGGGGTACCCTTAGTCAGGAGGAGCCGCTGGCCATAGGCAAAATAAGATGGACTGGAGTTCGTAGCTTCCGCAGCTAACTTTGAACTCGTAGACGCCACAGATGTGTTACTTACATTTCAGGCAACTGAAGGTGAGCAGTGGATGGATTCAGCGAGGGCAAGAGCCAACTAATGCCAAGCCGGATAAACACCGGCCGGTGATTACTCCTATTCCAACAATGATAGGCCGTTTCTCACAAATCCAAAATCCAAAATCCAAAAATCACCTATTCAGACTACCACGTTACAACCACTATCTTAAACTTATCGAAATTTCAGGAAGTATTATTTAGATATAGTTCTATCATGTTCCTAACTTTTAGATTATTAGAAGCTATGTTATTAAATCCTAATAAATATATATTCTAATTATTTAAAAACCTGGATTATATTAGAGCTATATATGAATATTTGTTCCAAGAACTTTAATAATATTTCGATAGGTAGTTATAACGTGGTAGTCTAAATAGGTGATTTTTGGATTTTGGATTTGCCCAAAATTTGAAAAACGGCCTATCATTATTGGAATAGGGGGTCTTTGCTTTCAACGATTAGCGACAATGTACTCCGTACGGAGTACAGTATTGGAGATTACCTAACCCTAACTCCGAACGAGGCTCCTGCCGAACCCGTCATTAGTCTGCTTCGTTGTATTTTGCATCAAGATGAGAGCTTATACGGCCGGGGAGATGCCTGCGTACAGAGACCTGCGTACCTCTGCTACGCTCGCATCTTCAGTCCTCTTCCATAGTCCCGGGGTTTTAAGGGGTCGGAATTAGGGGCTTTGAGTCCACTAGGGATTACAAATCAAAAAGAACACTCTATTTTATAAAAATGGCCACTCTTCCCGTTTATCGTGCGAGGAAAATCGCCATTCCTACCCCTAGAAGCATGGAGTCCCTTCCAACCCGCACGCTCGCCGGCGTGGAAGTCCCAGACACACCGCTCATCACAAAAGCTCTGGCTCTTTGCCGCAAACATCTCAACGATATAGCTTTCAACCACAGCTTGCGAACTTGGCTATGGGGAACGATAATCGCCTCGAAAACCCCCGAACTCCAAGGCCGCGACAGCGAAGTTCATGCAGTAGCAGCCATCCTCCATGATCTCGGCTGGGATGAGACCGGCGAACTCGTGACCCAGGATAAGCGCTTCGAGGTCGATGGTGCCAACGCAGCACGTGAATTTCTGAGGAAAGAAGCTAATGATTGGGACAAAGACCGGTTGCAACTCGTATGGGATGCTATCGCACTTCATACTACGACCAGTATCGCGTACGTGCAATTTTAGGGGTCTTCCTTCCCTATTTGCTGTCCTTACTGAGTCTCAAGGCCTGCTTCTGGGGGGAGATCGTGGTTTCTTACCCTAAAACCATTTTACCGAGATATGTCTTGCTGCTCAATACCTGTCTGGGATAAGCAATGCTGACTCCAAAATATGCAGGTGGCACAAGGAGCCAGAGGTTGTGGCTACGAGTTACGGCATCAATGCTGACTTCGTCGGGCCGGACCACGCCAAAGGTGGGCATTTGACGTGGGATCAGTGGAAGGCAGCCACCAATGAGTTCCCGAGGCTGGGAATGAAAGAAGGAGTAATGGAGATTTTGTGCAGGTTGTGCCGGACTAAGCCTGAGACGACGTACGATAATTGGTGCAGTCAGTGGGGCGAGAAGTATGTCGAGGGGTACAGTGTCGAGGGCAAGAAGGACATTGATTATTTGGAAAGAATCGATCTCGGGTGAGATGTTTACAGGTCTAATTTATGTCGCTGTGGCATTCTATGCTTCATTCGAAAGGGTAAAGTTAAGATGAGGTGTAACTTAGATCCTATGTTCAGGCTTGTTGTCAGAATTAGTGGCAGCTCTGAGGGCTATAAAGTCTGAAACGCGCAGCACAATATTCCTCAAGAGCAACTGACTCAAGATGAGTCGCTGTTAGCCCGTCTTTGATTTTGGTATGACCCTGAGTACCTAAATTGCTGCTCAATTCGAGGTTAACTTGCTCCTGAGTCGATGAATTTAATATTTAAATCTGCCACATAGCCTAGCACTAAGCCTAATATTCATTTTACATGTCTACTTAATATTGACATGTTTCGCAGCTTCCGAATTGACGGACAAACTCAGCAAGTCAGGTCTTGAGTAGTGTCCCACTACATCAATTATCTGCTTTGCAAAGTCGATGGTATTCAGGTCAATGTCCGCAATCAAAAGACCCCCTTCACTAGACGGCAGTGGATCGACTAGTGGTTTGCCATCAGGGCCATATATCATTGCAAATCCCCCTCTAGGCGCTTCACAGAATGGGCTATCCGTCAAGTTGTTCTTATCCTTGTTTTCTGCTGTCAGCATCTGAGTACAGACCAATACGAATGTTGCCCCTTCCATGGCTATGAATTGACAAGTACGGGTCTCGGCTTCGTCGCTGACGTGGTATGGCCAAGGTATATCCATGGGGTGTTTCCAGAAGGGAGGCCAGCCGGCTACATGGATCTCAACGCCCTGAGAGTATTCATAGTAGCGTAGAAGGGGCTGAAGATGTCCTGAAGAATTAAGGCCTCCAACTTTGCCGAAGGGAATGTCCATCACGTACTTCAATGGACTGCCTGTCCGTCGCCCCAAAGGGATCGTTCGACGTGTGTAGGCTTGATCTTGCGGCGGTGAAGGACGATCTCGCCCGCGGGGTTAATGAAAGACTGAAGAAGCAGACGACGTAAGCTTTGGTAATCCTACTTGCAGACAAATAACGTTTTGTGGCATATCTGAGCAATGTATATGCTTCCTCTGTCACGCTCACTGTATCCTAATACAACGAATACCCCAGTTGCCTTGACTGCTTTGCGGATCTTGTCCATCTCCGGAGAGTTCTTGACCAGCGAAGCATTGACATACTCGTAGATGAATTGGGCATTGGTGAGGAGGCTATGGTGCCAGATACTTCAAGGATAGCCTGGTATAAAGACTTCAGGAAACCCTAGGACGTTGACGCCTTTTTTGCCAGCATCTTCGAATGAGATGGCTTTGTCCACGGACTTTTGAAGATCATTCCATCCTGGCTCTGCTTGTACAGCAGCTACATTGACTGGTCGAGACATTGCTGTGGGTATCGTTATTTCTTTTACCCGTCAATCATTGGCAGTAAGTCCTATGGGTAGATGTAGATGGTGGAGTAGATGGCATGATGAAGTAGAAATCCAATAGCTCCCTTCTCCTCACCCGGTTGGCCGGTCTCCAGATCCATTGCAGATCGCATCAAACTGAAATGGTAAAGCCGCGAGTTGAGATGTGGAGGGAGCATTCATAAGGCTGAAATTCCGAAGTTAGCCCTTAGCGAGTCTTGGCACGCACACCCTAAATTTGCTTGGGATCTTCGACCTCAACCGGCATCGATAACAACATCACGTCTATCGGTCGCAACAATGCCTACTCGACTGACTAAGACCCGCAAGCAGTAAGAGTGTCCAATGCCATTGCTATTCTCTATGTTGGAGCTAACATCGCTCGCTCACAGCCGCGGCCACGTCTCCGCTGGTCACGGACGTGTTGGCAAGCACCGAAAGCATCCTGGTGGACGTGGTATGGCTGGTGGTCAGCACCATCACCGAACAAACCTCGACAAATACCATCCCGGCTACTTTGGGAAGGTTGGCATGAGATACTTCCACAAGCTGCAGAACCAATTTTGGAAGCCCGTCATTAATCTCGACAAGGTGAGCCGGGCCACATCCATCGTTGGATCATTTGCGATGGGGGATCGCAGGATACGTATGGGGTACATGATAGGATTTTGAAAGAGGAGGGCGCGAATTGGCACATAGAAGCATGTGGGGCAAGGACTCGGACTACAGATCGTGGGCACTAGACATGAGTAGACAATGCTAACGCATGTTTCTTTCCAGCTCTGGTCCCTGGTACCCCTCGAAAAGCGCGACGAATACCTAGCGAACAACAAAGGCGACACAGCACCCGTCCTCGATCTGTTACCACTAGGCTACTCGAAGGTGTTGGGCAAGGGGCGGATTCCAGAGATACCAATGGTGGTCAGGGCGAGATTCTTCAGCAAAGAGGCAGAGAGGAAGATCAAGGAGGCAGGAGGTGTTGTGGAATTGGTGGCATGATTTAGCTGGAGGATCAAAGTGCTGGTGAATATTACAAGCGTCAACGAGGGGCTTGATCTTGAACGTTGAGTGCTACGGCATACTTGCATACAGAAACTACAAGTTTCTCCCACACGTGAACGGTCCTGCGTTCCCAAGATTTTGATTCTTTATATTATTGATATATAAATCGTTCTAGTCGCATCTAGGGTATTATGCAGTACTGACGCCTCCCAAAACAATGCTCCGTCGGCCCCATGTTTCCTCGCTATTACAGTACTTACAGTACATCCATTTCCTCGAGCTCGGTATCGGAGACATCATCCGCCAAGAAGTCACTTGCTAATGCCGCTTTGGCAGATATCCTCTTCTGAGGATTCAGCTCCAAACACATCTCTAGGAACTTCACAGCCTCTCTGACTTCAGGCTCGAGATCCTCGCCATCATCTGGCCTTGTGGCGGATGTTGACCATTGAACGATCTGGGCCAATCCGAAGCCTGACATACCTACCGTGGGCAAAGTGCAGTCGAGAACGGAGCCGTGCAACATCGCACATTGTTTCATCTTTTGCTTCCCAAAGATGGTAGCAATCTCGACCATGGCTTCGATGTCGTCGGCAGAGTTGAAGAACGGGAACCGCTGCGCGAGGATGGTCAGTAGTATGACGCCCACTGACCATATGTCGATCTTGGTTGTTTGGGAGGTGCACTTGAGAAGGACTTCAGGTGCGCGAAATCCTCTCGTCCCTGCTCGATTGGCGCGGCGCGAAGGTCGCTGGTCGTTCTTCGGGTAGCCAGTAGGCGTGGGTTGAGTCGCAGCCCTGCTACCCTGGATCTTGGCTTTCCTGATGGTAGGATGATCTTGGCATAAGCAATGTGAGCAGTCGGTACCCTCGCGCTATTTCAGTCAGCTTCAGGAACTGACAATTTGAGCATTTTCGCTGACCTCCGCCAGACCAAAATCTACAAGCACTCCTCGTTGCCACTCGATATCATACAAGAAGTTTCTGTGAAAGTCAGCGGCATCCAGCGGACACAGGCTGCGCACTCACGTTGGCTTAATGTCTCGGTGTATGATCCGGTGTTCGTGTACTGAGCTGAGAGCCTCGAACAAAGATCGAAAGTACACCTTGATATCGTAGACGCTCATGCCTCGGTAAAACATCTTGGTTCATCAGTCTTGAACTTGTACGATTGACGGCCAACGTACGCGAAAATCTTGGTGCCGGAAATGTGGCAGGATGGCCACGACCTGGTCCTGATGTCTGAACGCAGTAATCAAGGGACATACAGCCTTACGCCCTCTCAAATCATGCAGCAATTCGAGTTCATTCTGTATCCTCATTGGGCTGCTTGTTACGTAGATCTTCTTTATGGCGACATATCGAGGTGCACGCTGCCGCCGCAGGCTACGGTCGCTTTGTGATGTGAACGACTGAGAAGTAGTATCCTTTCTTCTTTTGGAAGAAGGTGATGTCCATTGGGAAGCTTCTGTAGGCTCCATGTCCCAGTCGTTCTCGTAGTACTCGTAGTGTAGATCCTCGGCTTTGTAGACTGTAGAGAAGGTGCCTAAATATTGCATTCAGCCCATTGACCCGCAACGTACTGTTCGCTACGCTTTACCTTCACCAACGCGATCAATCATTCGGAACTTCATTCCTCTTTCTCGAAAAGCCTCCTCCAGCTTGGTCATCTCGTCTAGGGTTGACTGATCGACTTCCAATGCCTCTTCTGGGCCCCCTTCCGAGCATTGGGAGCCTTCTGACATGTCCTCGCCACCTTGCTCAACGTCTACCTCGTATCTTGATCCAGGGCTCAGTCCCAGCTTTTCACTAAGGGTAGTTGCAGGCGCAAGGTCTGTACCTGTAAGGAACGGGTTCCTCTCTGCAATCGGCTCTGCGGGCAATGCCATTGCTTCGTTTGGCTTCACGAGGCACGAGCGCCTTTTCCTGGTCACGAGATGACCTGTAACGGTAGCATCATTGTAAGTAGCAAGCAGACGTCTTGGACAGGCATTATTGACAGAGGTATCCCTGTCAAAGTGCAAGGTCTGAGGAACAGGACTTTAGGCGCGGCGCGGAACGCGTCTAAGTAAACAATGGCCCGTGCGCTGTAAACATCGATTTTGCGATCACTTGGACACGACCTAAGCTTTTTCCCTGGCATATATTACAGAAACAGGCGTTAGAGAGCCAGCGCTGTTTCTACGACGTCTTCGCCAATATGGGAGACCAAGTAGATTTCGACATCAACAATGCGCTCAAGTACCTTCTCAACGACCCCGCTACAATAGCAACCCCCGAGGCAGATGGAGCTCTACAGGACTGCGAAAGCGATCCGGACTCACTGACCAGTGAAATGGTGAACGGCATACTAAATCCAATCGTGGACTCTATAGCAGAGAACCCCGACTCTCTGACAAGGAGCTCTACATTTGATTCATTACAATTCCTACTCAAGTGTGCCCCCATTTTTCTTGCTTCCCAGCATACCTTCCCTAGCGAACCAGACTCTGAACTTTTCAAACTTTCCAGATCGGCTTCCCAGCTGCCTACTCACTCTCTAAGCAAGATCTTCGATCTTATTGTCTCAGGCCTCTCCTCAGAGGCGGATGCTGTTCACAATGAGCTTGAAACGGACGAACAGGACACCTTCAAACATCAAAAGCAACTATTAGAAATGTATGCATTCTTGCTGCAGTGGTCAATATCTGCCGTGGAGGTGAAGGCTGCAGAAAAACCAAGTGGGGCTCCTGCGAGAGGTCGAGGCACTGGCAAGGGAGCGAAAGCAAAAGGAACTGCAAAAGACGGCACATGGGACTCTTCAGCACAATTACAGGCGGCTCTGGATACGATGTGCAAGGTACTGAAGCTGAAGCTCGGCAAGATCTTTGTGACGACCTCAGAAAGAGATACATTCGTTGGTCTATTCACACGGCCCGTATACCTGATTCTGGAAAGCGAACAACGGATAAAGAGCACGGCTTTGCGGATGCACGCTTTCAAAGTGCTTTGCATAGCGGTAAAGCATCATGGACATGCTTTTGGTGATACCAAGTCCGTAAGAAGCTCGAATGTCTTCGCTGATGATTTCTACAGGAGCGCAAACTTCGATAATCCAAAATCTTTCGTACTTCGAGCACCTTGCAGAACCAATGGGCGAATTTCTGCACATTCTGTCCGAGCAATACGATTACCCTCAATTGACTGATGAGGTTTTGAGGTAAACATAGCTCGAATATTTGAATCAATTGCGAGAAATTGATCAATCGCTGTAGGGACTTGAGCAATAAAGAGTTCAACAACAACGATACGAGAGGTCCGAAATCTGTCTCAGCATTTATCATCAAGTTGTCTGAGCTCGCTCCACGCCTAGTCATCAAACAAATGACGTTACTTATCAAGCAATTGGACAGCGAAGTAAGCCTAATCACGGTCCCCTTAAAACAATGATGCTGATTATGCTAGGCTTATACCCTTCGGTGTGCTGTGATTGAGGTCTGCGGCAACTTAATAGCAGATCTTAGCAAGCAGGAGGAGCGAAATGAGAATTCGAAAACGCAGATCAATGGCTTCTTTGACATCTTGGAAGAGCGATTCTTGGATGCGAATCCGTACTGCCGTTGCAGGAACATTCAGGTGTACATGAAGTTGTGTGATCTGGAACAGAAGTTCCCGAAGCGCCGTCAAGCAGCTGCAGAGCTTGCTGCTCGAAGTCTCGAAGACAAAAGCAGCAACGTCAGAAGAAATGCGATCAAGCTGCTTGGCAAACTTGTGTCGACTCATCCCTTCAGCGTCATGCATGGAGGGCAGCTATCATACAAGGAATGGGACGAGCGGCTTCAAGCAGTAGAAGCACAGCTTCAATCCCTGAAGCCTCCAGCTGACTCCCCTGGACTTGGCGAAAAGCACCGTCAAGCTGAAGCAACTGTGGACAGTGCCCTGCTCGATGATGCGACAACGCTGGAGAGCCCGTCGGATGATGCGGCCCCAATGACTGAGAAAGAAAGCGAGGCGGCAATCAAGAAAGCCGCCGAGGAGGCTACTACATCCGAGCTGATGACCAGACTTCAATTGACTAGGAAGTACTATACTGAAGCCATCCGCTTCATTGAGGTTCTTCACGCTGGAACGCCCATTGTATGCCAGCTGCTATCATCAAAGAACAAAAGCGAAGTTATCGAGGCTATGGACTTCTTTGTGGTCATCGATGCGTACAAGATCGAGGCCGCGAGGACTGGTATTCGCCGGATGCTGCGCTTGATCTGGACCAAAGGCAACAGTGATGAAGGCAAAGGCGTGCAGACGCATCTCATTGACTGCTACCGAGGCCTTTTCTTTAGCGCTCCTGATTCCTTCAACGAGAATGACGCGGCCAATTATGTTGCTCGAAACATGATCAGTCTTACATTCGGCGCCACTCCCGCAGAATTGACGTCGTTAGAGCAACTACTCAACACGATGGTGAAAGCCGACCACGTATCAGATCTAGTCGTGACCAAGCTGTGGCAGGTGTATGGTGTTCAGAAGCAGGAGGTCTCGAAGAACCAGAGACGTGGGGCAATCATAGTACTGGGCATGCTGGCCACGGCAGATCCTGAGATCGTTGTCAAAGAGATGGGGACCATGCTCCGGATTGGATTGGGACCACTAGGACGCTCTGATCTGGCCTTAGCAAAGTACACTTGTCTCGCTCTCCGTCGTATGAATCCGACCAAACGCCAAGGTAAGTATGATTCAGCTGCCCCAGCGAAATTGTCCAACGATCATGCTATCCTCACAAAGCTAGCTGCAATGGTTGAGGTTGTCTCTGACAGCAAAGAATGGTACGTCCCGAAATTTCTTTCCAACGCTCGAATTGCTAATGACAGAACAGCTTCGGTGTCGCTGAGCAAGCTATCGGCGCCATCTTTGCATTATCAAAATACCCTGACATGCTCTGCTCGGAAATACTTCGTCGGAAGACGAGGTACGTATTTCAGCCACGAAACACACCAGCCTTAGAGCCCATGGAAGGAGTCGAAGGCGAGACTGGGCTACCATCTCCGCCACCTGAAGAGCCTGAGAGGGTACAAAAATCATCTTTGGCTCTCTCACAGTTGCTTTTTATCGTTGGCCACATGGCTATCAAGCAGATCGTCCACCTGGAGCTTTGCGAGCTTGACTTCAAGCGCAGGAAAGCAGAAAAGGAGAAGACGAAGACTGCCAACGCCGCTCCAGTCAAGTCAGGGGCGGTCGATCAGGACGAACTGGACTTGATTGGTGGTACCACAGAGGATGATTTCACAGAAGCCATGACACACATTCGAGAGCGAGAGCTGCTCTATGGCGAGAACTCGCTTCTTTCGAACTTTGGTCCTCTGGTGACAGAGATCTGTTCAAACAACACAGCCTACCAGGATGAAGACCTTCAAGCCGCAGCGACCCTTTGTATGGCCAAGCTGATGTGCGTGTCGTCGGAATACTGCGAGAAGAACCTGCCTCTTCTCATTACCATCCTCGAGAGGTCGCAGAACGCTGTCACCCGAAGCAACGTTGTCATTGCGCTGGGCGACATGGCAGTTTGCTTCAACCATCTCATTGACGAGAATACAGATTTCCTCTACAGGAGATTGAGCGATAAGGATGCCTCGGTCAAGCGAACCTGTCTCATGACACTGACGTTCCTCATCTTAGCTGGCCAGGTCAAGGTCAAGGGTCAATTGGGTGAGATGGCGAAGTGTTTGGAAGACTCAGACAAGCGTATAGCGGATCTGTCACGGATGTTTTTCACAGAGCTAGCGACGAAGGACAATGCGGTGTATAACCATTTCATCGACATGTTCTCACTTCTAAGCGCAGAGAAGGATCTCGAAGAGGATGCACTAAAGAGGATTATCAAGTTCTTGTCCTCTTTCATTGAGAAGGTAAGCATCTCCAAGCCGGAGTATCCTTTTCTCGCTCGCTCGCTAACCTCTTCTCAGGACAAGCATGCCAAGCAACTGGCAGACAAACTTGCAGCTAGACTTGCTCGCTGTGAGAGCGAGCGACAATGGAACGATGTCGCATACGCGCTCTCTTTGCTCCAGCACAAGAATGAAGAGATCCAGAAGACTGTCAGCGGAGGCTTCCGACTTGTCCAAGTGGCAGCTTAATGATTTTTCACGCCTGTTCATGCTCGAGGGGTTCACTGCTAAAGGATTGGCTGTTTGAACTGTGGAGTTGGCTGTCAAAATGTATATGTAGAGATACCCTGTTTCATCCTGATGGTGGCCGAGGAGGTAAGTTTGGATTGTCTTCGTACTCATCGCCGCATGCTGGCGTATGTTCCTTCAAGAGAAGCATGAATCTGAATGCAGAATTACCGTTCAGATAGTATCGATGAAGTCGCTTGCTCCTAAGAAACCCAAGCCGTTCGTACAGCTTCATGGCTGCTTTATTCGTGACCTCTGTTTCAAGAACGATCTATTGTTCATTTAACAAAGATAAGTCCGCAAATTTGGGTAACTCACTTCTTCGGCATCTTGTTCAATCATACGGTCTAAAGCCATGCGAACAAGCTTTGTGGCAACGCCCTTTCCACGAAACTCCTCTTTGACGGCTAGCATAGCAATGTAGCCTCGAAGTGGGCCTCCTCTATGGGGTTCTAATTTCGAGATTACTACACCGATAAGATCGTCGTTCTCGTCCAACGCCTATAGTATTGGTCAATAATGTATTTCGAAGGGCCGAGAGTCTCTCTCACCATAAAGCATAGATCCCCCCATTGATAAAGAAAATATCTGTATACGTAGATACTGTAGGGTTCCGAAAGATCTTTCGATATCAGCTGCCGGATAGCTGAGAGATATGTCGTTTCCTTGTCGCCGTTGTACTGTATATACCTCAGCTCTGTCGGAGCAGAGGATACCTCTTCGCTCATTTCATATGTTGTTTGACAAGATCTGGTAGCTAAAGCCGTTCAATGTTGAAAATTGGTTGAAATCCAGTGCCCAAGGAATCCCTCACGAGGCTAGCCCTCTAGAAGGGGTCACCCTCTAACCGTCCAAACTCCCTAACCATTGTCGGCAAAACATATAGATTCATAGGGACGAGTTTCTGCCTCATCGGTCGCTTGGCGCCGTGGTAATTAGCACCGCCCTAGTTCCCAGGCCAACACCGTCTACTGTTAGGGCTGCAGCCCGTGGACCCCCGAAATGGCGCTCTTGAACCGGGATCTTCCGGCGACGGGTCTTGTCGCCTAGACGGCGCGCTCTAGGGCGATGTTTCGGGGTCTACAGGCTTCAGCCCTACGAGTGGACGGTTAGGGGGTGACCCCTCAGAAAACGAAATGACGACGCGCATGGGAATGTTTATCTACCTTTTCTCTCCTCAACAGAGGCGGATCAAATCCATCATAATGTCCTCGCTAAGGCGTCGCATCTTGGGTCCCTTGGGCGACTCTATTCCAGAATCTACGGAAGCCTCTCGCGATCCATCGCCAGCCAAGGGGGAGGCAGTAACATTAATCCCGGCCGCGCAGCTCAAGAAGCTCAAGAGTAAGAAAAGTAAGAGTCGGTCCGGCTTGATTTTCGGTCTCGGAGGCCTATTTGGGCTTGTCGTCGCGGCATATTTTGCGAATCAGCATGATGTGATCAATCTGGAGGGTCTGGTTGATTTCAACCTGGACTCATTAATGGATGTGATACCGGCCGGGATAGTAAAGGATGCGAAGGATATCACGGTACATACCCCCAATGTTCGTGGCTGGGAAGGGGCGCAACAGCTGAAGATGCTGATGCAGATGGTGAGCATAGCGACATGAGCGCGAAGCTGTCAACTACGATTCCTTCTCTGTGGGACTACATCTACAGTCGCAAGGCGTGAAAGCGGTACATCCGGTCATTATGATTCCGGGGGTCATATCTACAGGCTTGGAAAGTTGGGGAACGGAAGAGGCGTCGAGACAATATTTTAGGAAGAGGCTTTGGGGAAGTTGGAGCATGATGAGGGCGCTGGTGGTGGACAAGAAGAGCTGGAAGAGGCATATCATGCTGGACAAGCTCACCGGACTGGATCCGCCAGGGGTGAAATTGAGGGCAGCGCAGGGTTTCGATGCGGCTGATTTGTGAGGCCCTCAGACAGCTACGGCTGGGGAGCAGGAGCACTGACCGCCGCGCAGCTTCATCACTGGCTATTGGATCTGGAGTAAGATTCTGGAGAACCTCGCGACTTTGGGCTATGACCCTACGAATGCCTTCACAGCGGCATATGACTGGAGGTTATCATGCCAAAGCCTCGAGAAACGGGATCATTATTTCACACGATTGAGATCTCATATCGAAACAGCGCTGATGACTAGTGACGAGAAGGTGGTTTTGATCTCTCACAGTATGGGCTCACAGGTTCTCTTCTATTTCTTCCACTGGGTAGAGGCTTCTGGAAATGGCGGTCCGGGTTGGGTCGAGAAATACGTGGACTCCTGGATCAATGTTAGCGGCTCTATGCTGGGCGCTTTGAAGGGCTTGCCAGCTGTGCTTTCTGGTGAGATGAAAGACACCGCGCAGCTCAACGCTTTCGCCGTCTATGGACTGGAGAAGTTCCTCGGCAAGGACGAGCGTTGTGAAATCTTCAGGACTATGCCTGGCGTATCCAGTATGCTACCCAAAGGAGGAGACGCTGTCTGGGGCAATAGAACTTGGGCGCCTGACGATCTGCCTCGTCAGAATGTCAGTTTTGGAACTTTCATCAACTTCAAGGAAAGTAACTCAACGCAATCGCCAAGAAATCTGACGGTCGAGGAAAGTATCTCTTATTTGCTGGAGCACAGCGATACTTGGTATAAAGATCAGGTCCTTGACAACTATTCACACGGTGTTGCACTCACATCGGAGGAAGTTGAGGACAACGAGCGTGATCACCGCAAATGGATGAATCCACTCGAGACGCGCCTACCGATGGCTCCTAGTCTGAAAATCTATTGTTTTTATGGTGTTGGTAAATCCACCGAGAGGAGCTACTTCTACCGCGAAGAACAGGACCCACTCTCAAGTCTAAATGTTACCATTGATACCTCCCTAACGATGGCAACGATTGACCATGGTGTTGTCCCCGGCGAGGGTGATGGCACGGTGCCTCTATTGAGTAATGGTTATATGTGTGCGAAAGGTTGGCACATCAGACGGTTCAACCCTGTTGATGTGCAGGTTAAGGTTTACGAGATGCCTCACGAACCTGATAGGTACTCTCCTCGTGGTGGGCCAAATACTGGTATGTCACACTCACTATCGCTTCTCCTTCTCTCAGCTAACAGTATTAGGTGACCATGTCGACATTCTGGGTAGGTCGTCATTGAACGACCTGATCTTGAGAGTTGTGGGCGGAAAGGGGGACCAAATCGAGGAGAACTATGTTTCCAATATAAGGGAATACTCGGAGCAGGTGAAGATCTACGAAGAGGACAAACCCAGGGGCAAGTCGAAACACAAATGATCATGGGACTTGAAGAGCATTTTGCGGCGTTGATTGGTAACGGATGGGCAGGAATAAAATGATACCACAGGAATAGAGCGTGAGCGAACAGTTCACGCAAACGCAATCCATATTATATAATACCAGGCAAGCAAGCAGGAGCTTAAATCTTTTCCAAGAAGCGTCAAAGCACTCTTGCAAACCCGAGGATTGTAACAAGAGGTTTCTAGGCGGCGATAGGCGGCTTCGTGCCTAAAAGCCGACCCAACAAGTTGGTATTTAGCCTGCAACAGAGCCCCTGGAGATTTTCGTGTAGCGTGCTCCAGGGCCATTCTCTGGATCGACTTAGGCGCCCGGCCCCGATTTAAGCTTCTTTTGGTGTTTCCCTACTTACCTTAATATGTTGTACGAGTGCCCTCGTGATCACTGCTCATACTTCTCCAAACATTTTACAAGTGTATCGCTTCCACACATTGATTACTGACCTTGAACATAGCTAGAACTCTCCTTTTCTCATTCACTACGAGTATCTGCATGACCCTTGAGCCGTCCTCGACCTCGCCCAGCTCTTTGACAAGCTAGACAACGCTCTTTACCTGAATCAACAAGCCATTTCGATGACGGCCCGTGCCCTCTGCAAGAGGGAAAATTTGCAGCTTCCTGCACACTTGTTCACAGTATCTTCGTGACCATCTACGACCTCCAAAGGTCAAAATGAACGGTGCTGAGGATTCAAACGGCCCTAGGATTGGCAAGCCCGAACTACACAAGCAAATACTGCAGGCCTTGGGGATAGTACACAATCCCAGATCATCCAATGCCCTTCGGCAAGACGCATCACGATACCTCGAAGAACTCAGGTCCAACGAGGATGCACCGTACGAAGGCTATAAACTTGCATCGGCCAGGGAACAACCAACCATCGTTCGCCATTACGGTCTTTCGTTACTTGACTATGCTATACGCCATCGGTGGGTAGATTACACCCCCGAGCAGGCTGAGGCATTACGTGACTGGATTGCGACCCTCGCGAACACTTCTACGAACGAAGATCCAGCCTACATCATCAATAAGGTTGCCGAGATATGGGTCGAAATAGCCAAGAGAAGCTGGGGGCTTGAGTGGATGAATATGGACGAGCAGCTTTTCGCTTTGTGGAACGGTTCCGTGACTCAAAAGATTTTGGTACTAACAATTCTGGAAACTTTGTCCGAAGAAATCTTTGGGAACGACGATACGACTGCGGCTCTTAGAGGCAGTGACCTCAACAGGGCTTGCGTAGAAATCTTTACACCCGCAGATGTCTTGAAAGAGCATTTCCCGACCAGAGACACTACCGTAAACACTAGATATGGTAATGAGGGATGGCTGTCTCGCATGGCAGAATTACTCGGCTGGTGTATTGCTGATGGTCAAGTGAGTGAGGAGAGGCAAACATGTGCTGTCAAAACCCTCGTAACTTTCAAATCCGTCATAAGCTGGGTGGTTCCTAAATCTTTGGTCACCACCCACTCTGTCAACCGGATCTGCGCCTGCTTGGCGGTTCCAAACATGGCCATCCAATTGGTGCGTATGTCACTCGAAGCTCTGAGGTACTGGAAACCCTACTGACAAGAGGGTTTAGGCTGCTGTTGACTCATTGTACTCATTGTATAATCGGACGAGGTTTTCCGAGGATGATTTCAGGGACTTAGTAGGCCCCATGTTTCAAGACGAGACACTCAACCTGCTCAAACAGCTCTACCAATGGCTAATCGTTGACCCGTCGAACATTGACGAAACTAGGTATCTGCTCTTGAAGAAATTTTCCGAGGTAGATTCTAAACCCGAAATATGCCCATGGGCAGGCTAACAACAGACCAGATGATCTTCAACATTGGCAGACTTCTGGAAGAGAGGCCGTCTTTTATCCCTGATGGGAGCAACCTCGTAGGCTTCTTCGATCTCCTCCTCAACATAATGAAAAGCGATAGTCTCCACGTCTCCATTCCAGCCCTACACTTATGGGTGAAAGTTTTGAGCTCTGAACAAGTTGGAAACTCTCCTGCCATCATGACTCTCGTTGGTGAATTACTTGATACCTGCAGTCATCGCCTTGTCCGGTTCGAGGCCCTACCAGAAGACTCGAGCAATTCAAGCATCATGTTTCTAAATGAAGATGTCGATACAATGCCAGAGAGACATGCTTTCCTTGGTAACTATGCAAGATTTTGCAACCAGATAGTGGAGCTTGTTGTCCAGAAGCAACCTATAGACGCTCTTTACCACATTCTCGAACAAGCCGATCAGGTTCTTGACCATGTGTATGATGCAGAGCCAGCTTTTCAACCCTCGACATATACCAAGACCTCCGTTCCTCTCTTACGGATCGATGCACAATTCACTGTGATCGAAGCTGCTTTGAAAGGCTGCCTGAAATGGCTGACTTCTTCCGCCAATCCTACTATTGAGCATGAGCATGAAGTCATGACTTCGAATCTTCAGGGGTGGTGTGACAGGCTGCTCGGCTTGATCTTTGAGGATCCGTCAATAAAACAGCGCGTCATACAACTGGTTGTTGGATTTGCTATAGGGCCATTGAAGCGCAATGCACGATTTGCGTTCAAGGTGTTCGACTTTATCCTGGATATCCGATGTCCTACCTTTCCGGGGTGCGAGGCATACAATGATGCTGTCAAGGATCTGCAAGCGTTCTCTCTTCATCAATTACAGCGTCTTGCCATGCGATTTCCCGACCATCTGATAACGATATTCGATGAAGTAGAGAGGAAGGTCATGTCAGTCAGCCAAACAGTGGCTGCAGACGAGCAGACGCGCGCTAGATACTCTTCAGTGCTGTTCATTATAATGCACCGAGCAACCAGCGTGGATTCTCAACCGCGAGAAGTGCGACTGGAGCAGTTCCTCCAGCCCTTGATGACTCAATGGCAGAATTTTAGCCTTGGCCAGTCGTTATCATCCTTCAATAGCTTCAGCAAATTGCTTGGGCTTGAGACCCTTCAGCAGTATCTGTCAAGTCGAGCAGTACACAAGATACCCGACTGGTCAGCGCAACCGCTTGATGATGAGGGGAAAGCTCTTCAGCGGCACATGCAAAGTGCCCTTGACGTATTACCCATGCGTGCTACGAAAACAATATTGAGCGTCAGCGTTGAGAGGCTGGAAGAAAATTCGCAGCCTTTCGACATGGCATGCCGGCTTTGGCATAAGAAGCTACCTTTGATCTTACCTAACCTTCTTCAATTCATCAGTCAGTCCCAAGCCTTCCACGAGCCCTCCAATTGGACAGGCCTTCCTCCCGAAATGCGAGATATTGTTCAAAGGATACTTACAGACCGCTTTTGGCAAGTTGGTATCTCACAAGGCAGTCGAGACGATTTCTACGCAAGGGTCGGAGACACTAGGACGACTATGGAGGGGTTTGCTTCCTCCATCCGAGCTACGGTTCGGACGGTTCGTGAGACAGGCTACCGGCTACTGTACTACATGAGCCTTCTTGGAGAGCATTTCTACAGCTTCGAGCAATTACCGGAACCTCTCTCACGTGCGTTATTCACCGACGCCTGCGCGCTGTCTCCACACCAGATGGCGATGTTGGTTGAGTCAATACGGCCAGTCATTGAGCACTGTCCTGAGGCGTGTCGAAAACATTTCCTGCCCCCTATTCTCTCCGCATTATTTGAACAGCTTGATCGTAAAGCGAGCACCGAGTGGGAAAGGATCGAAGAAAGGAACAAATCGTCCTCAGAAGACGACGATTTAACGAACGAGATGAAAGATGAAAGCATTCTACGGCAGCTGACAATGGCTTCTGTGATGTTGGTGGTCGCACTTCTGGAGCCCCCGAGACCTAGTATGTTTTGCGATATCCTTCGATTTGATAAACAGCTGACGTGGTGCACTAATAGTCCCTCCACCAGCCCCCGAAGTACCAACGAATAACCTCAATGGTGACTCCCCAACCACAGCCATCGATACCACAAGGTCTTTCATACTCCAAACTCCCGAAATATTAAAGCCACTCATCCTGTTCTGCACTCATGCACTGCGCATGCGAGACACTCGATCGTGTTCGCCAATCGCCAAAGTTCTTCGGTCATTGGTTCCCGAATTCACAGGCGAGGGACCCGTCGAAAAAGATGTTCGAGAATTCATGGCCACCGAAGTACTCAAAGCATGCATCACCTCATTGCATGACCCGTACTTTGTAGATCTACAGAAGGACTTTGCGCAGCTCGTTGCGAGCATCCTCATCAGCTACACTCCGCGAACAGAGACGCCAAAGCAAATACTACTCTCGCTGCCTGGTTTGGCCCCAGATAAGTTGGATCGGTCTATTCGCTACCTGTTCAAGGCGCAACACGACAGTCGGAAGCAGAGAGCCATCGTTTTGGATCTTCTGGAGGGCTTCAGGGGCGTGGCTATACATGAGCAAGGAAATCTTCCAAAGCCGGATCCGAAGAAGTTAAGATCAGCTATGCAGGAGAAGTACATGACGGTTGAGGTGCAAGCAAATGGACCAAGGGAGAAGAGCCCCGATCTTAGCGGCATTGCGGGCATGTTTGGATGACGAGGCAAGGGGAGCACTCTTTCATGAGCGAGGCGTATGCATTTTGCCTTGCTTCATTTCGGCTTGTCATCTTGCATGCATTTGAGCGTTGGTGTTGATGGTAGCGAGGCTTGCTTTGATCGTGGGAAGCCTTGATTTAATTCTATGTACAATACCAAACAGTCCACGCCATAATTCCATACAGATCCGACATGGATGTTTCTTATTTCGTCACATTCTGCGGCGAAATCGAGTATGTTGGCCGCACAAATCTGTCAGTTGCAACCAGTCAGCAAGCTCGTTCTAGATCTCTATCAAGTCTGATGACCGTAGCCCAATCTTTGACTCCCCATCACGAAATCCAAGCAACGTTCCAAGTGCTGAACGTTCTTGGCTCTCCGAACAAAATTCCGAACTGACCTGTCTGTATGATAAACCCTCGTCTCCCCACCCATCAATTCCCTCTCCCTCGCCTTATCTGCCCATTGCCTCCGTACCAGATCTCGGTCCTCCTCCGCTTGCAGCATTGGTATCAGATGTATCCGCGACCACATTTTCTCTCTCGCAAGTTCACTGTAACCACAATTCCGTCAGCCTCGTTCCAACGGTTGATCATGCAGCCGCTGTCGGGCCAATGGCTCCAATTGCGCAAGCCAGAACCCCATTGCCCATTCTACGATGGGCCCGGGCAGCCATGGAGGCTTCAACGAGTGGCACGATTTGGGACCTACTTCTTCTCTCTTATCCCTTGGCCCACCCTGTAAAAACCGTAGCCACATATGACGGTCATGGCAGCGAGGTAGTAGGAAGGGCGGAAACCGCGGGCGGGGAGGTTGCGCTGCGTATTGGAATCTCCATTAGCTGGATTTCTTTATATAGAGCTGTATTAGGGTGGTGGGCTTGGGCGTACCTTATACTGCACGGGCTCGTAGCCGCCGGTTGGCGGGAGGTCTTGAGCCATAGCTGTTATGGTGGAAGAGTGAGGTCGTAGGAAGTGGTATCACTTCATTTGCGCTAGGCGGTTTCAGGAAAGCTGGTGTTGAAATACCCATATAAGTTCCTTAACACACTTCACTCACGAGGACCACCTATCAGAGATGACAGACAGGCACGATGGTGTACCGGTAGAACGTATGGGCCATAGATTCGGCAAGAATTGTCGTGAAGAATCTCGTCATCTACATTGTCCAATGCCATTATTGGAGGTAACCGGTAGGGTACCTGAGCAAGACTGACCGAAGCCTCGGATAGTTCTACTGCCGCCTTCTTCCAAGATTCTCCTTGCGGAAGATCATCAGGGCTCGTCAAATCTATGAGCTGGAATTCTGTTCTACACACACTGTGATCTGTCTTGGTTACTAAAATGCCCTTTGAGTCATCTTTTCATTTGTATTCCCATTGGAGATATTTTCCAATCTTACGGAACGATATTCAATGATCGTCACAGCATTGATCGAAGGGACTGAAATACTCTATTCTCTTTGAAATTCGAAAGTCATGGAGTCCCAGCCCTCATTATCCATGGATGTCGCAGCAGGAGCACCAGCTGATTATATACCTCCCACGTTGTCGAAAAACCAACAGAAAAAGCTCAAGCGTGATCAAGAATGGGAAGCAAACCGCACAGCACGAAAAGCAAAACGGAAAGAAAAGATCCAGGAAAGGAAGCAAGCCAAGCGTTCCGCTCGTGAACGGCTTGCCCCACCAGACTCAGCAACTACAGGGCCCGTTCAAGCAACCACACAATTTGACGAAGTCTTCACTAGACAGAAAAGACCTAGCCATAATCTCTTACAACTTCCAATTACGCTACTTCTTGACTGCGCCTTTGACGAATTAATGACGGACAAAGAGCTCAAATCTCTTACGTCCCAGATAACGAGAAGCTACTCTGACAATCATAAAGCGCCGTTCCAGGCCCATCTCGCCATCAGCTCGTTCGGAGGTCATCTCAAAGAGCGGTTTGACGGCGTTCTGGCGGGGAACCACCTGTCATGGAGAAACGTCAGATTTTTAGAGGAAGACTTCGTCAGCGCTGCTGAGCAGGCAAAGGGAAGGATGTCAGGACCTAATGGGGGAAACCTGGCCGGTGTTTTTAGCAGACATTTAGAGCGCCAACAGAGCTCCGAAGAACGAGCTCAGTCCGGAGAAGTGATTTACTTGACTAGCGACAGTCCCGATACTCTGACAGAGCTACGGCCATACAGTACTTACATCATTGGAGGTCTTGTCGACAGAAACAGACACAAAGGCATCTGCTACAAGACAGCCATGGATCGAGGCATCAAGACCGCTAAACTTCCGATCGGAGAACACATGAAAATGAACAGCCGATTCGTTCTGGCAACTAACCACGTGGTTGAGATTATGCTACGATGGCTCGAGCTAGCTGATTGGGGCAAGGCATTTGACATGGTGATTCCCAAGCGAAAAGGGGGTGTGCTGAAGGACAAGGCTGGTGACGCAAAAGGAGAAGAAGATGAGGATGCGGCAGATGATGACAATGATGCTGTTGAAGAGGACGAGGGAGAATCGCTGGACGTCAAGTTCCGTGATTTGAAAGAGGCAGACGTGGAGACTTTGAATGGACTGAATGGTCCTGTCGGAGGCCAGGATGAGGAATCACAAACCGCGCTTCTTAGTACAAGAGCGGAACATGGGGGCGACAAGGCTGATGCTGAAGAAGCTAGTGGCGCTAGGAATACGGTGCAGGAACCTTGAGCGACTTGAGTCAAATTAGGCCTTCACATACAGAAAGGTTTCTCAGCGAACTTGATTGACCTTTTTGATCAACCGGACATGATCGCCATCGGAGTATGCACACCTGTGCTGATCTGCATACCGAGAATCGATGAGGAAATGCGGACAGGATGGAAAGAAAGCCGTAGCTGTTGCTGTACCTCCGTTTCGTCCACATCCCTGGTCTCGTAGAACATGAGTGGATGCAAAGTACTTGCTGGTCCAGAGGCCTTGGAGGATGTGTGGCCAACGAAGGCTACGATGTCAAGGAGTATCAGGCGTCTCGAAAGCCTTGCTTTTTGCGAATTAATTCACCCGTGTATGGCTTCTCTGAAATGAGAAGCTCGATGAAAATGATTCATGCCCAACCCGAAATTAGGCGCTGTGGTATACCCAAACTCCCAATTCCACGACTTTCATTACGATGCATACCTCCAAAGGCTTTGTATCAGCCACCCACACACCACACCTCCACTCCCACCACCTCAAACTTCTCCCCCTCCTCACTCAACCCCTCGTTCCCAAAGGTCATACAATGACTACTGACTCCCCTCTCCAACACCACATCCAACCAGAGCCCATACTTCCCATCCCCACCGCCGACACTCAAAAAGTCCTGCTGGCAAAATATCAAATAATCATTGACGCCACTATATGGAAACGCCTTAAACCGTATCGAGTCCGGCGTAGCAGTCCCACTGGGCTCAACTGTCCGATCATGACCATTCGTAGCCGACTTGGGGGACAGTAGCAAGGCCGGGTAAGACGTAGCATGCGGACTCGAGATAGTGGTACTCCTCCCCATCCCCTCCGTATCCAGTGCACTCGGCGGCGGCGGCAGATTCGACAGCAGACTACTCGAAGGCAGTATCGAAGCGCGCCAGAGAAAACATTCGCCCGTCCCATAAAATGAAGAGTGCGGTTTTGGCGGATCCGTCAGATAGGCTCCAAAAATACCACCAGTCCCATCCTGCACCACAAGCACGAACCCACTGCCCCTCGCTACCGTCGGAGTCGCACACTTCCCGTACAAAGTAGCTAAGCTGACTCCGTCCTCTTCTAAACTGTAGCCCAGGCGCCATGTATCGGCCAATTGCAATCGTGGGGGCACGAGCAGGCGTATCTCCTCTGCCACCGCTCTCGATAGAACACTCGATTTCGTGATCCCTTCGAGCGTTAAGGGTGTGAGCGGCGGCGATTGGAAGGGCGAGGCTGTGCGGTGAGGGGGGGTGTAGATGCCATCGCGCATTTGGGAGTGGAGGGAGGTTTGGGAGTTGGAATGAGATTTTGGAGCAGGTCGGTTGGGTGAGGGTTCGGTAAGGCGGCGGTAGAGACTGCTAGCCACGGCGGAGACGGGGTAGGAGAGGAATGTGGAGCTGGAGTTGGAGGGAGGTTCGGAGGGGGTGGTGGTGCCTGTTGTGGAGGCGGATTTAGGGGTGGTGGACATGGTGGTGGTTTATTGGGATGGTAGACATTAGCAATGGGATTCGTTGAAGATAATTGAAGATAAGTGCCAAGCTGTAAATATGTGGCCGTTGAATCAGCAGAGGTTTACTTTAGGGTTTCGGCAGATGCAGAGTGACGTTGAACCGCTGTCGTTTCTTCGGCGCCGTGATCGTGTTCCTGTCCCTGAAAGCTTGACTGACAGCAAGATGATTTGGAGACAAGAGTCTGTCTGCATTCTCGAGCTATCTACTATTATATGAGAGCCTTCCTTCGTGATTTCTATGCATGTGGGATATCTTCGTGAGCAACGCCAGCAGCCTCTCGAGGCAAACAAGACCCATCATAATGCTACCATGAGCGCGGCCGTGATCATGAACCTGAAACCAGAGTCGATTTTTGCCCGCTTCTCTTCAGTACGGTGAGTTGACGACCTCATCTCGTCCCAACCTCCTCCTGGCGCCGCTCTGCCTAGGCGTAGCAGCAATGCTCTCCCTTGTTGGCCTCTTGAAACTCTGTTTCGCTACCATGTTGACTTCATTGGGCAGCGCGACAATCACATTCTTGTCGCTACCGTATTTGAAGTCGTCGGCCTTGACTTCCTCCTCGTAACGCTTGATTGTATAAGGGTCCTTCCTACCATTCATCACCTTCTTCATGTTCCACGTGATGATGAACGGACCCGTGGCAGTGATGATGGATGTCTCCTTGTCATCAAGACCAGTGTTGAATTTCGCCGGAGTAAATGAAAGGGGGGCTTTCGTCTCGTACTGGAATTGAGCTACATGGCTAGGCGTCAGAGCAAGGCGGCGAGGCTGAGGTTTCGAATCTTTCGCAAATGCCCTCTCAAAGCCAAGCTTGCCCTCGTTCTTACCATCTTTCTGCATCGCATCAATGAGCATCAGGTAAGTTCGGCAAGTAGCGAGTACCCAACGACCATCAGCCGATACATCCAATCCGATGATTGGCTCTCCAAGAGCAGGGAGCGCGGTCTTAGCTCTGAGCCCGAGCTTATCGAACAACCGGATGTCTCCCTTCTCGGATGCGACGGCAATATAGCCCTGTTCTGTGGTGGCGGCATTAGAGAAGGCGATTTTCGATGCGTACTGCTTGAGCTCTGAATCGACGAGTTTGTTGCCTGAGAGACGTGGGTCGATACGGTACAAGGCGCTGTCGGACAGACCAAGGAAAGTCTGTTCGCCAGTCATCTGTGCGTATTTCTGAGAGATGTCAGCTTAAGCACAGAATCTTGCAAATTTCAGACAAACTTTGTCTGGCGCAAAAGACTTGACGGCAATATCATCGTGAATTTTCCATTCATCAACGACCTTGCCGTATTCGAGATCCATCCGATATAGCGAGTTGGGGTTGTCCTTGTTTTGGAGGATCATGTTTTGATCCTCAGAGTGCAACATGACCTTATCCGGACTGAACAGCTTGCCACCCGGAGTTTCGACTTTCGAGATGTTCGTTGAGAACTCGAGGTTGTTATTTGGTGTGTGCTTGAACACCCCGATCTTCGATCCTCGCACAACAAAAGATCGATCGTGCTTATAGCCAACAGCTAGCTTCGAGTTGACATTTCCATCATCGTCTCGTGTCACAACGTCGTCGTCAGATTCGTCACTGTCATAATGCTCGCTCTGTTGTCCGTCATCTTCGATGGGCTCCTCCTCTTCCTCTTCTTCGTTGGGAACATCCTCCATCGTAAGATCCTGGAATGCGTCCAAGACATATTGTTGGTCATCTTTGTCCACCTTCTTCCACTTCGTCTCGTTAAGCTGTTCCCATAGTGCGCGCATCAGCCCATCCTGGAAGCGCTCTTCGGTTGCTTGGTCCTTGAATCTTAGAAGCCACGAGTATGCGGATCCGTCCCCGGTATAGTGATTAAAGATGAACGATAAGTATTCAAAATTGAATACTGGATTCAAATCTGCCACAACCCGTTGCCCAAGCCATTCTTTCTCTGCACCTACAATCTGGAGCCAGTACTGCCAATTGCCCGTTTCCGAGACCGTAGCTATGATATTAGGATCCTGAAGGATGAAGGAACCCGAGTCGAAGTCGAAGAGATGAAGTTCCGCCCGCTCTTTGGTGAGGGTCTCCCGAGACGCTGGTACAATCGCTGAGGGCGGAGCAACCGTGGGCGTACTCTCACGCGTTGGAGGCTTCGCTTGTGTTGACTTCTTCGACGCTGTCCTCTCCTTGGCAGCCGCCGTCCGAGTATCTGCCTCTTGTTTGCCCTTCATTGGAGGACCAGTTAGAGCTTTAACAGTTGGACTTGCCAGCGGAATGGCTGTGGGAATGGGCTGTTCTGTGAAGTTGAATTGTTGCAGCTGCCTATCCGTAGCAGTCTCCTTCGGCTTTCGATATTTCCTCTCGTACTGACACTCGATGGCCGCAATCTCAAATGTGCTCACTTCACCGGGCTTGGTCGCATCGTCACAGACGAATTCGAAAAGATCTCCGGGGTCGCCACTCAGATCTTGCCAAGCAAACACCTTCTCCCCATTGTCTCTTATCCCAGATCGAAAATGTAATTCTTGATCTAGTAGGAAGGTCTTCTCGTCTTTCTCCGCATCTAAAGAATCTGCTGCTCCGTCCTCGTCTTCTTCTTCAGCTAATTCCGCCTCTCCCTCTTCGTAAGCCCGTTGAATGACAAGCTGGTACTGGAAGTCTTGCCCAGTCCTTCTAATACTCGCAGCAGCGTCTTTGTAGATGAGTTCTGAGGTACCTTTGGGCGAGAGTGGGCGGACGAGATAGAGTTGGCCTTGGCTTATTTCCACAATAGACACCTTTGACGCGTTGCCGAAGAGATATTTTGTTGCTGTACGGAGGAAGCGTGAGAATAGTAAGAGCGATCACGGGGGATGCAGCCAGAGCAGAAGCTGCGCGTGAGGTACTAGTGGGGAAGGAGGGGCACTTACCATTTCTGAGCATGAACATCGTGTTAACGAAGGGGTGAAATGTCAAGACGCTGTGTTAGTATCAATCGCAAGCAAGCGTACAGGATTTGAAGATGAAGTGAGGAACAAGTGAGGAAGAATAGTGTTATGATCAGGTTGAGATAGTGGTTAAGCAAACAACTTTTCTGTGACGCGATTTCATGCCTGGTGCCGCTAATGGTCCTGCATGAATATAATTCTAAGTGGGGTGAGTTGGCAAACGGTTTTTTGAAGGTCAACTTCAAGCCTTGTTAGATTTTCAAGCAGAGCTTCTACAATGAAGATTTCCCGTAGCAAAGTGTAGATTAAGGTCTTTTCTCGAATATCACCACCAAGTATCTTACCCTACACCTCATCGATGGTCAGGTGTCTTGATTACTGCAGGGTCAGTCTGTCTCTTGGATGCTCGATGTTGGACCCCTATCAATTTGATAGCCCAGGCAGGTCTAGCGCATAATCCTCCAACAAAAGTCCTTCATAACAAGTGGTACGGACAAACATAGAGTTCTGCATCAAATCTGAGCCTCTTCAAGATATCAATCATATGCGCCGCGGCGCCCTCAGCCACTGTCAAAATTCGCTTTTCCTTTGTACTCACTTATAATGTCAGGAACTGGTAAAGTCCTCTGCGGCGTCGTCGTCTCTGCCGGCAAAATGATGCGCGCAGTCAAAGTCCGCACGGCAAAACAAGTCTACAACAGCTTTTTCAAGAAGGTCTGCTCTTCACTTCTCCTATATTCACTATAGATCCCATCACTGACCAGATCCGATAGCATTTCCTAAGCCACCAATCCTACCTCGTCTCGGACCCCAACTCCTCCCTCCGCACCGGCGACGTCGTCAGAATCGTCGCTGAAAGGAGAGTGTCTCGACACATCAAGCACGTCATTTCGGAAATAGTGGCGCCTTGGGGACCGGGAATTGATGAGAGGCCGCCTGTCATGAGTGCGGAGGAGAGGGCGACGAAGTACTGGGCCCATAAGAATGCGAAGGATGAGAGGAGGAGGCGGAGGAGGGAGGGGGAGGTGGAGAGTGGGGAGGAGATTGTGGATGGGATGGTGGAGGGGACGCAGGTGGCTTCGTGACAGTGGGAGTCGGGGTTCAGATGGAGGACCCAGAGGGGTTGTTTGTATATCATTGCATCCATATAGGGGACAGCGAGCATTGCATGGCGCATGGTCTTCCATGCTGAAAGGGCATTTGGAACGGGTATCTGATCTACAAAGACGGATCTGTGATATCTTGCAGTAAGCTGTTCTCTTGTTCTCATTCCCCGTCGTCGTCGTCGTCGTCGTCGTCATCTTCTTCCTCACTACTATCCTCGTCTTCCTCAGCCTCCTTGAGGAAGGTGATGAATTGCTCCGTCAAGACCCTCACTCTCCCCATCTCTCTTTCCTTACTCCGCTCATCCTCCCACCATTGCAGCACCCCGTCCTCTTCTATGATCTCCAAGTCAGACACCTCCTTGACCACGAAAAGTAGCAATTGATCGCCTTTAGGTCGCCCCACAGCCTCCTTCTGCACCAGCATCAAGAAATCCACCTGATCAACTTTCAGGTCCGCGTCTCTGTCAAATGTCGTCCGCTCGACTAGAGTCTGATAGGTTGTAAATACTTGGTAGACAGCCTCGCGCATACTAATGCCAGCTCCACCGTCTTCGCCAAGGAGATTAGAAATTCTCTTCATAAAAGCAGCCACAACCGCCTTACGAACTTCGTGTTGGCTTGCATTGGTGGACATACGGTAACCGCTTAGTTCAAGCATAATGGTATCTGGTAATGCGTCGTTCTGTAAGCCATCGAGTATACTAGCCGTCGCTTCCAAATGGAAGTCTCGATTCTCTACTGCGTCGTCGGATGGGTCTGAGCGGAAGCTGCTGCGCCGAGACGATTCTCGAGGCTCATAGTCGGCGTCCGAAGAAGCGAGCGTGGAGATTGAAGAGACTGAGCTTGATGCTGATGGGTTTTGGTAGACGAAGGGTGGAGATACAATGCTTGAGGCATCTGAGTCATCGGGATCTGATTTGGCAGACAAAACATTCTCTTGATCTCGAGTAACTCGACGACCCGCTGCTACGGTAGTATCGTCCTTCAACTGCACTCCGAAAGAGATGAGAGTACCGGGTTCGATCTTGCAACCTTTGCCTATTGAAGTGGTATTGGCAATAATTGCTTGGCGAACAACGGATCCGTCTTCAATGGTAACGTCGTCCCAGATGTATGATCCCTCGATAGTAACGTTCTTCCCAATCTTGCATCTTCGACCGATGGTACTGCCACTAAGGACGCTACCATCGTCTATACTAGTATCGCTCCCTAAGATGCTCCTTTTCACCACGGCTGTTCTCCCCAACAAGACTCCATCCTCTTGGTACGTCTTGTCTCTCCCATAACCATAGCTCTGTCCAGGAACAAGGTTACTATCCGGGCATAGAGGGTAAGCCCATCGCCCCGTAACGTCCTTAGTAACAGCATCATAGGCCCGCAGGCTTTTCACTCGTGTAGCATACTGATCCCTGACGACGTGTGTATGTATGGTCTTCCCATAAGTCTCGTAGTCCTTCAAGACCCCGCGTAGGAAGCTGTTGCGCAAAGACTGAAAGTCAAAGTTGTCGCTCCATTGAGCCAATACATCCATTGCGCAGATGTCGATATGGCAATCAATCAAGTCTTCCCGAATCTCGATCTCTCCATGCGCCGTAAGAAGCTCTGGATCCAGTGTAACATATCTGCTCCTGCCTCTCCGTCTACCCATCTCTTCGTAATGAACGCATCTTTCCTCAACGGGATCAATTACGAACACCGGTCTCAACCCTTTGCTCTTAGTCCTGTGCCCGATACCGGCTTCTCTGAGTACCATGGTCATGATAGCGTCCTTGCTCTTCTCTCGGCGGGCGCGGTGCTTGGCCAAAGCAGGCTCGAGGTTCATGTTCGATATCACATCACCAGAGACCAGTAGAAAATCACCGGTGATCAGATCTTGGCGGTCAAGATCACGCATTGCATCGCCTACGGAGGCTCCGGTGGATTTGAGGACCTTAAGGCTGCCAAAGGGAGAGGATTTGCGCATCCACTTTGAAGCACTAGGATAGACTGGTCAGTGTCGAGACGATGGCAGAGCGGCCCCGTGATTCAGAGGATGTCTCACTTGATGTATCCTTCAACCTGGTCCGCATGACTCCCACAATACACGAAGACATCCTGTACGCCAGCGTTTGCGAGAAATTCAAGGGTGTACTCGATCAGCGGCGTATTCGCGAGGGGGAGAAGACACTGCGGTGGGAGTATAAGCACTGCCTTCAGTACTACTCAGGCATTCTTACTCTTGGCCGTTCAAGTGTGAAAGGTGCGAAGCGTGTCTCGAACGAATCGGTAAGGATCTGGCAACATGTTGTAAGTATGACTCTTCGGAATACATGTTACACGCACTGACGACAGCTTGTAAGGACTCTTCTCTCTGCTCTTCTTGGGCCTTTTGCTTGGCCTTTGGGAGCTTGGGGTTCTTGGGTGGCATGGTCACATATGGCGCAGTGTGGCTGTCGATGCTGCTATGACAGGTTTATCCGTAGATAGCGTCTGGGATGTTGATGAGTTTGGTCTGGACGTAACGGCTAGAGTAGTTTAAATTGCTAGCGCGATATAAAAAGTTGAGTCTAGACTCATGACGGCTGTGCTCACGACCATGAGAGTCTAGATCCATATACAGGCTTGTTCTAGAATTCCCTCAAGGAATACTTATTTCCGACCTCCCCTTGCTTCCATGTTTCTCGTACAATTTGCTGAATCCGCTGAATCGACGATACCTAGCAATGACTCGTAACGCTTTTGTATTCATCTACATACCATGCTGCCACACAAGAGTAGTCTCTCAGATGACCCCATGTCCACATCAGATTAAATCAAAGGCATGGTAACCACATCCCTGACGCACAAAGCGCCATGCTCGTCAATTAGGTGCTGTTGTACGCCCAGGCCCTGCTCCCCGCAACACCATCTGCACATCGGATAGAAGGGAATATATGCAGGCAAATCTCGAACATTGTCGAGCAGGTGCTGTAGCTCTCAAGAAATTCGACGAGACTCCGCTAAGTATGAAGAAAAATCGAAACTTCGGGATAAAAATTTGCTACCGAGGCCGGCCCATTGGTTGCATTCCCATCGGATTCGGCTGGTCATACATACGCTGACGTTTTCGCTCGCCTGACATGTCGTCGCCTCCTATCTCAGAGATCTGCCTTCGATGCTGCATCTGTCGAGGTGGAGCACCAAGCGGCGTGTGAGGAGACTGGTACTGGACAGGGCTCTGCTCCTGACTGTATCCTGAATGCATTGGATGCATGTACTGATGTGATGGTCCAGCTTGCGTAGGAGAAATTCCCGGAAATTGTCCTGGCGATTGCCAGTTGGAAATCGTTGACGGGGACTGAGTTGGAGAGCTCTCATCCTTAAGTGAGTGCCCAGTTGAGCTTTGGGGCATTGAAGATCCAACATGAGGTGCCATTGGCTCCATGCCGTCTGGTAATTGCTTTAAGTGGCTTAGATGCTTCTCGAGCATGTTCAGAAGACCATCTCTAGTGAATGGTTTAGGTAAAACGTCGTTCATGCCTGTCTCTCAGTCAGGACCTGCAGATGTTTTCGGATCTAGCTAACGTACCGTGTTGGAAGTACATCGAAATATCATCGCTACGAATGTTCGATGTCATGGCTATGATCGGGGTCTGATCGAACTGGCGGATTAGATGACATGCCGAGACTCCGTCAAGATTTGGCATGATGATATCCATCAACACTAGATCGTACTTCGATCCGGCATTCATCTTATTGACGGCTTCTAAGCCATCGAACTAATATTCATGAGTATCTTGAAAACGAGCCACCTCGGAGTCACTTACTGCACTATCGATCGCGCAACGAAATGAATATAAGAATTTGCCACCAATTCTCCGACAAGTTGGATCATCCTCGACAAGCAAGATCTGAGGAGGCCGAATCCAACCTGGGTCCACCTGCGTACTTTTCTTCCGCCCAGCTGGAGCTACTATTCTCGAATCTACTGCATCGTCTTTGGAGGGCATAGGATATGGTATGTTGTTGATGTGCTCGCTATACATCGGGTCGATACCGTTGGATTGTCCAACGGGATACACTATTGCTTCCGGGTCGCCATGAAGCTTCGCATATCCTGTTGAGGAGCTTGAGCTAGCTGAGGTGGGTGGTCTTGGGTGAGGGCGAGATCCGTCTGGTGGTGGCGTGGATACCGCACCGTTCCGATGATGCAAGTCAGACATGTGCTCAAGGTTCTTGTAATTCAACTGAACGTCAGCATTCATTTCGTGCAAGAGCTTGGATGCATGCTGCAATGGCGAAGCAGGCTCATCTTCCAGTGGAGAAATTTGCGGCTGCGTTGTATCGACATTCGGTGGAGGGGCATTGTTCTCCTCGACGTTCGCGAACGGTCCCCCAATCTTGCTATCTCTTCTTTGCCTTGCATCCACGGAATGTAAGTAACTCATCACATTCTGCATCACATGTTCGTGGTTGACCACGGTCTTTTGCACCCCTATCAGCTCTTGCGTAAGTATGGAGTTGTGTATGCTCAGTTCTTCATATCTTTGCTGAAGCTGTTGCAACTGTTGTTGCGTGGCTACTAATTGAGTATTGACTAGATCCATCTGTTGTGTGGGGACAGCTTCCTCGACAACTTGGGGCGGCTTCCTGGGCGCTGGTGCTTTACGGCGAATATTGTCCAAGGAGTCCTTGTTGTTGGCTTTGAACTCCGGGTGCTTGAATTCCCAGGCCTACGTTCATCAGCATACTTCATCAGACACACCTATCTTCCACTTACACCTGAGCCATATGGGGAATGGCCGCTCTCCTCGTTGTTGTGCCGCACTTTGTGGAAGTCATATTTGTTCAGCTGGCGTACGAAGCTTGCGAAGTTGCTATGCTTGAAGTGTTTCGGCAGGATGGATTTGGTGAATCTCTCGTTCTGCGAAGTGTGTCAGGAGCTGCACTCGAGGCCCGCCTTCTCCGGATGAAGTCCCACCTCGAGCACAACAAAGCTTCCGCCATCGTCCCCCCAACGCACGACCTGCGAGTATGAAGGGTCCTCCAGCATTCTTGTAAAGGTATCAGCATGGCTTTCTCACCGCTACTGATAGAAGAGCATACTTGTAGAGCTTTCGTACCTGCAGTGACTGTGAGCAAGTCGTCATCATAGGGTCGAGCAACAATCAAAGACTTACGAAATCACTCGAGCTGTTGGCGCTACCGCCACCACCCATGGCCGGGTCCCTATCCATACTGTCGTCGAAGCGCATTGGAATATCAAACGCGATACAGATATGTTGACGGACGGATGATGGTTGAAGGCCCTCTCGGCCACTGAGGAACGAGAGCGACCGAGATTTTAGACTCGAAGTTAGCGGCGCATCGCGGGGAAATGATCGTAGCCTCAGAAAACAACCATCACAAATATATATCATCTGAAGATCGCTTGACTACAGCCATCTCGATTGGTTTAATCAGTTCACTTCGAACAGCCAGAAAGGTCTTGATCGAGTTTTCGATGGGCTTGACTTTGTTCATCTGCGGTTTCCCGAGTTGAAGCTGTCCACCCATTCACGAGCAGGCCTCCTCGCAAAGATCAGTGCCATGCAACAATGTGCATCCGTGACCTTCTCTCCTATCTGCATGCCTTGAATTTTAAAGCTCCGGGGATTATTCTAGACCAGCATCCCAGATTCATATGCGCAAAGCCGCAAGGGCAACAGCCAGTCCACGCACGACCATGTGGAATCTGCATCAATCCTCTCTATTCGAGAGCTTCTTGATTGCCTGTTTTGTTTCGACGTCGAATTGTCGAAGAAGCTCGATGATCAAGTTTTCTCGGCGAGTCTAAGCTCGAGGTCTTCGCGTGAACTGGTAATAAGCGGTTGGCGGTTCTCTTTCGAATTCTGAAGGCATCCCGATTCCATGCATAATGATCCCGCGCTATCAATCCCGATCGAGCACCGACCTCGGATCTATGACCTCTTCCGTCATCGAGCAGTCCCTGGGTCAGAAGCTAGGTCCCGTTTGTGCGTTGGAGTCTGACTTGATGAGGATCCATTCAGCTGGAACCGCAAGCCACAGGTATCTACTGACCTGAAGAACACTCTTCCATAGGCAGGCTGGGGGCCGAAACAAGTGTCAATTTGATATCCGCCAACATCTTGTACTCGTATTATCCCAACAGCAGCTATCAGGACACCCCTGTCAGCATCGCCGGCATCATCAGGCACTCCGTGACATGGGGCCAGGTTCTAACCCAGGGTTGTAGTCGACTCGAGAGAGCCTTTTACAAAACATGTCCCTCTAGCAAGCGTCGGCTATGGCTCTTGACCTGGATTTTGAAGGTGCATTTTTGTGGACATTAGTCCGGCATAACGGCCATATTCGGGCCGGGATATACTAACAGCCAATCAAAAGCTAAGGGTTCTGTCACTGTTGCTACCCGGTGCTTAATTATTTGGAATATCTTTATCACCGGCCATAAACAGCTTCGCCTTTCCTCACTCATACACACATCTCAATTCGTCAATGCTTCAGACAGTCAACAAGCTACATCGTACCTTTCCTTACATCTCTCGTCAAAGCTTCCACGCAACTACTGCCAAAATGGTTAAAGTCGGAGACTCGATCCCCTCAGTGGATTTGGTTGAGAGCAACCCAGGTGACAAAGTCAACCTCGCAAAGGTGATGAAGGGCAAGGGCCTCATCATCGGTGTCCCTGCAGCTTTCAGTAGGTCCACTGATAGCACCATGCGCTTCAACTCTGTCCATCAGCTCCAAAGTTCTGCCAAAGCATCAGCTAACAAGCTCAAGGCCCCTCGTGCTCAGCAACTCATATCCCCGGCTACGTCTCGAGCGACAAGTTGAAGAACGCTGGTCAGGTTGTCGTGGTCTCTGTCAACGATCCCTTCGTGTAAGTTCTGCGCCTATCGATGCTCTTACCTCCTTAACTAATACAAAACTAAATCTGACTTGACCTTCAGGATGGCCGCCTGGGGCAAGACCCTCGACCCAACTGGCAAGACCGGCGTACGTCACATGCTTACCATCCCTCATATCTCACGCATCTGTTGCCTCCTCATCTACTGACCCGCCTTGCAGATCCGCTTCCTCGGCGATCCCTCTGGCCAATTCACCAAGGACCTTGACCTCTCCTTCGAGAGCGCCGCAGTCTTTGGTCAGGACCGCTCCAAGCGTTACGCCCTTGTCGTTGAAGACGGCAAGATCAAGTCTGCCCACGTCGAGCCCGACAACACCGGTGTGAACGGTACGTTTTGATCCTCGCAAAACTACATCCTAAGAATATCTATATCTACCATGACATATAGCTAACGCACACGCAACAGAGTCCGCAGCCGAGAAAGTTCTGGCGAACATGTAAGAAGCATGACATGAGATCGTGAGAGACAGCAGCCAATGCGGTAGACGTTCGAAATGGGTATCATTCTTGTACATCAGATGGCCCCCGCAACTTTGCTGTGGAATATCCACGAAGATATGAGATCATGACAGCATGAAGAGAAAGCAATAGAAAATCAATGCAGACGCTCAACCGTGGCCTTTGCTTAACGGCTTTCCTTCCTGTGGTGAACTCTGTAGTATCACGATTCCAAAGGGATCCCTATCCCTCAGACTGCACTCCACCAGCACATCCTCATCTTTCAGTGCATCCTCCCACTCCTCTGCCTGGTCCCAATTCTCGTCAAACTCTTCTTTGACTTCCTCTCTTACCTTCTTCCATTCCTGTTTTATTGTCTTCGTCAACGTGTCCTTCAGCACACTTCCCAGGAATCCTCGCTCAGTATTAGTATGGAAAAGCGTGACCACACACTTCCCCTTCTCTGTCGCCGCTAGGGCATCATGATGGCTCAGCTCTCCCGTAAACAGCAAGTCTGCATCCACGTTCTTTAGAACTTCTTGTCCGCTGCCAGCACATATACCCACACTCCCGATCATGATATCCTCCACCTGCCTCGTCTGCGGAATCGCAACAGGGAAACCTTTAGGTGATCCGACGCCCTCGGCAATTCGTTCGATCAGATGAGTAAGAGGCTGAGGCGTGTGAAATTTGACCATTCGTCCCATTCCTGCATCTTCAAAGCCCTCAACATCTTTGACAGGGTGAATGACGCTGCGTGTATGCCTCAAATTCGAAGACACAAGATCCGTCTTCTCCAGCTCAGCGGGCTTAGGGTATGTAGGTTTAGAGTATGTGCTTTGGCGAGCCATCATCGACGGCCGTCCTGTTTTCTTCTTCGGTTCCGGCTGCTCTTCTTGCTTCTCCTCTTGTTTAGCGGGTGGATCGCCGTTATTGTCTGCTTGTTCTGCATTCTCGCCTTCGTGGTCGTGGGATCGCGTTTCGTCTTTCTCTAGTAGCTCACGTTCGCCCTCTTTCTTTGCTGTGTGGGTTTCTGGTTCGGGACCTGGAAGGGTGCCGGTCACTATGTCTGCGAGCCAGTCGCCGAGACCGCCGGGTGCTGCGTCGACCGCTGTGTGGGGGCTGTATACCTGGGAGAGGGGCATAAGTGAAGGGTTTGAGACAATTGGGGAGGGTCTGCTGTACGCTTATACCCTCGAGTGCGAGTCTGAGCAATGATTGCTGCTGTGTGTCCGCCAGAGTGAGGGACTTGAAGCCTCTGAAGATGATAGGATCTATCTGTGTAAGCAGTTAGTCCCTCAAGTCGACTACCTTAGGCCTTCATACGATATGAGACAACAACGCAATCTTTCCTCTCGATAGCTTCGTCCGCGACAGCTTTTGTGAGATCAATAGTCAAGAGAACAGAGTTCATCTGCCGTCGTATGGGATCGAAAGGCGCTTCAAGTAGCACTTAGGGAATTATCAGCCATTTACGTAGAATCTAGATTCCATCGAAGAACCCACATCCAGTATTGTCCCAACTCTTCTCCGCCAGCGCCTCAGGATACCTAAAGGAAACAAACCCATCAGCCCATCCATCTCCATTCCCAAGAAATCAAAACACATACAATTTCCTCATCGACGCAACCACAGCCCTAGTAAAAGGCGACGCCTTATCAGTCGTATAAGTACCCATCTTTACTGTACTTCGAAGCGCTCTCCGAAACATGTGCAAGAAGCAAGGAAATCAACAAATGATGAAAAAGCGGGAGAAGAGCTTAAGCCACAAAATCAAGGTAGCGAGGACCCTAGAAGGAGATCTCTCCGGGTCAGCCCCGGCTTTGCCCCTGGGGGCCAAAGTGGCGTAATCCTGCCCAGAGATTTTGATGCATGAGAGCGAAGTCGGGAAAGTGTCTCGAGTGTTTGTTCGTGCATCCATGCAGCGCTTCATCAGCCCTTTTCTCTTTCGCTCAGCGCGACCAATCACACTTGCTCGATCCCATATCAGATACTACGCCAATATGGATGCCCCTGGAGCAGCAGAGACCGACACCCAAGCCGGGAACGTAGCCCGCACAACCGGTATCACGCCCGAGTCACTCTCGCACACCTTGAAGGAGAAGCTAGAGGCAAAGCATGTCGACATTGAGGATATGTCAGGTAATCATGTCGTTCTGGGAAGCATCTTCGATAGCTAACACACTTACCATAGGGGGCTGTGGCCAAGCATTCCAAGCAATGATCGTATCACCACTCTTCGAGAAAAAGAACAGCCTCGCGCGACATCGGCTGGTCAACTCAGCTCTGAAGACAGAAATTGCGGCCATACATGCATGGACGCCAAAGTGTTTCACGCCGGAGGAATGGGAGAACAAGCAGGCACAATAGGAGGAAGGCAGTGGCATTTCGCATGGAGCGTGAGGTGCATTGATACGGAGTTTGTGACATTGAGAGACTTGCCTAGCTATACTTCTGTTCGATATCAGGGACTGCGCAAGCTGATGTATGGGCCTTTTATCGCAACACACCCTTTCCCGCCGCCAAATTCAAATGCTCTCGTGAACTTGTCTAGCTGTCACTCAAGAGGATGAGACCAGACTTCGGCGACCGCTTCATTGGCTATCAACCCTAATCTTCCATCCTTCGCCATCATAATTCTTCCACTCCGCCGTCATAGCTCCTCCAATCAATCTTGACTGGATGGGGTTCAGCCCCCAATTTTAACCACCGCTCCGGCTCCACACCAGTACTCTTCAGCTCTCTTACGAAGGACCGGCCCCAGAAAGCGCTGCATTAGCCAAGTCAGCAACTTCGCAAAGCATGACACTTCCAGGGCACTGTCTCCAAAACAAACCTTGTATTGTTCTGAACATAAGCATTCATCTGCTCAAAACGCTGAGCTCGTTCCTCATCATCCATGGTGACAGCCTTATACATCGCTCTTGCCATATCGTATGTATTCCAGGGGTTGACAATGATTGATCCTATGAGACTTTGGGCGCTGCCCGCGAATTCTGACAGTATCATGGATCCGTGCCGTTCGTTCTGGCAAGCGGTGTACTCGAATGACACAAGGTTCATGCCGTCGCGGGTCGATGCCACAATGCAGATATCCGAAACGGCATACAACGCGAGAAGCTCCTCAAAGCTGACGCTCTGGTGCATGAAATGAATGGGTGTGTACTCGATCGTACCTGTGAAAGTGATCGTCAGCAAGAGATACTACCCACAATGCGCTCTTGCGGATATGCTTGCTCACCGAACTTCCCGTTGATCCTGCCAACGAGTTCATTGACCAGTGTCCTCAAGTTCTGGTACTCCTCCACCTCTCCCCTTGTTGGGATGGCGATCTGCACCAACACGACTGATCCAACGTATTCAGGGTGTTCTTCCAGGAAGAGCTCGAAAGCCCGCAGTTTCTGGGGTACACCTTTGACATAGTCCAAGCGATCAACGCCCACCATGACCTTGCCTCCCTTGAATGTGTGTTTAAGTTCGGCGATTCGCTCTTGGACAGCGTCCCCTTCCAGAGTGTGCGTGAACTTCTCCGGTTGAATGCCGATGGGGAATGCTCCAACATTGACGACCCTTTCACGAAAGGTGACACTGCGCATTGTCGTTGGTAGGCCGCTTTCATCATTATCAGCCCATTTCCGTGACCTTTCGATGTTGAGTGGCACTCACAGAACAATCGAGCAACTGCTCAAGAAGTGTCTCGCATAGTCTTGCGTATGAAAGCCCAGTAAATCACACTCTAGCACACCCTGCAGGATCTCCTTCCTGACCGGCAGGATGCGATAGATCTCCGAGCTCGGAAACGGCGTATGAAGAAAGAAGCCGATCTTGACATTGAAGTCCTTGCCCAATTCCTCACGAAGCATTGCCGGCAATAGCATCAAGTGGAAGTCGTGTATCCAGACACAATCTCCATCTCTGATATCTTTCGCCACCGCTTTAGCAAATTTCCGATTCGCGGCCTGATATGCCACCCAAGCTTCTTCACTCCAGGTGATCTCGCCAGGGTGGTAGTGTATCAGTGGCCAGAGGATACTATCTATGCCCGAATCATTAGCCTGCACGACAGCAAGGAGGGAGACCTGCTCAATGTACTAGCAAACCCATTATAATACAGATCCGCCAATCCATCATCGAGAAACACAGGTACAGCACCATACTCATCCCTCAATCTCTCCGTCAAATTTCTCTCCTCGCTCTCGGGCACTTCGAGGCCGGGCCAGCCGTACCATTCGAATTCTGTGCTTTTTGAGAGACCACTCAGACCGCTGACGAGACCACCAGAGCCTGGAGTGAAGGTGTAGGAGCCGTCAGGGGAGCATTCGATTACTACGGGGAGGCGGTTGGAGACGAGCAGGAGGCGTGAGGATGGGGCTAGGGAGGAAAGGGGGTTGGAAGAGGGATTGGATGAGGGAGTGGATGAGGTTGTTGATGAAGGCATTGCAGAAAAAGAATATGGGTCAATAAGTGGAGTGGTTGGAGAATAAAAATGGAGAGATGAATTGAGACGGGTGAAGGGAAAATTAGTTGCCAGGTGGAAAGGGAAAGAGCCATACGATCTGGCCAATTTACAAAGTCTGCATAGATATGGGCATTTTCCTGAAATCCTTAAGGGAAGAGTCATCCTCATGCCGACAGTAGTCTGGGCTCACAAACAAACATCTTACCTACGAGGCTCACGCGAACTTGAACAGAATGCTAGGCGACAATTATAGGGAAAGTGCGAGCGTCAAAGCCCAGTAAGTTGGGGATGGATCGGAGCAGAACTTCAGATTTCGCTGAAGCGAGGCCTACCCGGATCCCAAATACGGCGGTCATTTCTGTTTACCATTGATCCCTAAACAGCGCTTGTCAGCTCGAAAAGCCAAAACCCGAGTATACATGTTGCAAAATAATCCAGACGGTTTACATCAATTGCTCTTGCTGAATTCAATTTACCAGATTGGCATAGCATGAGGGGCTAAATCGTTGAATTATCAACGGAAGGAGCGAGAACAAGAGCAAGGTCGACAGATTTTGAGCATCAGCGAAGTTGGTCGACCCATGGTCGAGGAAAGGAGCCATGAAGGCCTGACTCTGAGCTCCTCTTGTCTCACAAGGCCAAAATTCGTAAATTACTAGAACCATGGAAGATCATGGACTACGCACGAGGATTCCTTCAATTATCAGATAGCGAACCTCTTCGTGACACCCCATAAGCAGGTATTCACAATGGGCACCAAACCCCAGCAACGCGTGCAGAACCCGGGGGAGTCCAGCCCAGGGGACTGGAGGAAGGAAGGAGGATCGGGGGCAGCCCCAACTTGAGAAACTTGGAATTGATTGAGACCATGCGAAAAGGTGGCGGGAATTTATATTTGGAGAAACTTTCTTCACCATGTACCTTCACTCTCGGCTTGAGACTTGCGCGCCTTCCACATGATGCGCCATGCTCGGTTCGGATCGTTCCATTGGTTGGAAAGACTGAATTACCTTGATGCAATCGATACAGTCAAGTTCACAAAAAGGGCTGGAGTTCGACGCACAACACCCACTAGACTTATCGAGGATCGCATCACAAGGTCAGACATCACGAAGAATATCAAGATCACGACAAATCTTGATGCTTTGATAATGCGGTGAATGTAGGCGCTATAGGCTAATCTTGTTCAGGATTACCTCGCAACACCGTGTCCCACGAAGAAGGTTAAGATAACGGCGAACCTCCCAGGCTTTGAAAATTTTCGAATTCCAACACTTCGTGAGCTTGACCCTCATCCTTAGAAGTCGTGCAAGATTGTAACGTAAACAGGCTTAGCGCCCCCGCTGTGGGCTGTATATCAACTTTCAACACTTCCGTGGTCTCTAGCTGAGGCGTGGTCCAACATCTCAATACAAGTCTTACAAATCTTACTCTTCTTTATCATTCAAAATCGGTATGTAGCCCAATCTGGACATGCTCTCCCAAAAATTTCGTGCATTTTTGATGGATTCTTATTTACTTGTTACAGTCACTAATAATAAGTATGACTCCTGGTAGCTGCTGCAGCCTCCGTCCCAGAGTTCCTGTGGATGGCAACGACTTTGAGACAAGGCTGAAGATAAGGGCAGACAGGTTTATTGGCAAAGATTCTCAGATGTATCATGGGAGTCCTTTCATGAATCGAGAACACTTACATACGGACGTCTGCATAATGAGAGCTCGAGGCGAATGAAAGTTCGTTAAATTTGGTGGTTCATGTTGTGCTATTGCTTTCCGAGCGACCAATGACAATGCATTGCAGCATCCCTCTGCCTTGGCTGTATGGAAGGTGATATGTCCAGCCCCCAATTTCATCCGCTTCTATTGTCCACGCGTCTTTCAACCAATTCAAGTGATCGTAGCGCCTGAAATTAAAAGCATGAACGGAGACGACGACGACGATATGACGCGCGTGCGATTTCATGTCAGAGATTTTGGAGCTGGAGTGGCCCTTTTGACGGACGAACCCAGCGCTGAATGCCAGGATCTGGAGAAGGACAAGGAGTACGCGTATGTCAACTTTGAACTGCGATTCCGAAGACTTCTGGGCGGTAGGAAACATGAATTGCGTAGAACAGGCGAAAATATACAATGGCCGCAGTCACAACATAAGAGGAATACACTGCATATGTATCTTTGATACGAGGTAGTGGATGCTTACAAAAGCTGGTGAAGTATTGGAGACTCAATGCCGAAGCCAAGCTATCCACATACCTCAGATAGTAGCACCAATGACGCGTATGATGACCGAAGCCTCGTAGAAAGCGACGCAGATACAGTAGGCCAATCGTTGATGCAGTTCCGGGAATATTCCGATGTTCGCTATGATATGCCGTAGCGGGTATCAAAACGCGGGGAGCTTTTGCAGATTGTATCATCGAGAATTTGGACTATTTTAGTTATCTGATATACAGCGATTCGCGTCTATTGTCCTTGCCATCGGTCTGCTCGTTCAAATCCAGGTTCAGCAAAATGTCCGACTCTTCATTGTCTGACGCGCTTCCATCGGACGCGACTATAGAGCAAAGTCTGCGAAAGGCCATTCAAAAAGTCTATAAAAGCGGAAAGCTAGAGGACTTGACAGTCAAGCGAATGAGGAAGGCTGCGGAGGAAGATCTGGACTTGCAAGACGACTTCTTCAAAAATCATTCTACATGGAAGGAGAGGAGCAAAGTCGTGATACAATCGGAAGTTGTACGCGTCAAGCCATGACCTCTTGCTGCGAGCTTTGGCTAACCATTGCAATTAGGATGCACGCACAGAGCCCAATGCCAGCACTCAGCAAGCGCCTTCCTCGCCGCCGTCTAGACAGCAATCACGTCTTCCAGCGCCAAAGGCCCAAGGACAACACCGCAAGGCCCAAGGAACAAAACGCGCCTCGACCGAGAAAGATGGACCCAAAAAGCGTCGTAAGAAGGACGAGGATTCGGAACGAAATGGTCTAGCTAGCGACACGGAGAAGTCGCCAAATAAGAAGCCAGCAACCAAAGCCAAGAAGCGAAGTCCGTCATTTAGCATGTCTCCACCACCTAAAGAAGACGAGGAGGAGATTCCCAGCGTCGAAATCGCCAAGTCCGAGTCCAATGGGGTAAAGGCAGAGCAATCTGAGAGTGAGATGTCCGAGGTAATGGATGAAGGGCCAAAATTGAAGAAGCGAGGTCGCAAGTCCGGCTCCCCGAAGCCCAAAGCGAAGAAGTCGGAAACCTCAAAAGCCAAAAAAGCTTCAGAGGAGGCTGCAGATCCAGATGCGGAGGAGATAAAGCGGCTTCAAAGTTGGCTAGTCAAGTGTGGAATACGGAAAATGTGGTGGAAAGAACTTAGTCCCTACAACACCCAGAAGGCTAAGATCCGTCATCTTAAGGATATGTTGACTGAGGCCGGAATGACAGGAAGGTACTCGGCCGAGAAGGCCAGTCAGATCCAGGAAGAGCGAGAGCTGAAAGCGGACCTGGAGGCAGTCCAGCAAGGCAATAAACAGTGGGGCAAGACAGCTTCGGAAGAAGAGGAAGCCAGCACAGGCAGGCCGAAAAGGAAGTTGGCGAGGGGCTTGGAAGGGCTCGATTTCCTGCATGACAGCGATGGCGAAGAGACCGATTGATGTCTCAATGGTATGTCCAGTATTGAAGTATCTCAGGGCTGGAATGTTTCAGAATTAGGTGTCTCCATCAAGCATCCATGTGCCCTGTTCTCCAGGGCTCATCTCGAGTATTCGAATTATGAATAGAGGGCGAAGAGGCCTGCAGAAAATACTTTCAGTGGCCAAGAGCTGTCCTGCCTCCACTCATTCGTTGGGCTATCAAACTAAAGGCTGCGACTGAGGACATAAACAGGATCAGGTTGTAGAACTTCATATAATTAGCAAACAGCAATCAGTACATTAAGCTCGTGAAGACTGACAGCATTTCTTGAATACGAGCTTTCCTCTGCCTCGGTCCTAGCATCCACGAACAATCGTCGAAGGTTAGGCAGATTGGCCTGTAGTTAAATCAGTCCAGCGGTCAATAGGAGGGAGGTCTATATGACCAATACCATCTTGCAAGCTTCGTCGACTAGCTCCCGGTCCCTTGGGCCCCTCCAGATTCCGCGACTTGCAATTTCTAAGACAGAGGTTGTCGAGCTCCCTCTACGGCGGAGAAGCAGCACGAACGACTAGAACTAGCGGCGGAACTCCACCAAACAACCAGATCTTCAGCAACGTTTCTAAGTGAAGTGAGTAACAACATATCAAACCCAACCTTACACAACCGCTAGACGACACTCGTTTGCCATTTTCAACTCACAGTGACCGAGAGGACAAATCACTGTCCCGAGGCACCACTGAAGATTCAATTATTGCAGAAGCCTTGGAGGCTTGAAAGAGGTTCAGCAAAGCGCAGCTTTGGTCGCAGGCTCAAGGTATCCGCCCAAAGATGGCGGTCAATAGGATCAAGGCCCAATTTGCGGCCCCAAGGAAAGGAGAGACCTTCGAGCTTCGAGCAGGCCTGGTATCACAATATGCCTACGAGCGAAAGGAGGCTATCCAGAAAACCATCATGTCCATGACGTTGGGCAAAGACGTCTCAGCTCTATTCCCGGATGTCTTGAAGAACATAGCAACAGCGGATCTCGATCAGAAGAAACTCGTCTATCTCTATCTAATGAACTACGCCAAATCACACCCAGACCTTTGCATTCTCGCAGTCAATACTTTCGTCCAAGATTCAGAAGACCCAAACCCCCTCGTACGAGCTTTGGCAATAAGAACAATGGGCTGCATCAGGGTAGAGAAGATGGTGGACTACATGGAGGAGCCCTTACGAAAGACACTCAGAGACGAGTCACCCTACGTACGAAAAACTGCAGCGATATGCGTAGCCAAGCTCTTCGATTTGAACCCTGCTCTGTGTCTAGGAAATGGTTTTCTGGAAACACTACAGGAGTTGATGGGAGATCCGAATCCCATGGTCGTTGCAAATGCAGTCACGGCTCTGGCAGAGATCAACGAAGCAGCCCCGGAAACGAAAGCTTTGCAGATCTCGTCAAATAGTCTCAAGAAGATGCTGATGGCCCTGAACGAGTGCACAGAATGGGGCAGAGTGACCATACTTTCAACGCTAGCAGATCACAAAGCTGCGGACGTAAAAGAGGCAGAACATATTTGCGAAAGAGTTTCACCACAATTCCAGCACGTCAATCCGAGCGTTGTTCTGGCCGCGGTAAAAGTGGTTTTCCTACACATGAAGTACATAAATCCAGATACAGCGAAGTCATATCTTAAGAAGATGGCACCTCCATTAGGCCGGTTATCTCCGCCATCTTCAATGAGTTGGATGCTGATACCCTGCAGTAACTCTCGTTGCTTCACCCCCTGAGGTCCAATATGTGGCCCTCCGCAATATCGATCTTCTCCTTCAAAAGCAACCTGATATCCTTAGTAAAGAGCTCCGTGTGTTTTTCTGCAAATACAATGACCCGTCATACATCAAGTTCGAAAAGCTTGAGATCATGGTACGGATAGCAAATGACAAGAATGTTGACCAACTGCTGGCCGAGCTGAAGGAGTACGCTCTGGAAGTCGACATGGATATTGTCAAACGGGCTGTAAAAGCGATTGGACAGGTCGCGATAAAGATCGAAAGCGCCACGGAAAGATGCGTGAATACTTTACTGGACCTCATCAATACGAAGGTCAACTACGTGGTTCAAGAAGCGATTGTCGTTATCAAAGATATTTTCCGGAAATATCCAGGCTATGAGGGAATAATACCCACTTTGTGCAAATGCATTGACGAGTTGGACGAACCAAATGCACGAGGCTCGCTGATATGGATTGTTGGGGAGTACGCAGAGAAGATCAGCAATGCTGGGGATATCCTTGCTGGATTTGTGGATGGTTTCATGGAAGAGTTTACCCAGGTTTGTAAACTTTCAGTCACCTTCGTTCGGCGCATATATTAAATGTCTCCCAGACACAACTACAAATACTGACAGCAGTCGTCAAATATTTCCTGAAGAAATCCGATCAACCACAAGCCCAACAACTAGTCCAAAAGATCTTCCAAGCAGCAACAGCAGAGAACGATAACCCCGACGTCCGAGACCGAGCCTATGTCTACTGGCGTCTCCTCTCTAGCAACCCCCAAATCGCTCAAAATGTCGTACTCTCCGACAAACCCCCAATCACAACCACCATCCAATCCCTTCCCACAGCCCTTCTCGATCGTCTCCTAACTGAGCTCTCAACGCTTGCTTCCGTCTATCATAAACCACCCGAGTCCTTCATCGGACAAGGCCGCTACGGCGCTGACGCCGTTCAGAAAGCAGCTATTGAAGAGCAAATGCAGAACGCTCGCGAAAACCCGCTGGCTGCGGCGGCCGCTGCAGCAGCCGTCTCAGGTGCGCCTCCACCACAAGCAAACGCCGAGAATCTCCTCGATATCGATTTCGACGGCAATGCACCAGCTTCCGCGCAAAAGTCGCCGCCATCAGGTATGTCAGGCCTCGAAGGCTTGGCAGGCACGCCGCAAAGGATCGCGTCGCCGGCTGTGGCTGATAGACCAGGTATGCCGCCACTCGGGGGTGGTAACTTGGACGATCTGATGGGATTATCTAATGGCGGCGGTGGCGGGGTTGAGCAATCGAATGGGATGAGTAATGAAGACGTACTAGGCGGGTTTGCTAGCCTGGATATGAATGCTGCGAGTCAGCCGCCACCGGCTGGGCAGCAGTTGCAGAGTGGGGAAAAGACTAATGATGATCTATTGGGATTATTTTGAGAGAGGAAGGGGAGCCTGTATCGTCGCGGCGTTGAGGCGTCAAGCATGCCTGATGGCTGCAGTTGCATGGCAGGAAAATACACATTCAGTGATGTAGAAGCAGACAGAGTACCGGGAAAATATTAGCTCGAGGCTGCGTTTCATCGCATGTGGCTGTCTAGCTAAGCAGGACTCTGATCTCCCCGCTCGTTCGGGGGAATAAAGATCTCAATGGCGCACCTGCTTTCTTTTCCTCACCTTCATCACCCTCTTTCAACTCATCTACCGCGCTCAACTTCCCCTCCACAAACTCAAAGTCTTCGCAGAATCTCTCAGCCGCTTCTGCAGTCATCTCTTGCGCAACCCTCGTATTAGTCAACCCTTTCAGGTTCTCCATGGCGTCCATGAGCGCTGAAGGTAAGAAATCATCCAGCGTCTGACTTGCATCCGTAAGAGATTGTTGTTTGAAGGGCGCCAGGTCTGGTACTGTGAGGAGACTTTCTTGGGAGTCGTCCAAGGGTGCGAGGGCGGCGAGGAGCGGATGCAATCCAGAGGTGTGGAGGAAGTAGGCGTGTTGATACCCTATGAGGGTGGCAGTGATGGTTTCGAGTTGGTCGTCTAGGCTTGATACTCGCTCTTGAACGAAGTCGTATTTCGATAGGATATGCTTGGCCGCTAACAGGCAGTTGGCCAGGAAGATACTGGTTGCCGGCTCTTCAATTTCCTTGGCCATTTTCTCACAGGCAGTCAGAAACGGATTGAGAGCTTGGCTGAGGATGAGCTCAAAGTCTGCAGTACGAGAGGCGGCGGGTGTCATAGATGAGTCGTAACTTTTTATGAGAGCGGAAAAATGCGTTAAAGCCTCGTCGAAGATTTCGGGAATACGCAGGTCTGCTGGAGGCGATAAGAGGTCTGCTTGAATAGTGGAGACGTTATCAGTCATGATGTTGCGGAATTGACGTAAGGAAGATTCTTCCAATGAAGATAGAGTCTTGAGGACGCTCGAGCCAGATCCAAGAAGTTTTTCGAATGTTGTGCGGTAGAAGTTGACCAAGTTTGCTATTTTGTACAGCAAGACTGGATCTTCGTGATTTTGCAGTACTTGTTCCACGCGTTGACGCAGTGCTTTTGCCACCCCAGTCACATTACGGTTTACCAGCTCTCCCAATGCCTTTCGCCCCTCGAAGACCTCGTCCTCTTCACTTGCTGACCATGGCTCGGCTTCTCTACCTGCTTGAAATCCTTTACTGATCTCATCGCCTTCAGAGATGAAGAGCGTCTCAAGGGCTTCACGCTCGGACACTGTCGAAGAGTGTGTCCATGCGAGCATATCCCCAATGTAACGAAGAGGATCATGCGCATGGAACTCGATTGGTCTAGTGATGGGGTTTTGATCATTTTTGCTGGATGAACCGGTCAAAGCAGCGTAAAATGAATCGGTCAGGACGTGCTCCCGAGCTTCTGCGAAGAAATCTAGGCAGCTTTGAAATAACGTTGGTCTCTCTGCAAGTGCTCGTAGGGCTCGTCTTATTATGGAGCTGATCTGCGGGTTTTCCAAATTGACTGTCTTGATTTGTTTTCGAATCCATCTGTAAAGCTTCTGGTAGCCAACGTTGAGATTCCTTGAGCTTTGATCCATAAGCTCAATCCCAAGTCTTTGGTTCTCTGTCCCCAGAAGAACCTGGCAATCCGAGTGGACTTGCTTGACCCTCTTCAGAATTGCAAAGAAACTATCATCGACATTGTCAGAAGTCGTCGTCAGAACCTGCAGATCTTCATCGGAAATAATAAAATGTTTATTGAAGGCATCAAGCAATTGCTTCTTAGTCTCCAATTCGTTCTTCTGCCCTAGTAGCATGGAGGCTTCGTCCAGTACAGGTGCATTCTCTTGACGTGCAGCCGCTAGGTGTCGACGCATGTCTTCGCAGCATTTCTTTAGGCTGTATATAGTCGTACCAATGCGTTTCAATTGCTGAAAGGTCTTTCAGCGCTGGCTTTCACGTTCAGTCGAGCGAAACACGAACCTCCGCAATGTGGCCAAATTCCTTAACAATGTCGCCATTGCGTTCTATGACTTCTCTCTGTACATCTATACGAAGTCTTCGTCTGGTCTCTGCTGAGTTCGTAAATTTTCTCTCATCAAGCGTACGTAAGGCATCTCTGATCTCAGAGTCCGCATACGACGCGGAGAGGACGCTTGATATCCTGTTGGAGAGCGCACTAGATCTTTGCGGCGCAGACGAGACGCTCAATTTGTCCTCGAAGCCCTCCGAAAGATCATTCATAAAGCCCTGCACTCTTGCCATCGCGAATGTATGGAGTGCAAAGTAGAGAATATCTGTGGCAAGAATTAGTCGTCGTCTGTCAAGCTCTGTGGGCAAAAGCCTAAAAAGTGGCGTTTCTCGTATTTGGATAATTGTCGTTATAATGATAAGAAGAGCTCAATAAGTTAAGTGCCTGATTTGAAGGTCGTAGAGCGCACAGAGAATGGCAACACACCGAGCAACACTCTTTCTCTAAAGAGACGAGTAAGGAATCTTAGCTAAATGCCAAGGCCGCGATGTGTTTTGAAAGCCAGGGTAATTTGGTAGTAACCCCTCGTCGGCCAAAACGCGCAGCATAATAGCTCTCCTCCACAAGTCTCACTGAAACATAAGGTCAGGCCTCGGTGTTGAGGGCTGATCACAATGTCAGACCGGCTATCAATCGAGGCAACGAAGGACTGTGAGAAACAGCTGTCCTGAGTGTCACAGGACATCTGTTTACAACATGCGCCCTGACAAGAATTCAATGGTGTGAACCCTAGGCAACCTCATCCAAGATAATATCGTGTCTCTCATCATGATGGCTTCGAATATGCTCTCGAGGTTTCTACCTCCTGCAGTTGGAGAGCCATCGGTATACGAGATGCTTCGGGAACACGACGATTCGTCAGATCTGTCGGACATGGAGGAAAGAGCGGGCATGGCTTTGGATGAAGAGAATCTTGGCACAGGTTTTCATGACTACGAATTAGATGATGCTCTCGCCGATGCCACAGCGAGCCAAGTTGCACCCGCAAGGACCAGATATTCGAGTCAAGGAATCTCGACCAGAAAAGTTCCCAATCGAACTCGGGGACACCAGTCCACCCACAGAGCCAATGCAGACGAACTTGATGACGATGTCCCTCAGTCGCTGCTGATTGAAGACGATCAGGACGAGGCGCCAGCTTCAAGGGCGAATTTAATGAGGAACCTACCACTTCCGGTGCCAGGACCTACAAGCCGAGGAACAAGAGCAAAGTGGCAAGCCACTCAGGACCAACAGCGGTTACACCAGGAGGCCTTGCCCCTACAGACGCGACCGGGGATTCCATACCGTCGTGATCATGCTTTGGGTATGATGGATCCTAAAGAGAGAGCCATGTGGATGTGGGCGAACGTTGAGAACCTGGACAACTTTCTGAAGGACGTGTACGATTACTTCCTCGGCAATGGCGTCTGGTGCATAATGCTAAGTAGAGTCTTGAACCTTCTGTAAGGCCTGCGCATTGTTTATTCCCACATTGAGTCCCAATCGAGCTGACGTTTGCATAGTACCATGGGATTCGTCGTTGCCTTTAGCACTTTTCTCACCTCATGTATTGACTACAAAAAGGTGCCGCAGAGTAAGACAATGTCCGATATCCTAATTCCACAATGTACCAAGAAGATGTCCGGTACTGCCAATTTCTTGATCTGGGTCTTCACTTTCCTATGGATCTGTAAACTATTTCAGTACTGCTACGAGCTTCGTCGCCTCCAGCACATGCAAAGTTTCTATCACTATCTCCTGGAGGTCTCTGACACTGACATCCAAACGGTTTCGTGGCAAGAGGTTGTGAGACGTCTAATGCAACTTCGGGACTCAAATCCTGCCACTGCCGCTGGCGTCAAAGAAAGACATCGGAAATTCATGGGCAGCCAATCAAAACAACGCATGGACGCCCATGACATTGCAAATCGTCTAATGCGAAGAGACAACTACCTCATTGCGTTGATCAACAAGGACATTCTCGATCTCACCCTGCCAGTCCCTTTCATGAAGAACCGACAGCTCTTCTCCAAGACTCTTGAATGGAATCTGAATCTGTGTATAATGGATTATGTTTTCAACGAGCAAGGCCAAGTCAGGCCGCTTTTCCTGAAGGATAGCCATCGCCGTGCGCTCAGCGACGGATTGCGAAGACGGTTCCTGTTTGCGGGCATCATGAACGTCCTTTGTGCTCCATTTATAGTCCTCTTCTTCATGTTACTGTACTTCTTCCGCTACTTCAATGAGTACCAACGCAACCCGTCCCAAATTGGATCACGTCAATACACCCCATTGGCTGAGTGGAAATTTCGGGCTTTCAACGAGCTCTGGCATTTGTTCGAGCGCCGGGTCAATATGTCGTATCCGTTTGCCTCTCGTTACCTCGATCAATTCCCCAAAGACAAGACCATTCAGCTCTCAAGATTCGTCGCATTCATCACAGGTGCCCTAGCATCTGTGTTGGCGGCAGCCTCGCTCATCGATCCAGAATCTCTCTTAGCATTCGAGATCACGCGAGAACGAACAGTACTCTTCTACTTAGGTGTCTTTGGAACTGTCTGGGCTGTTGCCAGAGGAATGGTGCCCGAAGAGAACCTCGTATTCGACCCCGAATATGCACTCAACAACGTCACTGAGTACACGCATTACTTGCCGAGTCACTGGAATGGTCGACTTCATAGCAACGAAGTGCGTGCGGAGTTCGCTCAACTCTACAAGATGAAGCTGGTTATATTCCTAGAGGAGATAACCAGCATCATTTTCACTCCCTTCATCCTCTGGTTCAGTCTTCCAAAGTGTAGTGACCGACTTGTGGACTTTTTTCGGGAGTTTACTGTTCATGTCGATGGACTTGGATATGTCTGCTCCTTCGCAGTGTTCGACTTTAAGAAGGGAGGCAGCAATCTTGGCAAACCAAGTGGCGGAGGTGGGCAGGACCTACGAGGTGATCACTTCTCTGACAAGGACAACAAAATGATCACATCATATTACAACTTCATGGACAATTACGCTGTCAGCCACAGACCAGGGGCTCCGTCCATGTATCCCCCTAACAAGCAAAGCTTTCACGCACCTCCTGCATTCCCCGGCTTGATGTCACCCATGCTGGCTGCTGACGTTCATGGGCCAGCTCTGAGCAGACAAGGTAGAGCTGACCGCCAGCAGCGAGGGCCTGCCCGATCCATTCTGTCCAATACGCCCGCTGGGCAACAATCTACGTATCATCGCACGCCGAGATTTGCACCCATAGTTGCGCAGTCATCCCCAATGGCTTCTATACTGCTTGACCCTCAGCATCAACCATCTCGCACGGCGGTGAGACCTAAACGTATGCTCGGCACCCAATCTCGGCTACGCGCTTCGCGGCAACCATTGGATGACCCCATGGAAGATGAGGAGGAGGCTCTCCACGAAGAAAGTGTACACTCAAGGGGCGACGGTACTGCGGCGGACGACAGTAATCTGGGCGAGTCTTGGAAAACAACTCATGCAGGCACCAGAGATGAAGACGGCGACGAAGATACCCAGGCACCCAATCATGATAGAGGAGTTCTGGGGCTTGTGGTACAGTTTTCTAAGCATACTGAAGGTCGAGGCGCAGGTGTGAACATTTAGCGAGAAGTCATGCATAGGATACCCGCATTGCTTTGCTAGGCGTTCAAACGTGTTGCCCCCTTTCATGCTTGGGCAAAGCACTGGTACTAATCACACTTGGTTAGGCATTAAAGAGATTTAGCGCTCTATGTGAGAGCATCAAACCATTTATTCATCCACCATCTGTCAAACCTACCACTTTCCGTTTTCCATGCATGCTCTATCATTCGACAAAGCCAACTCACAACAGGTTTGCTTCTCTTTAAAACTTTACTTTTTCTGCTACTCTGCCGAGGAGAAAGAGAAAAACGGAGCTGCAGTTTGACAATCGGTGCATTCTTCAGTCGCACATGAGGTGGAAACTGCAGATAGAAAATCAATTGACAGCAGGTATCTGAAATGGATGCATAGAAGCTCTCTAGCTGGAGAATAAATGGTAATGCTTTGACTGCGTTGATCCACTTTGGTTTAGACGAACCCTAAAGATCCCAGTCAATTATTTCGCCGACCTACATCATCGTCCAAAACATTTCCTCAGCTTTACCAGCGCCCCTCAATTTCTTCAAGCCTACGTACACCCTACATACATCCACATTCATGATTACTGCTGCTACCTTGAGATTTCTTTTTTGAGCCCAACTACACGACGGCGGGATCAACATCTTTTGCCACACCAGTGGATCTTGGGATGGCCGCCCAAGACCCAGGTGTTGGCCCAGTCGAAGACTTTGAGTGGGTGATCTTTTACGAATTTATTCGTCAATTACGGGGTCACTAACTATGAACTTCAGCTACGAAGCTTTACCACCCAACTTCTCCGTATGGGAAAACATGATGGCTGGCGCATTCGCGGGAATCGCTGTGGGTTCCCCCCACAACACCGAGGCCTCAAATGCCGACGGAGGCTAATCAAGCTCTAGGAACACTCTGTCATGTACCCAGTCGACATGCTGAAGGTATGATCCCACTCATCCCGCTCGTTTCGCTTTGCGCTCAATCTCCGCAGACCCGCCTCCAAGTCCTCAAGCCCGCAGAAGGCGGCCTCTACACGGGTATGCATCAAGCATTCTTGAAGATCGGGAAGGTAGAAGGCTACGGTTCGATGTGGAAAGGCGTTTCAAGCGTGATAATCGGGGCTGGTAAGTTGGACGAGACTTGCGCTGGGGCTACAGAGTAATGACGTGGTGCAGGTCCTGCCCACGCCCTTTATTTCGTGACATACGAGGCGGTCAAGCATGCCATGGGAGGAAACAATGCTGGTCACCACCCGATTGCTGGAGGTAAACTTGGCGGAAGTGGCTACAGCGTAGAGAAATGCTGAATTTTCGATAGCTGTTAGTGGGGCATGCGCAACGATCGCCAGTGATGCGTTGATGAACCCTTTTGACGGTAAAAGCCACGCTTCTATCGATTGGAGAAGTCCTCTGACTCTCCTCCACTAGTCATCAAGCAGCGTATGCAGGTTCACGGTTCCACATACAGCTCGATACTCGAGTGTACGAAATCCGTCTGGAGAACGGAGGGGCTACGAGCTTTCTACGTTTCCTACCCTACAACTATAAGCATGACTGTGCCCTTCACAGCTCTCCAATTTTCCGCCTACGGATCAATATCACAAGTCCTCAACCCTCGAAGAGATTACAACCCGAGCACACACATGGCAGCAGGGGGGCTTGCAGGAGGTTTCGCCGCAGCTTTAACGACACCCCTTGACGTTATCAAGACGTTACTACAGACAAGAGGTACCGCTACTGATCCCGAATTACGAAACGCGAGAGGCATGTTTGATGCAGCTGCCATCATCAAACGCCAACATGGGTTTGGGGGCTTTTTCCGCGGTTTACGGCCAAGGATCATGACTACCGTGCCCAGCACTGCTATCTGCTGGTAAGTCTATCATGACAACTCTTTCTATCATTTTCAAAATGCTAAAATAACTTTAGGACTTCCTACGAATTGGCAAAGAACTACTTTATTCGTCATCATGATGATTCATGACAACCAATCTAAGTTTGGAAATACATCGCTCGGCGCACCAACGCCGGAGATCTTTCCTGTTCCCCAAAAAAATCAATTTTGTGTACCAAGCATTTTGTTCAGATACCCATCTTCAGCCATCGATAGAGCATCGTGCGCGCGAAGCGAGCGTTGGAACATCCCGGACAGCATTGCATAATGTGTAAGATGATAGAGGAAGACAGCATATCTTCTCATCGAATACGAGAGGATCGATACCAGTTGCATTTACAAGGTCGCAAGGCGTACTGGCGTTCTGGCCGTCGCTTTTATGTACATAGGATACGGCCTTTGTAGCCTTCAACGCTACCAAATGAATCTTTAGAGATCATATGTTGATGAAGTGTTGTTAAACAACGGCAAGGTTTGGCTATGCACGACGGTGGTTATGGGTGTACGTTACATATCTCGCTATCTGATTAGTGGTATCGTACATGAGGGCACTGCGACCTAGTCAAGACCAAGAGGGAACCACATATTCAGAAGAGTACTCTCATAATGAAAATCGTGGTGCATGGCCATGTTTTGCCATCGTTGAACGACACCTGATCATGAAGCAAGCTCGTAGTGCTCTCTGCGTAGCTCTTTGTACCCGTACAAAACAGCCGCATTTAATCGATAAGGTCGCGGCGGGGGCGTCTCCAAGAGTCTCCCAAGCCACCGACGATTTCTCCACCGTACGACTCCACTCCAAATTGTAAATCTTGGCTCCAAAGCTCTCTTACAACAGAGTCCTGCTTGCCTTACATCCTTTGAAATATTGACTCAGGTACCAAAAGGACCCTGCGACGTCATCCCACGAGGCTCTGGGCTGTGATCATCCCCAGCTCTCACGCGGCCTCGCTTACCTCGTAGAGAGTCTCATGGACGAGCAAGAGCGAATTGCAACTATCAATGATGCGCAACAAGGCCTCGTCTTCTATGCAGAAGACTTACGATGAATGCTATTTGATCTGCTCAACAGCAGTCTACTTTGAGGGGCAGGTGCGTACCTAAGCTCGCTGCATCCATTAGTCGGCCTTGACACTGACCGATCCCCTCTGTATAGAACAACGACGCAGAAGCACTGCGCTCATGGCGCTCTGCTCTTGACCAAATATACTATCACAATGCATACAGGGTTCCGCCAAACTACCAGCCGAAATCGGAATCGGAAAAAGCCTTACAGGAGTCGCTAAGGACTATGGAGATGCAGTGCAAGGAGAGAGTAGATCTATTAGAGGCATTACGAAAGAGCAGGAAGGAAGCTCTGGAGGCAAAAGAAGGTGGGGAAAAGTCCAGCAACCCTTCTATCACACGAGGCAGGCCACCAGTGCCTAGGAAGCCCGAGAATACCCAAAGTTACAAAGAATGGGTTGGGGAGGATACGGTGCCTCCAGTGAGCTATCCAGACCTATCAAGAGCTCCTCCTCCTCTGCCTCAACGACCTGCTTTTTCCAGGCTTGATCCAGATTCTCCAACGGAACGGTCGTATAGCAGTCCTTCATTCAATACGATGGCCCCTCCTCCGCCTAGCCCTCAACCTAGTCTCGCCAGTCTGCCTGTGCCTCAGAAGAAGACTTCAAGAACACCAAGTCCAGAGAAGAAAGGTCGTGTGATGTTGACTACCTTGCGAGGACCTAAGGACGGCAAGAAGCCCTCAAAGTCACCGCGAGCTTCTGGCAATCGCTTTGGCGGCGCCCCCCCCGCATCTTCGAAGGCTGCAGGGCTTGCATGGGATTCCATATCCAGAGGCTCTGGGCAGAAGCTGGGACAGACTCTGGGGTTGGGAGGAGGAAATGGCAGTACGATTACGGTAGACTCTGTCAACCGTGATAGCTTTGGAGGACATACATCTTCGCGACCAGAGTCGACCAACGTTACAGATGGCGAAGAGCAAGCTCTGGGAGGAAATTCGTTGGTGCGACCCAACTCACGTACACCACCAGATCTACTCTCAGGTCAGGAGCCTCCAAAAGCACATAGCTACTATGGCGCTCCATCAAGTACTAGTCAACAGTTCCCAAATGGTAATCCTCTGGGCTTGCGCCCACAAACGAACGCCGAGCTGATCACACTTGAGCCACCAACTTCTCCATTGCATACTGAGACTCTGAAGGATCCAATGGTAACAAAAGTCAGGACAAAGTCTCCAGTTCGACCAAAAGCACCAGACTATCCTTCCTACAGGACGGAATTCCCACCCACGGCTCCCAGCACAAGAGCAACTGCAGAATTCCAAGCAAGAATTCGGAAACAGGAAGATTATAAACGAGCAGCAAGTTTACCAACACCTAGGAAGATGAGACCTCCGCCGCCGAGTGGGATCTCTCGACGGCCAGTAGCAAATAGCTCTACGCCTAGGTCCACGAGGCATGAGAGGGATGATATGGGTAAGCGGGACACCTCTGAAAGCAATGACGAGCATACTAGCAGCAGTCATGAAGCTGAAGAGAAGAAAAGGCGAGCCCCTCGCAAAACTCGTGATAATGCTATCCCGGTTGACCCGGAGCTTGAATCGCCCAAGAGTGAGAAAGAGACGACTAACACCGTAGGGCAATCAACAGCCTGGCATGAGCGAGTCAAACATATCAAGAAGCACCTACCAAAAGGGGTGGACGAAAGCGCAGCTAAGCAGATTTTCAATGAGATTGTGGTTCAAGGGGATGAAGTTCATTGGAGCGATGTGGCAGGTCTGGAGGTGGCGAAGAAAGCTCTCAAAGAGGCAGTTGTCTACCCATTCCTGCGGCCAGATCTCTTTATGGGTCTCCGGGAACCAGCGAGGGGAATGCTACTTTTCGGTCCTCCTGGCACAGGCAAGACTATGCTTGCAAGGGCTGTTGCTACGGAGTCAAGGTCAACATTCTTTGCCATCTCAGCCAGCAGTCTTACATCGAAGTGGCTCGGTGAATCAGAGAAGCTTGTGCGCGCTCTCTTTTCTTTGGCAAAAGCACTAGCTCCCTCTATCATATTTGTGGATGAGATAGACTCTCTTCTATCGTCAAGAGGAGGCTCAAGCGAACATGAGTCGACAAGGCGCATCAAAACCGAGTTTTTGATTCAGTGGTCAGATCTACAGCGAGCAGCTGCTGGCAGCAAGCAGAGCGAGAAGGAGAAGGCCGAGGGTGATGCGAGTCGAGTGCTCGTTCTCGCAGCTACGAATATGCCATGGGCGATCGACGAAGCTGCGCGACGGAGATTTGTTAGACGGCAATATATTCCACTGCCAGAAGCGCCTGTGAGAGGGGAGCAGCTGAGGACACTACTGGGCCATCAGAAGCATAATCTGAACAAGAAAGACATTGCGGTTTTGGTGGAGCTGACTGATGGTACGTTTCTCGTATTTGCATAATACCGGCCCGTGCAAGTTAACAGCAGCATATAGGCTTCTCAGGCAGTGACATTACAGCATTAGCGAAAGATGCGGCGATGGGTCCACTCAGGAGTTTGGGCGAGGCGTTGTTGTACATGTCGACCGATGAAATACGACCGATCCAAGTTGAGGACTTTGAAGCGAGTCTGGTCAATATTCGACCCAGTGTCAGCAAAGAGGGCTTGCAGGAGTATGAGAACTGGGCAAAGGAGTTTGGTGAGAGGGGAGGGTAAATACGGAATTTTCAATGTTGATGAACGGCATAAAAGACCGAGGTGCTTATCACGCATGCATCACTTGCTAATGACAGTATATTTTTTGATTGAGCCTTGCCCGTTTCCAAAACTTCGAACGAGCAAACTCCGTCTTCGACGCTCAACATTGTACAAGCTATGCATAGTGCTGCTCAAGCGTCTCATTCAACCATCAACGTCTAAGAAGTACAGGTCTCGTACGGGAACACCTCACCCGCAATTCCTGTGCAACCTCCAGTACACTCAACTACGCAATACCCTCGATCCAGAGCCTCGGTGCCGATTCCCATCTCTGGCTCTCGCCTTGAACGGAGAAGGACTCCGCTTTTCCACACTGTCGTTCTCGTATCCTTCGCTCGGACAAATGTTCACCCTGATGCAATTGCTTCATGGGCTTGTGCGATATAATAAAGCCCCTTTCCCTGGTTTTGCCTGCACTGGTGTCTCACGGGAATACCAAGGAGTGACGGTGAGGCTAAAGCTCTTTTCCTCTTTCGTACATGTTTGCCAAGAGATAGCATATGGGCGTATGTTTCTCTTTACTGCTTCATTTTTGAAAGCTCTCGAACCCCTCATTTGCTATTGGCTGTTTGAAATAGGAGTGCCAATTGACATCGCGGCCCGCACTAAATAACCCTCTTCATTTCTCGAGTTCGACATCATATATTTAGAGGAAATACAGCTTTTGTGGAGTAAATGGCTCAGCTTCCTACCTGAAGCAGGATCAGGAGCAGGAAACGCACAGTTCTAAGGGCTTTGAAACGCTCGCACAGTCAATTGATCAAGGGCTTACCAAGTTCACACCACTGTCGGATTTGATCAGCACCAGCTCGCACCATTCTACGGCGAATCTGCCCGAATAGAGGCAACCTAGAAGGACCTCTCCGGGGTGATCTGCCAGATTCAAAATGCAAACCAACTCCAAAATCATCCACCCTCGCCACGACATGCCACCACCAGGGCCCCACAGAACCGACCCGTCAGCAAACTCAGAGAACACATTTCAACATCATTCCCTAGCGAGGCGTAATAGCACCAACCACGGACCAAAGTCTGTAAAACAAAACCGATCGCCCAAGGAACACGAGCAGACGCGGCTTGGACATCGCAACAGCTTTCGAACTCGGCAGAGCCACAAGAAGTCCAGGAATGGCTGCAAGACGTGTAAGAGAAGGCATACCAAATGCGATGAAATGGGACCGCAATGGTACGCTAACGATCGCTCCCCTAATATCGTTGTTAGACACTAACGAATATAAAGCAAGAATTGTTCAACGCATGGAGTCAGATGCGACTACATGGATAACTTTCCGAAATCGCTTGAACGACCTCGAGCCTGCATGTTTGCTAGTCAATATTTAGGAACCAGTAGACCTGAAGAGTTGGACAATCTCGATAGGATGCTGATCGGAGAGCTTAATCCATCGCTCTCTCCAGCGCCCAATTCTGCTGAAGAGGACTTTGCAACGTCTGGTCAACCAGCACCATTCCTCGAGCCCAAGCGTGAGGATCTTACGCCACCTGCATATACGCCATTCCTCAGCCATGGGCTTAGCTCGAGATTCCCGATGCAGGTCACTACAAGACCCCAGGACATCGAAATAGCAACTTGCGAATCTCTTCCTAGCTTTGGCGAATTGATAAAGAATATTGTGGATATGCATCGGGCAGAAGCACGGAAGTAGTTGGCAGCATTGCAGATCAGGTTTCTATCCTGAACCAGAGTCATGAAAGCTTTGGGTACTATATCATTTGATAAGTTTTCGAAAGCTGTGCGCACAGGAGAAATCATCAGCAGTATCCAAGATGCAGGAGCGATGGGTCTCCTCAATGATGGTTGTGAACAGCAGACAGTAGTGGTTCTCAAATAAGCTAAGAGCACCTTTGATCTTGAGCAAATCAGATGCGATTTCCTGGACGAACTATACCCTGGGATACCCGCTCATCGAATCACAGTCCCTATTCTAGGAACAAACCAGACAAATTTGTCCTTGGGCCCTTGGACCATATACCAGTGGCGCGTGATCGACATCTTTGGAACCAGGAAGAATATGAGAGCAGCGGGCAGCGGGCACGAGATCATGAGACGGGTAAAGCGTCATTAGTGTCCCAGAGAAGCATCGGAAGAAATGGGAGGAGCTATGAACCAGTGGGGATGAAAATGAATCTTTAGTCGTGCATGAAGAGGGAGGTGGTGGGTGTACGAATTGGGGATTGCAACAAGCAGATAACGAGAAGTTTGAACAGCTCATGATCACGGTCAATGAGCTGCCTAATTCTGCTTCAATGTCCTCAGTGTACCTCCATCACGCGTCATGGTCATAGACATCGCACATGGTGCCACAACACCCAAGTATTTGGCAACAATCGCAAGTCGAGATCGGCGTCGTCGAAGCTGGAGCGACAGCAGGGGATTCGAAGTCAACCCAAGCATCCACTACATCCTCCGCAAATTCCCCATCAGCAAGCCCCGAGTGAAACACCTCCATGAACGCTTCATCCCTCCATAGCGCAGTCTTGTAAGCCTTGAGGACCGGAGTGAGTGCCTCGCGAAGCACTTTGTCTGAAGCCAAAGTGGTCGTATAGATTACCTTGATCGCTTCCAGCAGCTCGAGGGTCATAGTTAGGTCGAAGTCTCTAAGCTCCTTCTTGAATTTGATTGCCGCGAGGTTCTTTAGGAGCGGAATGTCGTACTTGTCACCAAGTGCATACATGCCCGCGTTCCAGAAGACTGAGGGTTCATGGTCTTCACTGTCCTTGTAGTTGCCCGTATAGAGGAAGCAGAGCATTGCGCTGACCCTGTCAGGATCATCGTCGTGGAGAGTGATGGTTTTGGTTTGACCTTCCTGGGACAGAATCAGTACTAAGGAACACACTATCAAGGTAATTTCGTACCATAAAATTGTCCTGGCAGGCTTTTACGAAGTACTTCGAGTTGGCAATCAATACTGTGCAGTGCACTTTCCAGGACAGTCCCCCACACTCGACAGTCATATCGGAGTAGAGACCAGTGTTGAGTAGCCTGGATTGCATTAGGCCTGACTCTTGTAATAGGGATGGCACTTACGACGACATGGTCATGAAGATGCCATCACTCATTGCAGCCTTGACATCGGCTGTTGATTGGGCCATCTCTATAGCTGAATGACTTGACTTGATCAGGGTTATAAGCCGGTGTTTGGTGGAGGCCAGTTGCTTCTTAGTCCTGCGTCGATATACAAGCCGGAGAGTAAGGTTAATGAGGCTGCGACGAAGTAGAAGAAGTGATAGGGCTATAACAAAAGCGGACGAAGCAACAATGAGGAAATGTTTTGGAGGAGGACTGGAATGTTGTTGATTTAAGTGAACTATTACAGCAGGTGTTGGAGTTGGGGTAGCCATAGTGAAGTGATCGGAGTGTTAAATCAGATCATCAGTGATGACTTACAGATCAATTTCGAGCTGTTATCTAGACCTGATCCCCAAATTGTGTTGTGAAGTTGGCGGGTTCTCGCACCTAGTATTGTGTACTCTACTAGGGCGGAAAAATATGATGGCACACGGCACCTGCTGTCATAAATAGCTTCGAGAATCCAAATGTTTCGGAAGAGTAATCCGCTGTAGCTGGGTCCATGACTAGCTCCGTCTACCATCTGCCCACACACAAATCACACCCGCAACGAATTATTAGCGACCCAGCTTTTCGGATATCTAGCCCATGGAGTGTTCATTATCCCGCCATCCTTCCTTGAACTCATTCCACTTCCTCAGAGTCATAGCCCGCAATTCCATGCATCCAATCTACCAATATTTGACACTTCGGCTCCCACAGTTTGGACAGTCAAGCCGCTGCCCTTGCTAGACATCGTAGTAGCCGTCATATACTGTGTCCCGGTTAGGCAGACCTGTCACCATATCAATGAGGTCAACAGCAAAATCTCTATCCCCAAGACCCGAATTTATCAGCTTCACGAAATCTTTACTCTCGCGGAGCAGGGCCATATACTTCAAGAGTGTGTCTTTGGTGCTTCATGGAGGCCACGGTCGGAGGCCAATTTAGTGGTTTAGATGAGCTTTATGGCGGCTACGAAGTCGGAGATGTCCAAACCCCAGTCACCTTTCAACGCAGAGGAGAGTTTCTGCTCCGCCAACGTTTTGAGAAGTGAGACGCCGTACTTATCGCCGATTGCTTAGATGTGAACAAGAGTGACTAGCAGATCAAGACCGTTATTACTAATATTGTAGTCATGCGTGTAGAGATCTCGAAGGAGTAAATCGACCATGGCAGGATCATCTTCGTATAGCTCTATTTGACCGTTCACGCCTTCCTTGGGAAAAATTAGCTCGGAGTAACACTGCCATGTTGAGGGTTTTGTCCGTACGACAAACTTGTTGCAAGCTTTTTCAAAGTAGTTCGGAGCCGGCGTAGAGGATGACGCGGTGCAGCTTCCAAGTACGATCGTCGCATTTGACTGTGAAGTTTGAGTGCACGCCAGAGTCGAAGAAGCTGCAGTGGCCGTGTATCAGCTAGAGATAGGTGGAAGGAATCAGGGTAATTTACCTCGTCAAGCCTCCGAGAAGTTGGCTGTAAGCCACCGGTTAGACCTCATCGACAGAATTTGAGGCCATTTTAAACGATTTGGATTTGGAGAAGTATGACCTTGCGAGAACTGGGAACGATGGCGGGAAATTGTCGGCGAGATCCTGCGAGTCAACTTGATTGTTGGTCGTTATAAAGTGCAGGTATCAAGCCCATCTATTCATGCCTGAAGCGTGTGCCACGCGAAGGGAGAATTAGGACGGGCTACCCATGAAGTGAACGATTGAAAGTATGTCGAGGTGACTTTGGTAAATCTTGAGGCTGGTAAGTAGCCGAAAGAACATGCAATTCACCTTCTACACTAGCCGTCTGTAACAGCCTAGCTACGCTTGAAATCCAGCATTCTTCAGCCACTCCCAATCCAATCTCGTCATAGGGAATAGATCAGGCCAGTGAATTGGTCTTTATCCCGCAGTTGAGCTGGAATTTCTTCAGGGCCGTCAGGGTATTCACAAGTGTAGAAAGACATGAGCATCCGTTCAATGAGGGCGGGAACGTCCTCCTTCAGGTCAATGACGCCTGAGATGCTTTCCTGCAATAATGTCAGCCAGCTTCTGCAAAAAAATCCGTTGGACGTACTTGAAAGCTCTTTTGCAAGCCTTAGGGAAATATCCTGAACGTAAACACAGTAGCACCGGGTGCACTTTCCATTCTTGGTCCTGATAACGTATCGTCAGGTCAGGATATTCGTCGCAGTCGAAGCTCCTATTTAGTCATTGGCCGCTGAAAATCCGAAGAATATAGTGACTTTATAGTTTTAGACGGCCTTGATGGCTTGAATGAATTCTGGAATTGGCATTTTGCTGGGATTTTCGGAAAAGTCAAGCTGATGAGCAAACTTATTTCTGGCGAGCTCCTTCAAGCCGACGACATCGTATTTGGCAGCTATGGCGTACATGGCAGGGTTGAAATCCAGTGGCTTGTGAATACCCCAGTAGTCGCAGGCGTAGAGAAAGAATATCATCTGTTGGACGAGATCCGGGTGGTCTCCTTGCAGTGTAATCACTCCCTCGAATCCCGCCTGAGCGAAGGAAAGGGAATGTAAGTTGCCGATTTTATGTGAGAATAGTCAGGAGACCTACCATGGGAGTATGCTCGCATGCCATATTGAAGAATATTGACTGAGAACATACCTGGGTAATATCCAAATTAGTGTTTGTCTGTTAGGACGATACAGGAGTAAAAGATGACATACCACTACACGATGCACTTTGAACGTCCTATCTTCGCATTTAATAGTTCGGTATATATTCCCGTCTGAAAAGACCTGGCATATCGTTAGCTATGGAGGAAACAAAAGGCGGGATATAGTCACATTTGAAGCATAGATATCAGTGCCTCCTTGTTTGCATCCCGAATGAGCTCTGTGCTATCTAGGTCCTGTGACTCCGGCGTGTAGGTAGTGTCTGATGTCGTCTCTGACATGAGGGCGTCCATATCGACAGTTTTTCATGGTTTAGGGGCCTTGCTTGCAGAGTTTGAGAGGTTTTAAGGTTAGACGTCAGATGGCGCGCTGGCAGGCAGGTAGATTTGCGTCGCGATAGGTGACAAGTACGCGACAAGCCCTGATCGTAGCCGGCCGAAAGACCGAAAGCCGATATTGTTGTTGTGAATATACACTGTTTATAGGTGACAAATAGCATGTCCGGTTGAAGCGAGCAAACGTTATAATCCCTCCTCCCTACCCTCAGGAACCCACTCATCCAAAAATCCTTCCTCACTAACCGGCGGCGTTAAATCGACCCTGCAACTCTCAGCCCACTCCCTTACACTCCTCTTACTGATCACCGCACTCCCATCCGCCCTCTTCTTCTGCGCCAACACCCCCATCTCCTTCAACGCCCCCACAACATCCTCAGGCAGCACCCAGCACCTCTCCGCCACCTCCTGCACACTCAACGTACTCTTCGTCCTCAACCCCAACACAGTCCTCGCAACCCTCGCCTGCCAGAACTGCATATACCCCTTCTTCCCCAATTCACTCAACGGCTTTTCCGGGCCCCCGATACGGTTCTCTCGGCGACTGAGCTCGTAACTGACGCCCATGAGGATTTTACCGAGACCTTTGCGCTGCCAAGGAGGAAAGATGAGGATGCAGGCGAGGTTGTTGTTGTCCCAGCTCATTTTCTCTTTGCTGAAGAACCCAATGACCTGGGAGGTTGTATTTGTAGTTGTGGGGGTGTGGATGAGGAGGTAATAGTTGAAGGATGTGACGTCGAAGAATATGGATTTGTTGTCGAGGAAGAGTTTGGCGAAGAGGGAGAGGTTTTGCGCGAAGAGTTGGTGCTCTTCGCCGTCGACTTCACGAATGGCGTGCAGGTCGCGCGAGTAGATTGGTCTGCCGGGCGGTGGGGTGAAACGACTAGGACAGATGTTCTATAAGAGTTGTTAGCTTGTTGGGAGTGTGTTTGAGCGGGGTATACAGACTACGTGCGCCAGATAGGGCATCTGCTCCTTAGTGTATTTGAAGCACCATCGGCAGACATGCAGTCTTTCGACTTCTCTACCAACGAGCTCTTCAGGGTAGAATGAGGGATACCATGTCTTGAAGAGGACGTCTCCAAGCGCGACGTTGCGGACATTGAGGTCTGCCGGCTTCTCGCCATTTCGTTGTGCCGCTATCGGTGACATTAATGTGCTCGCCATTGGTGGTAGGGAGCCCATGTTGGGCTTTGGCGAAGAGGATGGAGGTAGACTGAATCTTTCTTGTCTACACTACTCATCATTGCGGGTTTTTTATTGGCATTTACGCAAACATTGGGGACGACATGAAGTGAAGTTGAACGCTAGGCTTCATTGGGTATAAGTAGGGCTGTCTTATCAGCCTGGTCCTTACTCGTATGCTATCCTACTCAGAAAGCATCACACGAGAGGAAACCGTGCTCTCGAAAGGAACCTGTGCAGACATTTGAGCATCTTTCATTTGAGCAGAAGGTCAGAGTATCAAGTCTTTAGGTATGAAACCAATACAAAGTCATAATACATAATCATCTCCTTTCCATCGTTGAGTACCATCTCCTTGAAAACCTGATTTCGGGTATATCAGCCGACATGAAAGAGCTGATGTGATCTCGCGCCCTCCTTTTTATCCATCATTGAAGATACGTCATCAATGCCAACGCCCTCGCTGAAGCGATCATAATAAATACAGGGAAAAGCAAGCAGTCTTCCTGCTCATTGTTCAAGGTCAAAGCTCCTCTGCTTTCCTCTTGTTCCGAGGGTAGGTGGTCGTCCTCTGTTCTCCTTTTCTTTCTGGGCTTCCCAGATGAGACGTTGGCGCTGGGCATCGTCGATGTTGAAATCAGTCATTGCTTCATCGCTACCCAGTCTGGCATGCTTGGCTCTTAAACCGCCAATTGAGCTAGTCGATTTCATCTTCTTCAGGCCACGGACCTTTGGCTCTTTTGATTCGGTGCTGAAAGTGCCTGGCATCTCTTTGACATCGTTTCGAATTCGAAGATTGCGAAACTCGCGAGCGATCTTCTCAAGGGTAGTACGAGTCTTCTTGGGAGTTGGTGGTACTGACGGTGCTGTTGTTACCGGAGATGTTGGAAGAGGCTTATCAGTGATAGAAACATTAGTCCTGCTGCCTGAGGTGCTGCTGGTAGATGGACGGTCTCCTGTTGCAAAGCTGACCCCTGAGTCTGCCCTCCTGTCACCGCGGCGGTACGCTTCGGTCTCTGGGTCAAAATACTCAGGGCCGGAGACCTCCATGCATTCTTCGATTACACCATTGGCAGTACGCAAGTACTTGTCAACAATTTCTCGAACAACCACCCACCCATTGGCATCACCAGGCCGTTGACCTTGGTGTTCGAGGTTCTTGAGGATGCCCTTGCCGTTTCTTTGGACACCTTGTATGTAGCGGAAGAAGGCGTTGCGTTGGGACTCGAGGATGTGAGCAGTGAGTTGACGAGTTGGAGGGGCGGCGGTGGTAGGGGGATAGAGGGTGTTAAGCATGGCGATACTGTTCGGTTTGCTGAATGGTTCAAGACGCATCTCGTTGATCAAGGTCTAAATAGCGTGTCAGTGGGAGTTGGGTACGATAGCTGGTTAAGGGGTGATTACCCAGCGACGAATGCCAATATATGCTTGAGCATACAGCTGCTCCACCTTCCGCTCCTTCTCTTGCATGTTTTGTACCCATTCTGATATCTTTTCATTTTTGCTTATCTCTCCCTTCGCTTGATCAGCCAGGCTCTGGTCTAATCCAAGCCTCTGAAGGCCCAGTGTAAATTCCCGCTTTCTCCTGTTATCTAGATCCTTCAGGTAATCCAGAGCTGTCAATGCTTGTGTGAAGTCTACGAGGCCGAGCTCTTCCGTGAAGCATCGTCGTACAAAAGAGGTGATGAATGCTGGTGGTAGCGAGAATGGTTGAGAGGGCAATCTGCTTATGTGTGTCATGAGGCAGGTTTTGAAGTGTTCGGTTGCACTGTTGGCCGCCAATTGATGTTGCTGCTCTGATGGGAAGTTCGGGGAGGCTGGCGAACTATCTGCACTCGAGGTACTGGAGGATAGTGATGGTGGTGTACCTGGTCGGAGGGATTGGTGGGGAGGTTGTGTTGCTTGAGGGGCGGAATTAAGTGTATACATGGTTCGAAGAGGTATTTCGTAGGTGCCAGGGTATGCCAGTAGATGTTCCAGTATCCAAGGCAAAGCTGCACCTTCCGTTGAAGAAGTCGAGGAAGAGCTATCGTGGGACATGTTGACTATTGATTTGTTGTGCTAAAGCGGAGAAGGAAGTGTTAGGCGTTCTTCCCCGCGCCTTGACCGTCAGGCCAGTACAGCAGAAATGAGGCAAACAATGTTTCAAAGTATCATGCTCAAGCAAAGTCTTGCCAGTGGTAAAGATCGAAAATAAAGGTGTTGATTTCTCGGCGGGTTTGTTGATATAAAAACTCGCGTTGCTGGGCGGGTCACGCTCTAGGCTTTTAAATCTGATAACTTTCTCTACACAAACAACCTCGGCCTGAACGGGTACGATGTCTGCAGCGATAACCCGATCTGGTATGCGAACTCTTGTTTGTTACCGTGACGCAAACAGCTGAAGCAGTAGCTGCCCGATGCAGCAGGACTCGACGGGTATTGTCTCGGAGCAGGAGGGAAGAGTTGATGATTTTGAAATATGACACGGTATCTTGATGGTTTCGCAATTATGCCGTCAGCTGTTGTGGCAAGTAAGGAACAGTCGAGCCTGGGGGTATGGTGCTTGCACGGGTGCGGCGAAGGTGGCTCAATCGTGGTGGTGTTGGTGTCTCAAGATGGGTGAAAACTAATAATATTCTGCTGCAGCAACCGGTCTCGGACGGGTCAACAATAGCAGAGGCGAGTGTCAATATGGGCAAAGTTGAATAAGCATGTGAACGGGTGGTCAATAGTAAGGTAGTAACGACAGTGTGAGTGAGTGAAGGTGTGCAGATCTCCTATTGTCACAAGAATAGCAAGCAGGGCAGCTCGAGAGGATTTGAGGGATCCTTTTTCTTCCCTGTCAGTTTTCAAGCGGCACGTCGCAATCGTCCAGCCACGGATTCGTTTGGGGAAATCCCAGGAACTTGGAGATCGCCGCGGTCGCGTCTTGGAGGGCTGCTAGAGTCTAGGATCTGTTTGGACTCCAACACTCGTCCCGCATTTCCAATTCACGAATTCTTCCCCTGGCTCGAATCAACCTTGTACAACAACGCCTACGCTCCTTTCTACAAGGCTACAGCGCGATCTTGACAAATCATGTACAAGCGAATGGAGCGATGTTACTCCGTACACTCGCAGGCTTCATAGCTGTGCCTTCCAGCAAGAGCGCCCTGTCCCAGGCGTTCAGAGCGCTGGGACATAACAAGACAGTGACATCCCTCCAAACACGGCTCGTCGATCGCTTTATGAGTGGGGAGCTAGAGGTCAAAGGCCCATCTCACAATCTGTTATTACATTGGTGGGGTTGAGGGAGAAATGTCCGCCTCTTCTTGGTCCTTCTCTCACAACTGGTCCGAATTCAATACTATCTGCAAATTGCATCTGAAGGTTATGCGACATTGCATGGAACGTGCATAAGGCGATCAAGATAGGAAAGAAATCGCTCGAGTGGCTTTGGTCCTCCCCACATTCAGGTGGTACAAGATACTCCAGGGCCTCGGGCTTGATCGAATGCCTTTCTTGGACAGGCTGGAAGTCGATACTTCCTTGGAGCACATCCATGCATCTGCAATCGATATCAAATACGAGAAGCCACGATCCCTGCTTCACTGCTGTCTCGAGCACCTAAACAAATCACGAAACGATCTTGGCCCTGGAGGTCTCGACTACCTGAAGGCAGGGGTCAGGGGGGAACACGGACCGTGGGCGCGAAAGGCTCGCGTGCCTCGCATACCCGCTCCATTCAGCAAGGATATTGGGTGTCAACCGAGATATATAGCGTCCCAGCGATCGATCATCGGACAGGGGTATATCTCAAGCTCGCGTGGCAAGACGTTGAGTCCTCATACCTATACAGCATCGTGAGGCTGTCGAGTTCCTGCTCTTTGTGACGCCTGCAGATGTCGCCAGCATTATCGTGGAAGGCTCTAGGCCCGAACTTTGACGGGTCGAGTCCCTTCCCGACAGGATAGCATTTCCGACTAGCTGAAATGCACAGATCAGTGAAGGACGGACTACCAACCACCACCACAGCTCAGACCCGTTTTTCCCAGAGTACAATGCGTTCCAGGTCTACGGCCTTGATCTGGCAACATTAGATGTCATTTATACGGGATTCTACAGCCCAACCAATTGTAAGCAAGCCTCGACCGCGTCTACCGCTTGAAACGAGCCGTGTGTCTGCTACAGTAATGTGACTTTGCCTTTGGCACCTGTCAGTATTCTTGCTATGAAACCCTACGTTCAGCTTTCAACTGCTGTTTCAGCTCGATTTAAGCGCGCTGAAAAGATAGGACACCAGATCTGTATGCACGGCTTTGACGAGGTTAATCCGATACGCCTACTGACACGGAACGACTGACTTGATTTGTTGCATTGGCATTCCTTTTAGGCAGTGCGTACATGAAGTGAAGCCGGAGACATGGTGTTCCCTAAACCAACACCACTTTTATAGTTTTCGCTGTCATCTACCACTTTTCCTCCGAGGATGTTGTTGGATCCGAGCTTTCCGTTGAGACTCTTGTTCGGCAAGCATCAGCCCTGCCCTTCGATGTTGACCAGCGTAGGCAAAATCATTGTACCTTGAGTCACAAGGACAGCTTTGCCCGCCAAAGTCACCTCCGACAAATCTGTCCCACTCTCGTCTAGCGTGACACTCACCACGATCTCGCTCGCTCGCCCAATCTCGACTCCTTGCTCAATGGTGTAATGATAAGTTTTGCCTGCCATCCCGTCCTTCAATGCCAGGAAGCACCCAAGCGTGCTTGCTGCGCTGCCTGTCGCTGCATCTTCTCCGACACTCGGCTCTAGCATGCGAGTTCGCAGCCTGGTAGAATTTCTCTCGGGTGTTGAGATATCTGTGTAAAAGTAGGTGCCGATGAAAGATGATTCCCATCCTTCATCCAATCTGACGGAGGCGCAATCCACTTGCTGGTCGGCTCCGAGTAGCTCGAGATGCTGCTTTACTGTAGCTACCTCGATGAGGACGAAGCTCATCCCTTTGACAATCGACGCCACTGGGAATTCTGATGTAACGATACTTGTTTTCGCAAGATAGGTCTGCTTCAGTACTGCTCTCGCGCCGACAAGCTGCTTGTGTACTCTGAAATCGTGCGGTATGCTTGCCTCAGCTGTATGGTTGATTCGATCATATTTGCCTTCGATTGGTCCAGCTTTACAGAGAAGTGTCACAGTCTCCAGTGGTGGCTCCACGCTTTGGCAGGCGTAGCATATGGCTCCTATGACAGGATCTGCACGAAAATTCGTGTTAGCAACCCTCTTGTGGCTCATATGCATGACATTTTTGGGGCTCGCTATCCGACAATTGCTTCCCAGCTTGCCTTGTAACAGGATCTGGAAGGAAAGAGAGGAGTGCTGTGGAAGACTACTTACGGCCGGCGAAAGGCAATTCCTCTTTCAATGTGAAGATATCAAGCTGCCGCCCAGTCGTTCCAGGCTGGGGGTCATGCAAGAAGACTGTTTCGGAGAAGTTGAATTCGCGGGCGCTGTTCGTCATTCTCGAGTAAGCATTGCCAGAATAGGATGTCTAGCGAGTCATCCGAAACATATCCAGGGATTATCATGAGCAGATCATCCTGAAACATGTGTTGCGATTCAAAATAAAAATAGAAGGGGAAGAAAGAAATTCAAGAATACGTACATTGCTTGCTTTGTTTCTTGTGGTAGCTCGATTACGGCAGGAAATGGGAGCGAAGGAGGGCTATGAATGACTGCGAGCTGGTTGCCCCTGTACCGGACGGCGGTGAAGACATCCAGAGTTGAGAAATAGATGAGATTGGCAGGAGGATTGCTTTGAGGTGCTGGCGATGCGCTGTTGATGCTTGGTGGTTTGCTGGCTGGATCCTTGTCGGTCGACTCTTTGATGAATTTCTGTCTCTCGATCTCGACAAGACGGGTTTCGTATTCGTTCATTTTTCGCGGAATATGGGTTACAGGCCACTTGGAGTCGATTTGATGTCATTGAGAGATGAACACATCTCGTTGTTTTCATCAATATTGAATTATAGTGTGCATGTACATACAAATGATGAGTGATGGGGTCTTCGCATGTCCAATCAAGTGCTCATAGCCATCCGAGAGTATGGAACAGTAGGGAGGCTACTGCAGCCTGATAAGTATGGTTGATAACTAAGGTTTGAACAAATCAATCATCATTGTTTACTTGCCTTGCGGCAGCTACCGGGGCTAAAGCTGTAGAACTACGTCGGCAGAACAGTTTCTCCGGGAACATTTATAAATCTGGCCCTAAATCTGATATTATAACAGCTTGAATGTATGCCCGCGCACAATAAGGAATTCTAGTGAGCGCTGTTTGGTACATAATTCTTGGGGAGTCCACGTTAGTTCGTGAATTTTCCTCGAGTTACACTGGTGCTGAACTAGGGAAACGGCGACACTCATTTGACTGCTCCCCTTCAACAGCAGCTTGCTGATCCGAGACTTCTGAAGTAAATTTTGGACGACATGCGGCTCTCTCTGCTACCGCCAGAGCTCCTGGGAGTCCTACTAGCCACTTTTTCGTTTAATGCTCGACCAATTTCAGGGAGCGCTGCCGTCAATGTTGCACTTCAAGCCTCATTCAATGCGCCCCCTTTCATTCTGGAGCTCCTGTTCGTGACAAGTGTAGTTCCCGAAGGCAGATGGATTCAATCGCTAACATATGCACAGGGAAACAGCCGCTGAAGAGAACTCGACAGCCTACTTCCCTCTCCTGGATCGAATAGCAGAAGGCCGCTTTGCAGAATGCTCAACGGATAAAGAGCTCTACGATACCTTTTTACAGGTGGTGAAAGATGACGGACATATCACGGATACAGATACGTTATCATCGTTCCAATTTGCTCTTTCTATACACTCGGCAGCGCCTCGAATAGAAGCGCATTACCATTACTACGACACGTCTGTGGAGCCATCTTTGATGATCGCGCAGGACGCAGCGTGTCCGGTATGGGTGCACTTTGATGGGAAACAGTATTGTTCGCCGGCTCTTGAGCGAGCGCAGCAGGATGTTGCGGACTTGAAGTAGGGACCCAAGTAAGTGAATTGGTGGAACAATTAGCTAATAAAGCCCAGAAACCCTGAGAATCTGCCTTTCGATCGGATTCTAGGTGAGACCTCAGAATCGCCGCTTTCTCCCTCCGTACTATATACGGACATAATGTCACCATCATTCGGCCAATTCCATCAAACAATAAGTTGCACAGCCCGCAGTGGCCAGACTTCCTATAGAATTCGATATCGGCCCTCAGCATCTGAGTCAGCAAAGCCTTTGGCATTGAATGGATACGGAATCGAGCTTGCTCTTAAGAGGACTGACTACATTGTGATTGACGACCGAGGGGCTGAAGCAGAAGGATCAGAGGAACAGGCGCCTCCAATAGGCACTGAGGCAGAGGCGGGCTCTGATGCGCAGGTAGGCACAGCAGATCTATTGCTGGAAAGTGAAGAAGTATCAGACCTCAAGCCGTTGTCGGCAAAGGAGCTATTGGGTCTTGGGCTTAAGACTGGTAGCTTTGTCATGGCTAGTGATAACCCCTTTGAGACTCTACTTAAGGTATCCGAGGACTTTCCCAAGCACTCATATGCCATAACGAAACGCAACGCTTCAATAGACTTTGTGAAAGAGCATGGCGTTAACCGACAGAATTTCTTGCCCGCGGGGTATAATGTAATCTGGATGAATGGGTTGCAGGTCCAAGGTCGACAAATGGACGCTTTTGCGCTTCTTGAGCAACTGCGACGCGAGCGTTCTATCGTGAACAATTTGCAGGGACTTGGCCTCAGCGGCGGAGAAGCAGTCGACATTCTTTCAAATCCAGCCATTGCGGATTCAAAGGTTGAGGGAGAAGCGCAGCGCTATGATTATAGAGACGAGCATGAGGGCGGCAAAGTCATCATCTGGCTCAACGACATTGAGAAGGACAAACGGTATAGCAGTTGGCCTACCCATACTTCTGCAGTTGGTACCTCCTCCAAATCTTTTTAGATGGGCACTAATACATTTAGCTCCTCCAACGAACGTATCCGGGCCAGCTACCACAAGTGCGACGAGACGTTCACAATGTGATCTTACCGCTAGACATGTCAGATGTTAAAGATGTTGAATTACTCGTAGAGTCTCTGCAAACTTTCGTGAAGCGCAAGATACCCATTCGATTCGGAGTTGTCCCAATGACGGGGTCGAAAGACGCCATAGAACAGGCAAAAGTAGTCTATCATCTGCTGGACACGTATGGTCTCAGTGCTGTGTTTGCGTATATGGAGGCTGTAAGTTGGACCGCAATCCTGGCTACGGCGTGTGTTGAACCCGTCAATGGCTAAGTCGTCGTGACAGTCCGCAGTAGGCAAACGAGTCTCTCTCGCCCAAAAGGGCACCTTTGAGTCCATCATCAAAGACCGACACCTTCGCAGGGACAAAGTTAAGGCAGACTTCCAGACTGTCCTTGGGTCTGAGGAGTCTCGAGATCGAATAGTGAACACACAAACCTACCTCAAGCGTCTGGGAGCTACCGATAGCCCTGCGCCAGCTTTTGCTAATGGAGCCGCGATGCCTCGAAACGACCAGTGGCTGCAGGTGATGAGCCAGAAAATTGACGCGGACCTTCGACTTCTTCAACGTCAAGTCCACGAAGAAGTAATCCCAGAGGAGGCTTGGCTTGCTGGCCAATTTTTAGAGAGGGCTGTGGCCCAACGCAATGCTTTGATCATTCCCGAAGACGAAAGCAGAATTAAGATCATCGATGTTGGGAACTTGATCTTGAAATACCCAGATGAGCTTGCAAAGGCACCACGGCTGACGCCAGAAGCAGTGGTCGAGTCATCGGAACGGGCATCTGCACTGTTGATCGTGGTTGCTGACCTAGACTCTGAAGAGGGTTCAAATCTCTTATCTTCGGCGATTAAATTTAGCCAGGGCCGTCAGGACGTTGAACTATTGATCCTTCACAATGCTGCGGCATCAGAGGCTGGTCCCTACCCTGTCATGATATCAGAAGAGACAGTCAAGATCGGCAGGCATCTCGATGCCCGTGATTTGGAAGCCGCATTGAGCCTGAAAAAGAATCTTGATCCTCAGCAGGCTGACGAGACCAAGGGTGACGAGTACCCGGACGAGGCTATTGACAGAGCTAAGGACTTTTGGCACTCTTTCCAGCCTATGATTCAAAGCTTCGGTCTCGAACCCGGGCAGCAGTCTATAATCCTCAATGGCAGGGTGATAGGACCAATCTCCAAGGCTACCACTTTCACACCAAGCGAGTTCGAGCAGCTACTCCAATTCGAGCGGACGAAACGGCTCGAGCCTGCAATTGCAGCCCTTGCAGCTGTCCTTCCCGAAAAGCGACTCGAGTCTGCCTTGGAGGCTGCCATACTCTCTTCGACTATCGCTCTTTCTACGGTCTCTGATATCCCGGAAGGTATCTTCGAGGCAGCGCCTACGCTGCGTATGAACAAATTCGGCGTCTGGGAAGGGAATCATACCTCGATCCAGATTGGTGAGGCCGAAACCTCATCGATCCACCTCGTCGCTTCAATTGACCCGACTAGCCAAATTGCGCAGCGGTGGATACCTATATTGAAAGTTTTGTCGGAGTTGAATGGTGTCCATCTAAAGCTTTATCTCAACCCAAAGGAAAGGATGCAGGAACTCCCCATCAAGAGATTCTACCGCCATGTCCTAGATTCGAAGCCATCCTTCAACGAAGATGGTGAATTGCGCAACCTGCAGGCAACCTTCGATCGATTGCCAAAAGACGCCCTGCTCAACCTAGCTCTCGATGTCCCACCAGCTTGGCTCGTGGCACCCAAGGAATCTATCCATGATCTTGACAACATCAAGCTCAGTGCATTAAAGGAAGCTGCTGACGTGGATGCAATCTACGAGCTTGAAAACATTCTTATCGAGGGCCACTCAAGGGATGTTACGGTTGGTCCTCCTCCTCGAGGTGTGCAATTGTATCTAGGAACAGAAAAGGACCCTCAATCTGCCGACACAATCATCATGGCCAATCTGGGCTACTTCCAATTCAAAGCTAATCCCGGCTACTGGAAGCTCCAGCTCCAACCTGGCCGCAGCCAACAGATCTTCAATATCGACAGCGCAGGCCAGGCAGGATACAACCCCCAACCTGGCGACGAAAGCACCGACATCACCCTCATGTCCTTCCAAGGCAAAACCCTCTACCCACGCTTCTCACGCAAGCCCGGTCAAGAAGCCGAAGACGTCCTCGAAGAATCCGCCAAACCTGGCTCACCAAAGGACTACCTCTCCAAAGCATCCAAATTCGCCTCCTCCTTCCTCTCCAAAGCCGGTCTCGCCTCCTCATCCCCAAAACACGCAGACATCAACATCTTCTCCGTCGCCTCCGGCCACCTCTACGAGCGCATGCTGAACATAATGATGGTCTCCGTCCTCCGTCACACGCAGCACACCGTAAAATTCTGGTTCATTGAACAATTCCTCTCCCCCTCCTTCAAGTCCTCCCTCCCCTATCTCTCTGCTCACTACGACTTCAACTACGAACTCGTAACCTACAAATGGCCCCACTGGCTGCGCGCCCAATCCGAAAAACAGCGCGAGATCTGGGGCTACAAGATTCTTTTCCTAGACGTACTGTTCCCAACGAGTCTGGACAAGGTCATCTTTGTCGACGCAGACCAAATTGTGCGGACGGATATGTATGATTTGGTAACTCTCGACCTCGAAGGCGCACCGTACGGCTTCACACCCATGTGCGATTCCCGATTTTCAATGGAAGGATTCCGCTTCTGGAAAACGGGCTACTGGGCCAACTTTCTCCGCGGGCGACCATACCATATTTCAGCGCTGTACGTCGTTGATCTCATCAAGTTCCGCGAAATCGCTGCTGGCGACAGACTGCGGCAACAATACCACCAACTCTCCGCCGACCCAGCTAGTCTTAGTAATTTGGATCAGGATCTGCCGAATCATATGCAGCACGTACTTCCGATCAAGAGTCTGAGTCAGGAGTGGCTTTGGTGCGAGACGTGGTGTAGCGATGAGAGTTTGGGGCAGGCGAAGACGATTGATCTTTGTAACAACCCGGAGACTAAGGAGCCTAAACTTAGCCGGGCGAGGAGGCAGGTGCCGGAGTGGACAGTCTATGATGATGAGATTGCGGGGGTGCTCAAGGAAGCCAGACTCGTTGCTGAAGGTGGAGATAAGGGGGGAGTGGGTGAGAGTATTCAGGAGGTGGTGCAGAAGGAGGATGAGGAGAGGAGGAAGAGGGATGAACTGTAAGATTATTGTACTGCCGGATTGTTGGAATGCTATAGATTTAGAGCCTAGGGTGTACAGTACGTCAGTCCAATAATCTTTCTCGAGACCCATTGCTCTTGATGTACATGTCACGTGCGAACTCTTTGTTAGCCCGCGACGCTGTCTTGCCGTCAGATATTTATCGGAAGTGCCTAATCGAGACGGCCATTTTAAGTATGAATCCAACTATGAACGTCTCAAAGGGGCTAGCTCTCGGACAAGTATCTTTTCTTTTTCGACTACCATCAGATCTATAAGGAAAGACTCTACGATCATGAAATTGCCAGAAGAGCTGTAAATTAGTTTCTACTCTATAACCTTGCTACAAATTGTTTCTACTCAAAGCCAATCTTAATCAAGTCATCTCGAGTTTCCGCGAGACAGGTATTTCTGGAAAAGCCTCCACCATAATCGATTGGTTTTTCCTCTTTCGCAAACCCGCACCAATTTTCTTCCAACTTGTGCGTCGATCCCGCTCTGAGCTCTTGTCTATGGTGGGTATCTGCATGTCAACGAATTCAGCCTGCTTGACCCTGGTACGTTCATTGTGTCATTCCTCTATTTGCAATATCTATCTGTCTGTATGTGTAGCTGTAGAGCTACATATCGTATCGTATCGTCTCATATCCACATGCCCATGAACTAGCCTAAATCCCAGGCTAAGTTACCCAACGCCTAGCTGTCGTAAGAGCTCGTTTTCCCATGGGTGCCGCAAAAGAAACTCCTTTCCTCATGTATGCAACAAGCAACAGGAGTATGCTAATCGCTAATCATCCAATCCGTCCTGAAACTTGTCTCACTTCCATCATGGAGACCTAGAAAGCTTATGATAATGCTGTTGGGGTACCACCAAGAAATCAGGCTAAAGCTTCGCAATGGTCGTTTGCGTTCAAGGTATGCTTGAGTAAGGTGGCGGTATAATGGGATTGTTCATTCGAGAACAGCCCCTTCATCAACCCAAAGCGCCACCCCTTCCACTCCCAATAGTGCCGTGCTTAGGAGACGCTTTGCCAGAGGAGTAGCCCCAAGTATGACCGCTGAACCTCTTCCGATGTTCTTCATCTTCTTCCTCCATGGAGAAGATGCCGTCTTGTTCTTCATCGATTCGGCCTGTACCACCGATACTTGATGAAGAGACTGCGCGGTTCGTCAAATGTGAAGATGAAGACGGATTGCGTTGGATGGTGGCGTGGCTCGTGTTGTTGCTGTGGTTGTGACTATGGCTGTGAGTGCTGTTATGGCTGTGGGTGCTACTGAGCGTAGGAGTGTCATTGGAATCAGAGATACAGGCGCGGGCGAGCAGTTGCGATATGCCAGAGGTGCGGCCAGTGGGACTGGCAAATGCTGGCGATATATCGCCGTTGACCCTAGTCGCGCGAAGAGAAGGGCTTGTTAGAGGATGAAGTGAGGACTTGCGGAGCGGCGAGCCCACGTGCCCAAATGCAGAGGGCATGGAATTATTGTTGGCTTCTTCCTTTGCACGAGCAGCAAAAAAAGCTCCGTAGCGAGACGGGCTGCCAGCTGCTGCTGGGGATCCAACCTTGCTATTCCCGTCGGATGGAGAGCCCAGACCACTTAGGGTCTCGCGAAATGGTCTCGAGTCTTGTTCCGTTCTAGATATTCGGCGCTTCCGCTCTTCTGGAGTGAGTACTATATCGTGGAGGTTTCCGGGTATGAAATCTTCCTCTCCGCTGAATGCAAATGCCTCATCATCATCGTCGGTGATATGAAAGCGTTGTCTTGGCAGACTAGCAGACATAAAGCCGGGTTTAACAGTCCGTTTTGAATGCATGATCCGTTGGCCAAAGCCTTCGTCGCCCGATCCCAAAGGCGATGATCCCAGATCTGGACCTCTCGTGCGCGCTTCCCTTCCCCAAGCAGAACTATGCAAATGGCGAACAGTATTGTTAGGCAACGCGGTTTTCTTGGGCAATGAAGCAGGGGGTGACTCCAGACCGAATTTCGAAGGAACAGATGCTGCAACAGCACCGTGTCTGGCTATATATGAAATACCCTGGCTGTCGAAGGATGCTGGCATAGGCGCATCGAGGACACTAAGGTGGCCGACAGGCGATAATGGGTTTCGATTAGTCTCTTGAGGTGATCCATATTGGGAATCCTGATGCAGTGGGTAGCCAGTATCTATCGTTGGAAGGTTGTCGCGGATGGGCTGCGGTATACCGAATCCGCCTTCCGCATATGGGGGAATCTGGTGGCCGAAGGGTATTGGGATGCTGTTGGCTTGCTGGGCAAGGAGTGAAGTGGGATCTGATTGCTGGTAGAGCTGGGGGTCCACCCTGCCGCCGAGATTGAGTTGCCCTCCTCCTATGGGCCCGTGAGGTCGGTTGACTCTTCGTCCATTAGGGAGGATATGTGCCAAAGCGCACTTTGCGCCGAACTTGCAATTGCCCTAATGAAATTGTCAGGATATTGTTTGAACCGCAGTGAAGTTTCACGTTGTAGATGTTCTTCATACCTTGGCAAAGTACTTGCAAGGCACATCAAGGATGGGGTTGTCGTCGTGTGAGAAGGGGCAAGCTTTCCCAGCTTGACATTGGCCCGATCTGTAGAACTTGCAAGGTACATGTGAAGTATCTGAGCGACCTTTAAGTCAGTTTCCTCTCCGCCACGACAATTGATGTCTCTCAAGCATACTCTTAGTATTAGGAGGACTCCTTGGCCCATCAAAGGCCCCCATGCTCACTGTTCCCCTATGTCTTGAACTCCCGTTCGGTATGTGATGTTGCATGCCGTTGGGTACAGGCATTGCCCCGTTCCCATTCGCGTAGCCTACGGCTCCGCCGTTCTTAAAGTCCGTGGATAACCGATTTTGCTCAGGATTACCATTGCCGTTCTGGTTTCGCGCTGTTTGCCCTGGGGGATTGTGAATATCGAAGAAGGCTTGATTTGGAGGTGAAGCTCGAAATTCTGGGAGGGGTCTCGAGGATAATGGCTGCTGTGAGGAGGTCGCCATGCTGAACTAGGGAAGGTGCTGGTAGGCAGTAGTGGCTGTCATGCGGGATATGTAAAGTAGTACCGTGCGAAACCTTTGCTGTAAGAGTATAACAAGGTGTATGGTGAGTAGTACAGTGAAAAAAAGTTTGACGATTGAGGATTGTGTATTGAATTGCGGAGTAGAGTAGGCTCTAGGTCAGGGTCCCGCCTTAGCTCTATCAAAGATCGGCGCGCGTCCTTGGCCGCCCTAAAGCAAGTCTGTCACCTGTCTGATATGGACCAAAATGGACCTATCTCGAGCTTCTTGTAGCATTTTCGTGGGAAGTTGTCTTTGAAGAGAATGTACAATCTTGGGTGATGTGGAGACACTGGGCAACCATATCAAAGATGTCACGCGAGCTGTGAATCCGGCAGATGATCAATCTATATGAACAGGATTGCCTTAATCGTAGCGTGCAGATGATACAAACGGCTCAGTTGAAGGGAGCCGGCCTCCGAGACATGCCCTTGGTAGCTACCTAATCATCTTGATTCGTAATCATGGAAGCGATGACAGACACTTCTCAGCAAAATCCCTCCTCCATACTAAGTCCATAAGCCTAATCAAATAGCAAATGAAACGGTCTGACATGACATGATCTTCCTTCAGTCAAGCAGCCCAGTGAGGTTCTCGATCATCCAGCTAAATTTGATCATCGCCTTCGAGACCCCATTCCTCCTGGGAGCATTCAGATTAGCATCCTGCCCAAACAGTCCGTGAAAGGTCCATACCCAAACATCCTCTCTCGTTTTCCCCGCCTCCACCTCCTCCGTACACACCCCCCACAGCTCCAGTCCAATCTTCTTCCTCGAATTGGCCCTCCTCCCCCACGCGGTCCACTCTCCGTCAACCCTAGCCTTCTCCTCCAGCAAGACAGGCTTCACATTCCCCGCCCTCAATGGCCCCAACCTATTCGTTATCTCTTTCTTATCATGCTCAAGGATCGTGACAGCCGTACGTAGCTCATCAGTGCTCAATGTAGCGTTCACCGAAACGAGGCTGGTGCGGAGGAGTTTCTCAGTCGCTTTAGCGTTGGCGATTTCGGTGCGGAGAGTGGCGATTTCAGCGTCCATAGCAGCGAGGTCTTCAAGGGACATGGCGTCGGCGGGGTCTTGTATGGCGTGGTAGACGATCTGTTTGCCTGCGGTGTAGACATCAGTGAGGTGGGTTTCTCACGATGGCAGGCTTCCCTACCAGCCGCCTTTCCAGCGATGACTTGGCTCTCATGGAGTTCTTTGAGGGCTTTTGTTGCGTAAGCTTCGATCGTGTTAGTTAACATTTGTAAATTAGGGGTGTAGGTTCGGAAATCTGCGACGGACTCTTCGTGACCTTATTGTGCAGGTTGGCTGAGATATCTGTTGCCTGAGTAGAGAATCTGTCAGGCCATGCAAAGTAGTATGGAATGTGGGTATGGATGGGCACTCACGGAGTAAGGTCGACTAAATGTTCGAAGTTCATGAGCGATGATGCCATAGGTTCAGAATTCATAATAACAAACTTCTGCTTCTCTGTTGAGGTCAACATGGCACGAGGTTGGGACAAAGGAGATACTCACTCAGGTAGTCCACTATCATAGCAGTCCCTGTACTAGTATATTAGAGCAAGACCGAAAAGGGCAACTGGCGCAGGCAACCTTGGTCAGCCGTTGGCTTCTCTGTTTTCTCTTTGCGAGGTGCCATATAGGATTATTGGTACAGAACACTGGTCTTCGAGATTTTGAAAATACCAATTGCGTGCAGGACTTTTCAGGAAATAGCTGTAGGAGTGCAGAATGAAAGGCTTGGCGGGAAATGTTTGGCACTCTCGGCACTCAAGTCGCGTTAGATTCTGGCATGATCAAAAACATTATTCGTATCTACTATACCCCAGAAATCCAATAACGTTTTTCCATGCAACTTTTCCGCTCACATGATATGCTATTATTCAAAAGTTTCGGGTATCTTCACCATCGCAATGCACGATATCCAAGCTAATATACTTTCAGATTTACATTACGACCTAAGAGAGCAATTAGTATGGACGCAACGCAGAGGATTTAGCAAAGACTTACACAATCGCCCTCATTCTTAGTAGCCTCCACACCCATCTCTTGGAACGTCTTTGGGCCCTTGCCAGGAGGTTTGCTCACAGGGACCGATGGAGGAGGCGTAGCAGCTGGTCGATCTGGGTTCGGCATTTTTGGAGGGATATTCGGCAGAGTCATAGGGCTGTCAGTCTTGAGTGGACGGTCTTGTAATGACACACCGGGCCTCCCGCTTGATACCGGCCTTGACTGGGCGCTATCAGTGCGGCTGGAGAGAGGCATGGTCTGCGGATGAGGAGGTTGAGGTGCACTCGCTATTCGTTGATTATTTCTAACTGCTGTCCCATCGTAGCTCAAATACCTTGGCATTGCACCTGGCGGAGGCATGTTCTGGTTGTCGATCCTTTGTTGTCGTTGTTTGCGATCAGCACCCGAAAGATCTGGAGGAGCTGAGAACCCAATGTCGATAGCTGGAGGCTGAGACTGCGCAGTCTGAGGCCGCGACGCATTTATAGCAGGCGAGTCTAGAGGCCGAGGACTTGAATAGCCAGAGCCAGGCTGCGGGCGACCTTGGAGACCAGGCGGGCCATATGCCGGGCCTCCTCTTCCGCGACCTGCCCCAGCGTTCTCAGGCCCGGGTAGTGGTGCGCCTCTCCCACGACCAGCACCCATTTTCTCGCCTGCTGTAGTAGGCCGGGAAGACTGGAAGGTAGGGTATCCCGAACCTCTGAAATTGTTGTCTCCGAACGATGTTTCGGACAGAGCCGCTGAGGGTGGTCGAACAATCGGATGCATTGCAACGTTTGGATTGGAGTACCCTGGACCGCCCATAGGAGGCCTCCCTCTGCCATCGTCGATAGGGTACGGCGCGGTGGATATAGGCCTTGCTGTAGGAGCGTTGGGATTTCGGTACGCATACGCTTGTTGTCCAGGTCTTGCTTGAGGCAGGTTCGGCTCCGGCATATCGATAGGATCATCTGAAATCGTGGGCATGGGCGCCGCAGGGTTCTTGAAACGATCCGGCCTCTTGCCCTTATGTGAGCCATACTGTGACTTGATCTTGGCGACTGCAACATTCTCATGGTCTTTTCTCGAGAGTGTTTTGGAGCGCGAGATGCCATCAATTCTTCCTGTAGCGTCCTTGTTGCCATGCTCCGCGGCCTTTTCATACCATGATCTTGACTGCTTGAGATCCGAGGGAACGTAGATGCCAATTTCGTAGAAGTAACCTAGGGCAAACTCTGCTGTCGGAAGTCCACTCTGAGCAGCGCGCTGTGCATACGTGAAAGCTAGCTCCTCATTCTTCTCAAAAACTCCTTCGTAGCCACACAAGAACCATTTGCTTATCGCCATGTCAGCCTCGGACTCGCCTTGTTTGGCCGCCAGAGAATTGTAGTGTAACGAAAGAGCAGGGTCAAATTCACAACCAAGCTGACAGAGCTCATATGCAGCACCCATCTTCGTCTGGGCTTTGGCGAAACCCAGATAGGCCGCCTTCTCTATGTTGAATCTAGCACCCGAGACATTCAAAGGCAAGTATTGTTCGGGCAGGTTGATCTGTGCCAATTCATGGGCTTGCAACATTCCAAAGACCTGTCATACAATTAACTCTTTTTCTTTCGCTAGGGGTTCATAGGCCTTACGTATGCTCCTTGGGGTGCATTTTCATCAGCAGTTTGCGCAGAGTAGCTAATAAGCTGAATGCCTCGCTCATAATCCATACGTTGCCCATGTTGTCCAAGGAGGGTCATCATACCCAGGCGCTGCAAAATGTTAGCCTCTACATTGCAGCACGTTGCTTGCAACAGTCTTCGTCACAAGAAGTCTTACGTAGTTCGAGGCGCTGTCTCCTGCTTGTACACCTAGTGTGTAATGCTTGATGGCCTTGATCGGTTCATTGGAACTTTCGAACTGCATTCCCATTCGATATTCGGCCCTTGCAAAGCCCCTTTGCGACGCCCGTTGATAACATCTGAATGCCTCCTTCTTGTCCATTCGAAATCCAAACTTTCCAAACTCAAGCCACATCCCCTTCATGAACTCTGCTTTTGGATGGTGCTGGGCTGCTAAGAATGATACCACATTGATCGCGTCCACCCGTAGCTGGTGCTCTATGTGTGGTGTTTGAGGCCTTGCAGCCTGGTTCTCGGATACTCTGGCTTCATTCTGAGATGCGATTTCGACGTAGGCCAGAGTGTCTTGAGCCCAACTCAGTTGCATTTCCGGGTCATCCGAGTTCAAGACTTGCGCGCGTGCGGTTTCAAGAATTCTTTCCTTCTCTTCGTCTGAAGGCGGGACATTCGTTGAACGTTTGCAGAGGGGAGGGAACGGTGAGAAGGAAGGTTGGTCGACGAGATCAGTATACTGATTTGTTTGGCTACGAGTCTGACTGTGAGGGAGGTGACTGGTTCCTGGATTCTGTACTAGAGGGCTCGCGACAGAATAATTTAAGACGGAGGAGCTTCGGCTGGGAAAGTCGGCCAAATTTCCTTGCTTCTCTGCCATTGCCACTGGAGAAGGCGATTGTAGCCCTGACAAGCGATTGACCGGTCCAGCGTCGAGCTGCAGATGTGTGAGACTATTCTGGATGTTTTCTGGTACTTCCGGTGTGATCCTGTTGGATCAATTAGCCCTGTCCTAAGTGGTAAGAGCACTAAGAAGCTGGCCTAGTATCAACAAAGGTACTAACCTTTGGGGTGCTGGAGAGATGACTTCGGGCATGTAGAAATCATCAATACCCCCAGGGGAGAATGTAGCCCCCAGCTGTGGCTGGCGCTGGCCTTGCTGGCTTCCCATATTTAACGCCGCAGATGTACTGGTGGACAAAACAACAATGAACCTCAATCCTTCCCGTTCCGGAAATCCTAGTCTTTGGTGGATGGCTTGTTACCTGGAGTGTACTGAGCCCAACAAAGAAAACGATCAATGGGCTGTTGCCATCGTAAGCTCGAGACAATTGAGGTAGAAGCCGTGGATTTCGCTGATACTACTTGCGAAAGACAAAGCAGCTCATGTCTCGCGCTGATGAGCGACCCAAAAGAACGACATCAGGAGCTGAACCCTGGATAAAAGCCAGATATCCCTAAAATACCTGTGGTGAATGGAGTGAGACGAAGCCCAGCCTCGGAAAGGATGACATGACTTGTTGCCATTTTTAGTACGGAGTAGAGCCTCGTGGACCCATGCGAATGCCCCCGATACGGCGGACGATAGCTGAAGATAGGACGAAACTAAAAACCGAAAAACGAAAAACTAAAAAATGATCTGCGGCCCTACCGCGCAGGCTTTAAAACTAAATAATCCGCTAATAATAACGCGGTGATTATATAATAAATCGTTTAGAATATAAGTTACGTACGAGTATAAATCTATTTTAATTATTTCTCGTACGAGTATAAATTATTATTAGGTTATTAATAGAAGCTGATCCGTCTATTAAACTTTAGGTACTTTTTAGGCTACGATTCCCTAACCAGCTCTAAGGGATTATATAGTGACGTTTTAAGAATATAACGTGATCATAGGTTATATACGAAGAGACTACTATTCCCGGTACCTAGGCGATTTACCGTATAATATCCTAAAGCTGGTTGGAGAACCAGGGTTTGATTAGTGCCTAAGATGAATTATATGTAGTAACTCCTATCCAACCAGCTCTTAAGGATTATACAGTGACACTCTAAAAATATAACGTGACCTTAGGTTACGTACGAAGAGACTGTTTTTCCCGGTACGTTAAGAGTTCACTATACAATCACCTAGAGCTGGTTAAGGAACCGTAGCCTAAAAAGTACCTAAAATTAAATAGACGGAGTAACTTCTACTAATAACCTAATAGCGATTTATACTTATACGAGAAATAATTAAAATAGATTTATACTCGTACGTAACTTATATTCTAAACGATTTATTATATAATCACCGTATTATCGTTAACGGATTATTTGGTTTTAAAGCCTGCGCGGTAGGGCCGTAGATTATTTTTTAGTTTTTCGTTTTTCGGTTTTTGGTTTTGTCCTATCTTCAGCTATCGTCCGCCGTACCCCGAGCGTTGGCGCTCTTGGCAGCAAGGGCCCGCTAAAAGCTCCCGAAGGAGAACCCAATACACTACGACTCAGAAATACTTCATCATCGTCACAGCATCAACGCGACGAGGCAGCGCTGATCTGACTTACCTAGTCAAAATACATAGCTGGAATCTCCGTCTCGTGTTTACATCGGGACCGTAGCGATGGCGCCCCAATTGAGCTCCACATTCGCATCGAGCAGAATACGCTCCGCCATTCACACACTCCTGACCCACTATTTACCACCTTGACCTTGTATGAGCCTTTTCGCCCAACCACAAATCGTTCTCTAACATACTGAAGTCCTGGCACAATCACGTTGTCATGGAGAAGCCAAAGAGAGACTTCCACCATCCCTACGAGCCATACGAAATCCAGAATGAGCTGATGACCGCAATATATGAATGCATTGCAAATGGCAAGATTGGAATATTTGAGTCTCCTACAGGCACTGGCAAATCTTTGAGTCTGATTTGCAGTTCCCTGAAATGGCTGCGAGACGCTCAAGAGGAGGCGCTGCAAAACCAAACAGCGGTCGAAGTGGGCTTGGATGAGCCTAGCTGGGTTGCGGAACACGCTCAGAGCGAGAAAAGAAGAGCCGTGGTTGATCAGAAGGCACAATATGAGACTCGTCTGGTCCGGGTTCGCGCACAGGAGCTCCGTCAGAAACAACATTATGAAAAAGGGGAACCAAAAGCCAAGCGCACGAAGGGCAATGATATTGAGACCACATCAGATGACTACGAAGAAGCACATTTCGAACTTGATGATTATGAAAGCGAAGACGAGGACTCTACTTCGAAGATCAAGTCTCATACGCCTTTAGATCAAGGCCTCTCGTCAAGAAGCTTACAACTGATGGAGAAGCTGGGCTTATTTTTCGAGCCTTCGGTTGGTGAGGAGGATTTGCTACCTGTAGATGAGGTCAAGATATACTTCTGTTCAAGGACTCACTCGCAATTAACACAATTCGTTCGAGAAGTACGGCGTGTGGAGTTGCCTGGACCGTCATGGACAGCTAAAAGGGCGGCTTCTGTAGACGACACCCCAGATGACAAGCTAGTCATCAAGCATGTCCCCTTAGGCTCGAGGAAGAACCTTTGCATCAATCCCAAGGTCTCGAAACTTGGCAGTGCACCAGCCATCAACGAGCGATGTCTTGAGTTACAACAACCAAAAACACCAAAAGATCACAAATGCCCCTTCATTCCGAGCAAAGAGAATGAAACGCTTGTCAATGACTTCAGAGATCATACACTTGCTAAGATACGAGACATTGAGGACCTGGGAGCGCTGGGCAAGAAGATCGGTATATGTCCTTACTATGCATCAAGAGCCACTATCAAGCCAAGCGAGATCGTGACCTTACCATATCCGCTTCTACTGCAGAAGACGGCGAGAGAAGCCCTCAATATATCTTTGAAGGGGCACGTTGTTATCATCGACGAAGCACACAACCTGATGGACACTATTTCCGGCATACATTCTATCAGCGTCACCCAGGCCCAGCTGAAACGATGCAGAATCCAACTTGGTGGCTATCTTCAAAAATTCAGAAATAGACTAAAAGGCAAGAACAGAGTCTATGTCGCCCAAATAGTCCGCCTGATAGACTCCGTGTATGGCCATCTTGAAAAGGTTGCACCTGACAAGAAGTCAACAGAAGGCCTTGTGAGTGTCGGTGATCTCTTGGCTGGCAAAGGCGTTGACCAGATCAATCTCTACAAGCTGATGCGTTACCTTCAAGAGAGCAACTTGGCGCGGAAAATCGAAGGCTACGCTACACATGTCGAGGAACAGGAATCTAAAGTCATGCCTAGAAATGAGACTAAGGCGGCTGCTTCTACTATGCCGGTCTTGACTCATGTTCATTCCTTCCTTCAGACCCTCACGAATCCAGCAGCAGAGGGTCGGTTCTTCTACGAGAAGTATGAAGACAATGACCCTTCACTCAAATACATGCTATTAGATCCGAGCCATCAATTCCAAGAGATTGTTGAAGATGCTCGAGCTGTGATATTGGCTGGGGGTACGATGTCACCGATGGACGACTATGTCCGTCACCTTTTCGCTTATGTCGATCCTGATCGCCTCCGGACTTTCAGCTGTGGGCATATCATTCCTAACGAAAACCTCGTCGCAATGCCTGTAGCCGAGGGACCAGGTGGCATCGAATTCGACTTTACCTACGAAAAGCGCAACTCCTCTACTATGATTGAGGCTCTGGGCACCTGCCTTGTCGAGCTCTGCAACACGATTCCTGATGGCTTAGTTGTGTTCTTTCCTAGCTATGCATACCTAGACCAGGTGATCTCGCGCTGGCAGAGCAAGGGTATTAGCATTGCCAGAGGCATATGGGATCGCCTGCTGAGAAAGAAGCCTGTCTTCCGCGAGTCCAAAAACACTACTGGCATCGACGATGTCCTCAGCCAGTATTCCCAGGCCGTCGCCATGGGCAAAGGTGGTCTGTTACTCTCAGTCATTGGAGGCAAGATGTCTGAAGGCATCAACTTCTCAGACGCATTGGGCCGTGGTGTCGTTGTTGTCGGACTTCCCTTCCCCAACATCCAGAGCGCGCAGTGGAAGGCCAAACTTGAATACATCGAGCAAACTGCGACAAAGCGGACGGGAAGCCGAGACGAGGGCAAATCAGCAGCACGGGACTTCTACGAAAATGCGTGTATGAGGGCTGTGAATCAGAGCATTGGCAGAGCCATCAGGCATAAGGGGGATTACGCAAGTATCTTGTTGTTGGATAGGAGGTACAAGACTCCGAGAGTTGAGAGCAAGCTGCCAGCATGGATCAGGCAGGGTATGGAGAAGGGTCAGAAGGATCGAGATTTTCAAGATGTTATAGTGGGATTGAGGACGTTCTTTGAATCCACGAGAAAGTCTTGACTTACTTGCCCAGTTGCTTTGCAGTATTACATCAGTGAGCTCAGCAGCCAATACTAAATGTAACATAGCATCTTCACCTTGCCGGCAGGCTTGGTGTCAATATAATCGGCAGTCTCGAGCACAAGCACACACGAAGCGCCGTCGATTGGAGCACCTAACGAGGCTTTCCGACATATACCAGAGTCACTAAGCACCTGGTCACTACTGAGTTTGAGCGCTGAACGTTGAAATCCCCACTCATCTACACACGTAGTTGAAGACAACGGCGCCAGCGGATCATGAGGACTGCCGCGAACGCGAGTTCGTCGTTCTTTCCCTCAACGCTCTATCTCACATGTTTGTTTAGAAAGTTATTATCGCCTTTACCTAAGTAAGTCAAACCGCTCTCTCTTCCCCCGTCCATGATGAGAAACAGTCAAGACTGCTGAACCCTCGTACCAGTGTGCGGTCAGTGAGGCAAACCATATGTTTTAATTTCTGAGACATTCTAATACTCTCGAGATATAATAAACGCTGCTAATGTTCGCACTAACGTCTTCCCTACGCAGCAACAAGCCCGCTACTTCCAACAGCCTGTCCTAAGATCATTTCTACCGCAACACCAAGCGATCCTGTTCTGGAACAGCAATTAGCGTCCGTATTCAAATGGGTCCTGAGCTTTTGGATACTGATAACATACAGTATGTTCATTAATGGCGAGTACTCAGACTTGCGTGTCAAATGCGGGCCTCGCAAATAGTCCGTCCATCCATGCATCGTTTGCTCTCAGTCGCCAGTCTTAAAAGCGGCATGCAATGCATTCTTTGTGGTAAGCCTTATCCCAAAACTGGATATCGGTGACAGCGAGCTTACTTTACTGAAAAGAGGGACTTACTGGTGTCATACCACTTCACGACGACGATCCAGACCTGGTAGACCTCATGCTTCGCTACTTCTATACTTGCGAGTACTCCGACGGTTTCGACAAGAGAACGGAATGGAAGATCGACGACAACCCGTGTCTCACTCTCAACGCGAGAATCTACGCTCTGACCGACAAATATGGCGTCTTGTTGTTGAAGCAGGTCGCTATACGCAAATTCGAAAATACACGCGCGCAGTTTCGCATGGCTCAATCCCCGACTCTCCTACACGTGATAAAGTCTGTCTATACCACTACCCCGAGCCATGACAGGGGATTGCGCGACTGCGTTCTTCCCAAATTGCTAGAGTACAGAAGGGTTCTAGCAGACTGCGACGCGTACATTGACCTGATCAAAGAAGGACTGGCAGATGGAGAATTTGCAGCAGACGTATTCAAGACGATGGCTCGCGACGAGAGTTGGCGAATCAGGCTTTACTTGCAGCGGATGCTGGGGGGAGGATATAGGAGGCGAGGATCCGGGAGGTGAGGTCTGCTGCTACAATTGTGAATCTCTTGTCTGCCATGCTTCTTTCCCGTTTCAAGCAGCAAATTAGGATTCTACCATTTTCTAGCGCAAGTGACCATCTTACCACGATTCACCTTGAGCGCCGGCATAGAACATTTCACTGTTCTACATTATTGTGCTGTGATTCTCGAGCTCTGTCACCCTACACTATGTGCCAGTCAACGCTCAAAATCAAACGCTTTAAGTATGTGTTCCCACACGAAATCCGCTCAATTGACGCAAACGTAGCTCGTACCTACCAAAAATTACTCTTCACCAGCTCGTCATCCCCGCTGTCCTCACTATTATGAGCTCCAGCAGGGATCAAAAAGAGACTCTGTGTGCTTAAAATAAATCATTGTTTCTTTTTCACCAGCTCATCGTCCTCGCTATAATCACTATCATCAGCTTTAGTCGTAATCTAAAGGCAGAATTTTTTGCTCTCATGACACTAAAAGTTTTCTTCATCAGCTCTGAATCATCTCTATAGCGAGAACAAAGAGCAGCAATACTTACCTCCCCCATCCGTCTTAAGCTGGTATTGATCGATACGCCGACACGTTGACCCACCTGGCAGAGCCTTCGTCGATAAAATGGGCATCGCTTTCGCTTCTCTCATGGCTATGGCATACCCTGTATGCATGGTATCCCATGCACTGGCGACTGCAGCGCTCATTGGCTTGGCTCCGGGACTCAGCCCTTCCATTGTCCTACATGAGCATCGGAGAAAACGTGTAGATAGATGGTCTCATTGTATTAGGCTATCAGCCAGGGTATCTCGAACACATTTTCCCACGCTATGCAGCCGCCATGCCATGCAAGACTCTATCCATGTATTTGCATCATATCGCATTACCATAAGACCATTCCGCATAACCCCTTAACATCGCCTCCTTCTAGGCCTACTCTCATTGAACGCATCCTCAAATACACTCGGCTTCTTCCCTACAACCCCCTCCCCCAAATTCAACCTCCTGACCACCTTAAAAGCACCGGTCCCCTGACTCATGCTCTGGCCCATAATAATACACTCACTAACCCCCTCGATCTTATCCCGCTTCATATGCCACGCCGCCTCGAACAAATGATCCGGCGTCTTCTCAAAACTAGCCAGCTGCAGCACACTATCTCTCATCTTGCTAAGACCAAACCTGGTGATACCAAGCACTTCGCCCTTGTAGGTCATGACATCGGCAAGGAGTTGCATGTGACGTGGATCGATGTCCATGTCGCCCATGACGAGCTGGATTTCATCGATGATGGTTTTGCGCGCAGCTTCGATACCAAGAACTTCGCGCATTTCCATTACGGAATTGGTTTTTGTGGCGATGCCGTTCACGCCTTGGGTTGTCATGCAGTTTTTGAGGCCGTAGCCTTCGACTAGCAGGGCGTTCTTGCCACTATCGTCTGTCTTGATGATGGCGCGGGAGGCTTCCGGGTAGCCACGGATTGGGATGTTGGGGAGCGTGCGCTTGATATGTTGCACGCGGAGGAAGATCTCGGTGTCTTCGCTCACGATGACTTTGCCGCCCCGCTTGGGCTTATCGCTCGAGGTAACGTCGACACGGATATAGTCTTTGAAGATGCGAAGATTCAGAGGACTGAGTTTGAGTTTCTTCTGCTTCACGATGGCTTTTGAGATGTCGCCCATGGTGATGTCAAGCTGCAGACGACCTATGGTTTCGAAGTCGACTTTTATCGACACCACACTGCTCTGGCCAGACCAGACGTCTTCAATGTAGTAGATGATATCTCGGAGGAATGTCTGCTCTATGCGACCCTTGACCACGCGAGCAGCGGTGATATCCTGCTTGCTGTAGAGGTCGCAGCTGATGACCGGTGTACTGATCACCCTCGATGCATTGATAATTTCCTTGATACGAGGAACACCCTGTGTGATACTCATGCCAGCAACACCAGCAAAATGGAAGGTCTTCAAGGTCATCTGGGTGCCTGGCTCACCGATCGACTGGGCAGCGACAGCGCCAACAGCAGATCCAGGCTCCACTTTAGCTCTGTCATACTTCGTTAAACACGCTTCGATAAAAGCTATAAGCGTCGGTCTCGACATCTTCGCCGCGCGTTCTGGGTAGAGTTTGGCCTCTGCCATTCTGATCCGCGACAATGTATGCTTGGTCTGGTTCTTTTGTAGTCCTTCGGGTATCCCCAGTCGCTTGCGCAATGCAGCTGATTCATGAGCTTTGCGAGTCGTAAAGTTTTCAATCGTCTGCAGGAAATCCCGAGCGCTCTCGTTATCGTCAATGCCCGACGTGCTTCGATCGAGGTATTCCAATTCTTGTCCAGTCGCCGACTTCCGTGCCAAGTTCGACCGACGACCGCTCAACTGCTCAGAACAGGTTGATATGATCTCCCATGGCAGTAAAGGCCGATCTCCATTATTCCATGTTGTTGCTTCGGCATGAGTGAAGGTTCTCTCGAAATGTACAGGTTTTGCTTTACCTTCCATATCCACAGGGTCTAGTTTGTCGTCGCCAAATTGGAATTGAATAATGTTGGAAGATGAGTTGCGGACAGTATCGTCATATTTTGTCGACAGATCTTCCAGCGATTTCATCAACCGTCTTGACATGTAACCAGTCTCAGCAGTCTTGACAGCGGTATCGACAAGACCTTCTCTTCCGGATATAGCATGGAAGTAGAATTCTGACGGAGAAAGACCAGTGAAGAAGCTGTTGCGTACAAATCCTTTGGAAGGCGGCTGGCGAGCATTCTTGGGGAAGTGGGGTAGAGTCCGGTCCTGAAAACCATCTGTGACACGGCTACCTCCAATAATCTGCTGTCCTACGACCGCCACCATTTGGGAGACGTTGATGTTGGACCCCTTCGAGCCACATGTTGCCATAATCATAGGCGAATTCCACCTGCTCAACTCCGCGAAACAGTGGTCTCCAGCTTGCTGCCGCACCTTACTCAGGATACCGGAGATTAAGTTCTCCATCGTCATCTCTTCGTCGCATCCAGCGGCTTTCTCAAGCTTGCCATTTTTGAACCGTTCGATCAAGGCATCGCATTCTGCGTATGCTCTCTCCACGAGCAATTTCTTAAGGTTGGTCAACTTGTCGCCAGGGTAGACATCGCCGATACCAATAGAAAACCCTTGATTGGTTAGCCAACGAGCCGAGAGCCTTGCCAGACGATTCATGGATTGAACGGCAGCATCAGGGCCAAAATCTCGCATTATCACGTAGAAGACCGAATCCTTCTTCCCGGATCCTATAGTTGATTTGTCCATTACTCCGCACATAATCTCGGAGTTGCGTATGCAAAGCCAGCTATCGTCTTTATTGAGATCACGAGCCTCGCCTGGCGTGTTTCGATATTGTCGACAGGCGCCGTCTAGGTTGACCATAATCTCGCAATCCTTGTTAGGACGCATCATAACATTGAAAATCTGTTTACCTGTCCAGAGCATCACTGGTTTAAGTACGGCTGGTGGAGGTATGTCGATCTGCATATCTCCATGGACCATGTACATGCAGATATTGGTAAACGTTTTCCGGTCGTAGAAGTTGTCCTTGCTGCTGAGAAGGTACGCGGCTGTAATGAAATCTTGAATGGCAGAAATAATAGGTTCACCATTCTTGGGCGTGGCCAGATTATGCTTTACCCCCATCAACTCAATTGCCTCTGTTCGAGCTTCTTCTGTTTGTGGCACGTGCAAATTCATCTCGTCTCCGTCAAAATCCGCGTTGTAAGGGTTGCAAACACACTCGTTGAGGCGAAAAGTCCGATGTGGTCGGACCTTGACATAGTGGCTGAGAATACTAAGCTTGTGCAAAGACGGCTGTCGGTTGAAAAGAACGATGTCTCTATCTTCGAGATGGCGTTCGACGACATCCCCGATCTTCAGGTTGTCTGCATGTAAACTTGATTTACCATACTTGAGGTACTGCTTGATATCTGTGTTCTTTTTCCAGACGTAGTTCGCTCCAGGCCACTCGTTCGTGCCCCTTCGGATGCACGCTCGCAGTTTCTCAATGTTGTATCGGGAAACCTTTTCCGGGAACGTGAGATTCTTTGCAACGTGCACGGGTATAGCAACCTCATCGATGCCAAGATTAGGATCCGGAGATATGACAGTACGTCCAGAGAAGTCCACTCGCTTCCCAGACAGATTTCCCCGAAAACGACCTTGCTTTCCCTTCAACCGCTGACAAAAGCCGCGAATGCCAGGATGATAGCCTTGTGGCGAGATACCAGGGACTTCGCTGTTGATAACCATCGCGACTTGAAGCTGCAGAAAATCCCACTGCTCCATTAGTGTTGCGACCGGCTGACCAGTCACAAGTCCCTCCGCCAGCAGCGTATTGATGTGCGCGATATCAGAGATCTTGGACGTGATATCGTCCTCGGTAGTTGCACCATCTTGTGGGACTGATGGCCGGATACATACTGGCGAGACTGGGACATATTGCCAAATGAACATCTCAGGTCTGCCTTCCGCGGGGTTCATGCCTAGAAGCTCGCAATCTGACGTGCTGATCTTTTTGAAGAGGTTGAGGACTCGCAATGGATTCAAGTCATCCATAGCCTTCTTCTCATTTTTCTGAACCTGATCATTCCCTTTCCTAGCATTCTTGAAGGACTCCTCAAAGGCTAGCTTAGCAGGGGGTGGTTGCTTTTTCAATGCTTTGGAATTCTCGAAATAGCTGAATTGGTCATGTACTATCTTCAGCGGGTGTGCGCCAGCCCGCTTGACCCGTCCATTGATTTTTCCACACGAATGGCATGCCTTCGTCTTCCGGCACTGCTCGTTGATCTTTTTGCAGATTTGGGTCTTCCTTAGGTTGTCAATATTCGGTCGACGTAGGTCCCTGAGGAAAGAGCGCCGCTCATCCTCAGTCAAGAGCATTTTGGAGCAGTTCTAGTATTTGTCAGTCCATGTCCCTTCCCATGTAGATGACAGATGTACTTTGCAGATACTTTGTAGGACCGTGACGATCATCTTGAGGAAGCCGATGTGCAGGGCTGGGAGAGCCAACTTGATATAACCGAAGTGGCCATTGCATTTTTGTAGGGGCTCCCCACATGTACGACACGCCCCTATCTTTCCAGATATGCCCATCTTTGTGTCGAGGGGCCCATGGTCAGCGGGCGCTCGCTCTCGAGCGAGATCGTACAGCGCTCGATCGCAAATCTCGACAACACCTTGCTTGACTATGTCTTGTGTGGAACTAGAAGCCAGTCAGAAGCGGATCTTGCAGGCACACATAGAAGCTTACCCAATGCCGAACTTGAGCTCCCTGATCCGCTTGGGAATCGTATCCACCACCTGCTCTTTCACCGACTCGGTTGTAGTCGTGGTAGCCATGACAAGGTGTCAATGGCTACCGGTGGTAGCTCAAACAGTAGATCTTATGAGAAGTGTGTAAATGCATGAGCGCTGAGCTTCAAGCCTCGGTGTAGACACTGGGACTTCGAGATATAAAAAGTTTGGAGTCATAGCTAGCTTGAACTTTACAATGGTGGGGGACAATCTTGGCGTTTAGGCGGAGGATCCCCGCGTGTACCCTAAGGCTGTACCCTAATCTGGAAGCCTATCTGCGACTAGCGTCCAAGCACTGTATGTAAGCCTTAAAATAGCTGGATCTTACATCCTCCCAGTTGGACCACGCCTCTAAGAACCTCGCTCTTCTCCTCCTAAGATTCTACCCGTAAATGGCTCCTGGTGTTTACACACTTGTAACTGCCCACTATGCATAGACCAGCTACAAGTATTTTGTAAAGGACCTGAACGACTATCCAGATGTTATCCGACAATAGCCATTAATGAGTAAACCATATACTCAGATATGCTTTTGCTCTTCAGTGGCCGATACTTCCTCACATTCAGCAATCATCAACGCGTTGACAAGCGGTCTCGAACGGCTCTCCGCGAGCTTTCCATGGCTAGTAGGTAAGGTCGTTAACGAAGGCTCAGGCAAAGGTAATTCAGGCGTCTTCAAGATCAAACCATTGGAGAAAATTCCTCGTCTAGTCGTGAAAGATCTCAGACATGACCCCTCAATATCAACAATGGACGTCCTCAGACAAGCCAAGTTCCCCATCAGCATGCTAGACGAAAACATCATTGCACATCGCAAAACCCTCCCAGGAAGCTCCGACGAGTCCACGTCAGACTCAGACAATGGACATGACTGGCCAAGGTCACATCATCCATCTCTTCTCAAAAGCTTGCCGCAATGCACAATTCCCAAGCGAAGAACTGTCATCCGGCAGACTCGCCCGCAGCAACCTCATCCCTTTACTCGACGACTCCTACAAGCAAGGCTCCAAGCTCGCTTGTTACATTGTGAAACTCACTCCCTCTCATCCCATCTCTAAAGGCACACCTCCCTCTCCAATATGTACCTGGACCTACTCTACCTTCTATACAACCTCGCTCATCGCTCTAAAATCACTCGCCACAAAAACCATCGCCCTCCCCTCAGGCTACATCTCCACTGACGACGCCCTCAGCGCCTTTATCTGGCAATCGGTCATGCGCGTCCGCCTTCCCCGCTTGAATGCCACAGATAAGTCAACATTTTCGCGCGCTGTCTATGTACTCGTACGCCGTTATCTGGGAATCTCACAGACGTACCCGGGACTTATACAGAACATGACGTATCATACGTACACGCTTCAGAAGGTGGCTGAGGAGCCGCTGGGCGGTGTCGCATCACAACTTCGTTCAGCTGTAGACCCCAAAACATCGAATCTACGGTACAACACTCGTGCCCTCGCGACCTTACTCAACCGCGCACCAGACAAGAACATTGTCTCCTTCACAGCGACGCTTGACCTATCAGCGGACATCATGTTCAGTTCGTGGGCGAACTTAGACGGTTATAGACTTGATTTTAACCTTAGAAAGGGCCAACCTGAGGCTGTGCGCAGGCCACAGGCCGCAATTTGAGTCGGTCGAGAGTTTGATTTATTTGATGCCTAGGGCGCTGGACGGCGAGATTACGATTGCGATTTGTTTAAGGGATGAAGACATGGAGAGGTTGAGGGCGGATGAGGAGTTTGCGAAGTATGGAAGGTATACCGGGTGACGGATAACCCCCAAGGATAGTGAGAGCTGTGGCGATGTGTGAATTGGATGATAAGGACGGTACAATCCTTTAAGTCCAGATGTCACTTCGGGGCCCCAGATCTTTCCCATTCTATACGGCGCACTCTTTACGTGTGGTATCCCATATCTCGCTGGTGCTCTTGTTGTGGGTAAGTGAGACGACGTTCAGTTAAAATTTAGGTGAGAATTGTTGGTGGGTCTAACTGTTTGGGCCTTATTTCAGTATGGCGGAGAGCATCGGTGCGGAGGTCCCATATCGGCTGGTGGATTGAAAGTAGTGCTAGGTTTAGGTCTGAGGCTTGGTATGTGAAGCTATCACAGAACCTATGTGTCATCTCGAATTTAACGTGCCGATTCGCAAGCAGCTAGGCCTGCGACTCGAGCGCTTTAAAGGGAAAACCGGGGTCCAATCCTTATTGAAAAGGTGTCGTATAAAGTACTATCCTATAGCGCCATATCTCATCCTTCTTGGGGATATCCAGTAAGAGGCTGTATTGGTAGTTCTTATCTCGAATTTTTCGGGGTAGATCAAGGAACATGGTGGGTGCCATTCTCGCTGTGAGTAGTGATTATCGATGGTAGAGGAGAGCTAGCGATGGTAAGTAGCCTTCGGTGGGAAACGACTGTTCCTGGTGTAAGAACGCCTGTGGTACGAGATGTGAAAAGAAACAAATCGGACTTTCACAACACCACTGTAGGTAAGGAAAGATAGATTTTGTTGTAAGAATATGAGTGTTGTAGGTCGGCTGCTTTCAAGTAGCTGCAGATAGACTTATACCCCAAGCGAGGTTGCACAAGATTCAAGTGTTCTTATGCTACATTTGCTGCCACGCGAAAGGCCCCCCCGACCGTACCCAATGTAGCACAAACTCGCTCAAATCCATTAATTTGCTCAATCAAAACTTCAGCCGTCCTCTCCAGCATCATCACAAAGGGACTGTGATCTGTATTCAGCGTCCACACGCGCTCAATCCTCGCCGTAGCCACCATGCGCTTCTGCAAATCAAACGGAACAGCTGCGTCCTTCTCACAGTATATTTAAGCTCTCCGGTCGCGAAAGGCTGGTTGTTCTTGGGCTGTCTGCTTCACTGAGGAGGTGAGCGCTTTGAATGAGCTGGATTCAAGCTTTGACGCCAAGGCTTGCGCTTCGCTGATGGGTTGGAGGTCGTTGTAGAAATTCTTGAGTGCGCCTTCGGGTAAAATAGTGACATTACCCTGTAGAAAAGATTAGCGTCGTGTAGAATTCGTGAAAACTATCCGAGAAGTCGGTGGCAGTCAAACATGGTTGGGCTCGAGTTGAGTATCGACATTTGATGCATTGAGGTTGAGATCGCTGGCACACGTGGTTCAAGATTGATATCTGCTGTAGATTTGCTTCCAGAACGAAATGTATGACTCACGCTTTCCTGCAACTCAAAACCTGCTAAAGGAGGTGGCTCCATATCAAGGCAAGCCTTCCATGCTGGTATAACGAAGGCAGCATTGTACACCAGACCCGCCGACCCACCCTTCAGCCCCTCTTTGCTACGCTCCTCCTCGCTAAGGCCACAAGCTGCTGCACTATCCGGCAAACCACCATAGCGGTGCATGACTACGGATACGCGCTTTCCTCCGTAGAGGAGAGGCAAGAGGAGCTCCTTGCGAATGGAGTCTGCGTCTGATTGGGCGGAATGGTTGCTTGGGTCATCGCAATCGACGCTGGGCAATTGGCGGGATACGGTTGGGTAAGAGTGCTTTTCGAGTTCAGCGCGAATGGCACCGAAGTGTTCTGGAGTATGCCATGCTCACAGCATAGTGGGTTTTGATGCAGCCATGTTCTTGATGACGTGTGCGAATCAAAGGGTTCGGTTTTGCTTTCATACGGAAGACGAATCTGGGGAATGGAAGACTTCTTTCAAGCAGAAATTACGATTGAGAGCCAGGCCCTTTTTGCGGCTGTGCACGCTGACAGTCTGCGGAAATTGATCCTTCGCTCCAGGTAGGCAACTTGGTGGAAATTTACACTGGGTTAAGTAATAGACGAATTGACTGCCAACGGAGAGTGCACGCAAGCGAAGCGCGCGATAAACGGCTGCGCCAGCAGTAGTAGACATACAAATGAAGGGTGTGGGGGGAAATTTGGTCATTGTTCACAATATATTCGGAATTGAAGGGAGCGGTACGAAATAATTTCGATTCTTCAAAGTCCCTGGAACATAGCCATCGAGGGACATATTTTGCAATACAGAGGAGAGTAGCGGCAAAGACAGTAGAAATTGTGCGCAGTCAACAAAAATAATCATGTTTATGTTAAGAAGCAGGCACCGATCTGACTGGTCTGTGCAAAGCCGAAGCGGATGGCCTTTGCTCCCAGCCTTGGTTGATTAAGCCATTCTCGCCTCGCAATGAGCATTACTTGAGGTCACTTGGCCAAGAACGCCTGGAAAGCCTTCGAGTCGATGGCTACGTTGCTGTGTAGGCATCGGAGTTAGCATTTATGTCTTTACGAACGAATCAATGAGTGACAAAATGTTGTTCAAGAGCCGTTGGTAAGCGGGCACTCCCGAAACATGTCCTGCAACTCAGAAAACAGCACCAAATAGGAAAGGATGATTGCGAGAAGTACGTACCCTACAGCTTTCAGCTTCTTCCGACCTTCCTTCTGGTTCTCTAACAGCTTCCTCCGCCGGCTCACGTCTGCTGCATGTAGCTTGGCAAGCACGTCCTTTCGGAAAGGCTTGATCGTCTCTCTGGCCACTATTCGTCTTCCCGCCGAGGCCTGGATGATTACCTCGAACATTTGACGATCCACATGCTCCTTGAATTTTGTGACCCACTGCCGGCCCAGTCTGTCGGTCTGACTAGTGTGAACAACCCGAGAGACAGCATCCACCGGTGACCCGTTGACCAGCAATTGGAGCTTGACGATATTGCTTTTGCGCCATGCCGCTTCCTCGTAGTCAAGACTGGCGTATCCTTTCGTAACACCCTTGAGCTTGCCGAAGAAATCATCCACAAGCTGGGCGAGTGGGAGCTCGTACTTCAAGATAACTTGTGTCGCGGTGAAGAAAGAGAGCTCCTTCTGCTCGCCACGATTGCCTTCACAGAGTTCGATGACCTTACCCAAGAACTCTTCGGGAAGCGTAATGGTTACTAGGACGTAAGGCTCTTGGAGCTCCTCTACTTTAGCAGAGTTGACCTTAGTATCTGGAAAGAGTGCCGGATTTCTGATAGTTTCCTCCGTTCCGTTTGCCCAAATCACTTTGAAAGGTACAGTAGGTGGTGTAATGATAATGCTTGCTCCATGCTCCTGCCGTAATCGATCTTCGAAGACTGAACAGTGGAGCGTGCCCAAGAAACCAAGTCTCCACCCGGCGCCCAAGGCTTCAGAGTACTCTTTCTGTATTGTAACGCTTCGATCATTGAGCGTAATTTGATCGATGCTGTCTTCAAGATGGCCATATTCGCTCTGGTCTGTTGGGAAAGCAGCAACGAACACCATCGTTTTCGGCTCCTCGAAACCAGGCAAAGCTTCGACCAATTTTTCTGAACCTACGCTTGTGTAAGTATCCCCAACTTTTGCTTCTTTGCTCTGCTTCATTCCAGGGTTGAAGAAGAGGTAGCCGAGTTGTCCGGCTCGTAGCATGGTCTGCGGTGTTTGATCTGGATACATGATCCCAACTTCGCCGACGTGGTATTTGAGGCCAGTGGCGAAAGAAGTGATATGGTCTCCAGCTTTAATCGTGCCGTCGAAGAGCCGAACAAGGAGGATGACACCCCTGAATGTCGAGTACCAAGAATCGATCAACAGCATTCGTAATGGCTTGAGGTGGTCTCCAGTAGGACTAATGGCGTTAGCAAATGGTTCAAAGTCACGACAATAGTAAGAAGCTCACGCTGAAACCTGCTCCACGACCGTAGGCAAGATCTTCTCAACATGGAGACCTGTCCTAGCAGAGACGAGCACAGCCTTGCTTGGGTCAAGCTCGAAAGTATCTCTGATCTGGTCCAGGGCTCTCTGGGGCTCTGCTGACTGTAGATCGATCTTGTTGATGATCGGTACCAATTGGAGGCCTTGAGAGAAGGCGAGGTAGAAGTTCGCTACCGTCTGTGCTTGGACACCCTGGCTAGCATCGACGAGCAGTAACGCACCGCCACAGCTGGCATAGCTCCTGGATACTTCCGCTCGAAAATCGACATGTCCAGGAGTATCTACCAGGTGTAAGAGGTAGTCTTCCCCCTTGTGGTTATATATCATGCTGCATGTCTGCGCTTTCACCGTGATACCGCGCTCGCGCTCCACATCGAGCTTGTCCAGGACCTGCTTCTTCCCACCTGGCTCGATCGTTCCTGTAAGCTCAAGCAGCCGGTCGCTGAGGGTGCTTTTGCCATGATCGACATGAGCGACGATACAGAAGTTGCGGAAGCGCTCGAGGGGTATCTCTGATATCCTTTTTTCTAAGCTACCGACGACTTTGGAAGAGCCTGCATAGCGCGGGAGCGACGATGTGAAGGAACGCGTCCAGTACAAGGACACTGATCTATGGCAAACTTGAGCCCTGACTATCGGCCGGAGACATGATCGCATTAGTCACAAGGTTGTGCTCTCATCGTCTTTGACAGGCATGGACTATGGGAGTTCCGATGAATCGCAGAGGAATTTCTGTTGCGGAGTGGGTAAAGTTCGGCACCTTAGGGTTGCTCCACCAACTCAAGATCCAAACAGTATCCTTCGTGAAGCCTTCTCAAGCCTTGCCGGCCACTTCAATCTTTGCACACGCTCATCATGTCGGCCGAAAAGGACAAGTCAAAGGTGCATAAGCTGTCGCTGAAAGGTATGTGTACGGAGCTGGTGGGCGCTGCAGGCAGATCATTGACCTCATTCTAGGTTCCTCAAAGCTCATTGCCGAATTTGTGGGTTTCGAAAATGAGGATGTGCATTGGAAGAAATGCTCATAGACCATAGTTTGAGTATTCCATCAATACGATCCTGTAAACAACCTCTTTAAAAAGCGACGTGCTCGCGCTTAATGTTTGCTAGATTTCAGCGCGGAGTTTATCCAGCAGAAGACTTCACAGCGTAAGTATCTCCGCCTTATCTAGTAGACTTTCCTGACAGAAAATCTCAGAGTCAAGAAGTATGGCCTCAATATGCTTGGTAGGCCTTTCCCATTCACAAAGAGGTCGGGTAAATCAACATCGTGACCAGTTACCTCGGACGATCAAGTCAAAGCGTACATCAAGAAAATCATGTCTCAGCTCAACAAATGGATGACAGGCGGCAAAATTTCAAAGCTTGTCGTGGTGATTACTAGCAAAGAAACTGGCGAGAACGTTGAGAGGTGGCAATTTGATGTACAACTTTTCAACAAGCCTTCCAAGAAAAGCTCATCAAAGGATGCATCCAAGCCTCCAGATAAAGAGAATGCGGCGCCAACGTAAGACGTCTTCTCTCCTGCCTTGCCATACTGTCTCCCCTGACCGATTCACAGCGATACCCCACAAGCGCCGCCGGAGAAGACTGAGAAAGAGATCCAGCTCGAAATCCAAGCTATCTTTCGCCAAATTACCGCTTCCGTAACTTTCCTCCCTCAACTCGAAGCCGGCGACTGTACTTTCAATGTTTTAGTCTACGCGGACGCAGATAGCGAGGTACCAATGGAATGGGGCGATAGCGACGCGAAGGACATCGAAAACGGGGAGAAAGTCCAGCTTAGGAGCTTTAGTACGAGCAATCACAGGGTAGATACGCTTGTAAGCTATAGGCTTGCAGACTAGGATGCAGTCGGATGAATGGGGTCCAGGGTGTCAATCATGGATGGGATTTGGGTAGGGATTTGTAAGATACCAATGTCACAAGCAATTTTTCCATTTGGCGTGATCTGTCGCTGGACAGCGAGAGCTCGTCTCGGAAGTGAACCATAATCTACGGACATTCGCCAATAATTATTGACCAACAAGAAAATAGTGCCAAATAGTTTTTGCAAGACGTCTTACTCCACCACTAAGAAATGACATGCATCGGCCTGATGTTGTCCTCAATCATCCAAAGCGTGATGACAATCGTCGCCCACGCAGCAAGCGCAACGAACGTGAAAGTCCCAAAAGTGACACCGACAGCGAGCAGCGACAACATCATCGTCAAATACTCACACATTGCCAGAGAATGGGGCCCGCAGACGTGAATGTTAAGTGAAAGATACCATATGTGATGACGAGACGTTGCACAGTGGGTCTGGAGCGCCATTTACCGCCAGCATCCCTGCTTATATTGCGGTAGAACTCGGTGCTTTGGTAGTAGGCGAGACTAGACCCAATGATGATGTCCATGAAGTCCCAGATGAGAGTGAAGCCGATATTTAGCAGGTCCGAAGCTAGGTCGCGATTGGAAAGTGTAGAAAGTTGATTGGGTGAGTGTATCTTGTGATTTTCGTGCTGTCTGAGGAGTACTGATACTGTATGTGTAGTCGACTTGTCATCCGAGTTGTGACCTTGACCAAGAAACTTCTCTTGCTCTGAAGATGGGTTGTACATTACGCCATGCATTAGCATGAGACGACTAGACGCTAGAGCATGTTCCTCCTGAACGGTACCCGACTGTCCTTCCTGAATGATGTGTACAGATGTAGCGTTGGAAAGATGTACGAGTAGCAAAAGGAAGGCAAGAAATATTATTGTATGAAAGGGAATCGAAGATAGCGTTCTTTCATGGCTTCATATATCAAACATTGATCAGACTCAAAGGCTTCTGCACACTATAGGTGATAAGAGATTGGCATTATCCCTCCATGCCAACCAGTGAATGCGCTCTATATCGGCAGCGGAAGGAAGTGGATAGCAAGAACTAGGACGATTGATGAGCCAATTGTCGCAAGTATATACAAGCGCACCCAGCATACGAGCTCAAGGGAATTCACAGAATTTCACTCTCTTTTAGATAGCGCTGAGCCGCCGAGCTTCATGCATAAAGAAATTCCACGATAGTCGATGCATGAAAGCAACGAACATCTTATCACATTGGCAGATTCTGAGTCAATCCGTTATAGATTGGCAGCAAGAGTAGGTCTCGACGCGTAACCATTATTGATAAAGAGAGGTATGAAACCAAGTAAAGACTACTCAAGAGCTAGGACAGTCAGAAGCTAAGACAGATCAGGCTTCGCGGCAAGCGGCAAACGCGCTACTTCTCCGTCGGTCTCAGACGACGAGTCTTGATCCTGGATTATGCTACCTCCAAAAAAAGCTGATCGACCCTGATGAGAGCGGCGCCGCACTGCCGGACCGATATCCTCCTTGAAGGATGCCTTCCAGAATACAAGAATCCGTAATGCTGTAATCATGCTGCTGTAATGTGCTTGCTTCCCTTCAAATTGCCTAAACCCAGAGTATACTCATAGCTATCTTCGCGTCACATGACTATGTTGCGTGGCGTGCGATGGATTTAGCATCGCACGTGACATCGCAACTTTGCGGACTTCTTGGCCCCAATTGCACCCATGAGTCGCAGCGCTGGAACTATTGTTTATAGCATCAAGACTTCCGAAAACGATGGTAGAGATTGCGTGAGAGTCGAGCAGGGAAGAAGGGAAGATCAATCACCATGGAGAAGGACCATTCGACACAAGGTATTGATCATTTGAAATTGACTTTCTACGTACGAAAGGGAACCGTTGCATGAAGAATAGGAAAAGTGACGAAATGTACAATGCGGCTACACCACATCATGCTTGCGCAATTCCACGAACGTTCAAAAATAAGATTATATACCGATTTAACACTTCCAAAATTATCAACCACAGTACGGTTAGCTTCACATTTGAGCTGGAAATTTAACTACGTTTAACCTTTCTAAAAGGGCGCCAGTTAGTTCCACTAAAGCTCTACCGAAGTCAACACGAGCTCGGGAGTTGCCAGGTTCTTCGTTCAAAATCACGAAAGTGTAATTGCATAAGTCCGAACAAAAATACAAAAAAAGCTCCAGAGGCTTTTCTCAGGGTTACCTTCGGGTGATCTTGAGTTTTGCTGTTTTTTGCTTGCTCGGATGGGGCTGGTTCGTGCTGCTAGATTTTGCTGTTTGATGTTTTGCTGTTTGATGTTGACGATTTTGGGGATCGGTTGGTGGGTGGCGAGCATTTTCCCGGAAGGACGGAGTTGATGGGACGACACCAGTATCCCGAGCTTTTACCATCTTTCTACGTACTGGCCCCTCTCATGTATCTGGTCGTACTGATGCTTCGACACACTTCGGTCCTTCAGTACACCCAGTCTGCTGTAACATGATGTCGATTGTCACGGTATGCACAGCGCTCCACTAAGGGTAGGTCAGATGGTGAATATGCACATTGTTCAAGCTACGTTAGATACAGTTTCAACACTTCCTACTCCCTCGCTGATGTAATTGAGCGTCTTCAAGCGCATCAAAAATTCCCCGACTCCTAGAGATCCCCTCCCACTCTTACAACGCCGTCCTGAATGTCGAGTACACTCATATATAGAAAATGCATTGCGGATCATTAGTCCTTGAACTTCCCCCGCAGTTCGTCCACCTCCCTTTGTAACGCCGTCAGATCTGCCATTACATCCTTAGATTCGGCACTATTGGGCGAAGGGGACGTCATCTGAAGTTGCGAGATCGAGGAAGCCCCTGAGTCACTCCTCATACGCCCAGCTGCTACGCTGTAGTTGCCACTCAATCGAGAGGGAGTATAATTGTTGCTAGCACTAGAGCCTCGCCTTCGCGGAGGTGGGGGAGGTGCCATCGAAGGAGATCCAGGAAGAGGTTGGGTCAATTGTCGTTTGACTGCTGAAAGGGTAGGGCTGCTACTTGGTGGGGCTGGGGCTCGAGGTTTTGGAGAACTGGTGGCTGATTCAGATGCACTAGGCTGGGAAGTTGGTCCAATAGAGGCGCTTGTGGAAATGGAAGAAGATGAGTTACCTCTGGTTAGGCCAGAACGACGCGGTGGAGGTGGAGGTGGGAGCTTTGGCGTTATAGAAGATGGTGAGGATGATCGCCGTCCTGTTTCTGCTGGACCTTCTTCTGAGATCGTGGTCGACCGTTCTGGAGCAGCGAATGGCTTCGGTCTGAGACTGTGCCTTCGTGCTAGAGGAGGTGGCGGAACATTACGCTTTTGTGGTGTAGGGCTAGCTTGCATGTCTGGCGACCCGGAGAAAGACCGCCGCTTAGCTGTTTCAACATCTCCGCTAAGATTCTCTGCCGTAAGTCGTATTTCTGAGGCGAGGGGTAGAGCAGGCAATGGCTTTGCTACACCGCTGGGCGTCACTGGAGACGTCAGCGTCGTTGCGTCTGATGACGTTAATGTGTTTGCTGAAGAGCCCGTAAACGATAGTGTGGGATCTTCGAAAGATACAGTCTGTGGACCACTTGCTTTGACCAGCTTGCCATGACGGTGCGGTGGAGCTGGGGGCTTGGGTTTACCAGGACTTTGAGAGGGGTCCCCGACCAGCTGCTGGCGCTCGTCGTCTGAAGGCGATCCTTCATGTGATGTTCTTGGGGACTCTTGCAAAGGACCAGCTATTGGTTCGAAGATGGACTGCCGTGATATGGAGGATGCATCCGTGTTGCTATTGGTGTCCCCAATACTGGGCTGGCTTTGAAAGCTGACTGGAGGTGCGGTCGATGCATTGGCTGTAGTGGTAGATTTTGCGCCGGTCAATAAGAGATTCTTGAAGTCATCCATATCTCGTAGTGGCCGAGCTGCCTTAGGCTCCGCTCCCGAGGCTAGTCTCTCGCTGCTTGGTGTTGGAAGACTGGGCTGTATCTCGGTATTGAGACTGGCGAGGGTCTTGGCAAATGGATTTGCTGGGATCCCTTTTGGTTTCTGCGTGGGAATGCCACCCGAGATTCTCAAGGTATTCTGGAGGGTGCCGTCATCCTGAGCACTACCTCCTCCTGCATATGACTCGGCTTCGAACGGATCTTCTGGGTATTCTTCATCGGAGATTTCGGTAGATGCAGGACCTGACGGTGGTGGAGAGGTAATGCCGCGCTGTGGAGAAGCCAAATGTTGTAGTGTGCCATTCTCGGTATCGGACGAAGCAGAATGTGGAGAGATGATTCGAACAGTTTTGCCAGTTTTGGTCTTTGGCACACGAGGGAGGTCTGCGCTTCTTTTAGCAAAAAAACTTTCACAAAGTCAGGCATCTATTGCATGTCCAAGCTACAATGCCCACCTGTATCTATTTGGGGAATCCGAGCTTCCGGCCTGTCTAAGAAAGCATTGTTGACTGGCCCGACTGGGCTGCTGAAGCTTTGCTCGCCAGTATTCTTACGGCGGAAAGGGTTGGTGCCAGACATGACGAGTCCCTTCAGGAGTGGTCGTCATGAGGGCTACCTTCTTCAGCAGAAACGCGTGGCATTCGGATACTTGACGTTATCTTGCGCGCATTCCTGATATCGAGAACGAAGCTTACGCCGATCATTTAAACTTTGGGGTCCGGACTTTAAGCTCCCATTTCGCCGACATCAATAACGCACCCCGTCCCACCTCAGTCTTCATCTCTGTCAATCCATTAAGAGCTCTGCATGTAATCGATCAATCAAATATTCAATTCTGGCACGTTCCCCAAGCATGAGCCCTCGATTTTTCCCTTTCCTTCAATTGCCGGTAGAAATCCGGTTACCAATCTACAGACTTGCCCTGCCTTATTCCGAATATCACGATGAATTAAGCTGGGAGAGAAATGACTGCCCAGTCGAATGGCACCGAGGTGTATGCCCTGAGATTCTCTATGTCAATCGCCAGATTCATCGAGAGGCGAGCCAGATCCTGTACGAGAAGAATGCTTTCGCGATATACATCAAACACCCAAGAGCAGCCAGACTCCCATTGAACGAGAGCCGACCTGATCCAGAATCTTTTATGCTCTTCTCTTGGTCGAAGAAGTCCTTTTCTCACCCTCAGAATCCACGATTGCCTTACTCTCTTCTGGTAGCCCACCAAAATTTTCCAAACATTCGAAGGCTTCACATCAGCCTACCACCGTTCGACGATCTCGCTGGCGTGGACATGTACATGAAAAAGGCGTCATATGCGGCTTTCAATGGCATCAATGCATGGATCAGGAAGTGCACCAAAGCCGACCTGCGCCCAGATGACCAGGAATGGAATCGCATGGAATACATCAAGCCTACGAAAGACCCAATTGATCAGGTTGGTGAATTGCTGGAGACTTTGTCACGACTCGATCAGCTCTGCTTGAGTTTCCAGGCAAGAGATGTTGACGTCACATTCACGGAGTATCTTCTCGAAGGGATCTTGACGAAGGTTCGGAACGTCAGCAACGTACGGTGCTTTTACGTTCCGGTACACAAAGTTCATCGACCAGATCCCTGGAATTATGGCAACCCTGATTACCTACTACTGCAAAAGTGCGCCATGCTTCTTCAGAGCGCGAAAGGCACAAATATGAGACAGTCTTCTCATCTGCCATCGAAAATGGACAGGATGTACTGGTTATTACAATCAATTCGTACAAAGCAAGAGCGCGACCCTTCTGCTGTGCCAGATTGGCTTTCCCCTATGTTCGAATAAATGGTATAGTACTATGGTGTGTCTGCTGCTTATCGGCGCCTTTACTCGTGTCCACGGTATACGTGCCATCCTGCCTGCGACCCGAACCATCGCTCTGCCAATCGTCCACCACTGTCCGTCGGCTGGCTGAAGGCTACCAGATCTTTCGGCGCTTCAACTCCATAGAAGAAGTTATTTCTGGCGCAATCCAGCAGATCAATCGCCAGACCCTGCTCTCGATGTGACTTCGACACCCAGACCCGTGAAATGCCAAGCAACGCGATATCAGCTGTGGTCGATACTGAGATGGACGAACTTTTCGAGGTGGTCAATACCTCGCTATCATGATCTTCTCCCATCTTCGAGCGGACCACGGGAAATGCGTTGCTGATTTTCTCCGCAAGACAGAAGCCAACGCACTTATCGTCGACCAGGTACAAGAAAGCCTTAAAGCGTTCCCCTCTCTTATCAGGCCCCTCACCGCCAATTTTCCGCATCTCAACGATTTTCTTTTCTGGCTCCAGAGCGCCCCACAAGTAATCGTCTTCGATATCTGCAGATGACAATTCGGCATTCACAACCTCCAGCACCTTCTTCGTTCTGTTCTGCGCCGCCGTCGCACTCTTCCGATCGACCGTCACCACCGTTTCCCTCTCGTTGCCAGCTGCTCTATCAGACCGTATTCTCTTCACAGTGTCATCTCTGAGGAATGCCTTTCCCATATCCACGCCTCCAATATTCATAGCACAATACTTGCTGTGCAGCGCAGAATCTTCCTTGACTGAAGGGATATACTCCATGCCGCAGAGCCGACATGTCTTTCTCACCTCTCCTCCAAGGTCGATCTGCATTTGCGTCATGGCCTTGCTTGGTTTCTTGAGCTTGCGCGCGTTGGGTGTGATATCGGAGAGCGGCTCGCTTGCAGAGCCATCGTCGAGGGTTTGCCTCTTACGCTTGAGAAATGAAAACGCGGGCTTGTGTGATACTTTCTTGGGGGTGGGCAGCCGTGGTGGAGACGAGGGAGGTGACGAAAGCGGGGAGTCGTCTTCCCGGGCGGCGTCAGAGGAAAACAGGGCGCGCTCAGCGGCCAAAGGACTTGATGGCGCCGTGACTGATGAGGACGTAGAAAGTTTGGGCTTAGGGTATTGAGCTGGGGCGCTCGTGGAGTTTCCTTCACCAGGATTCTCTTCCAGAGGAGCGCCTAGCATTTCTTCGACGACATTGCCGATTGCATCCATGCGTATTCTTTTACGTGGCCTGTCAATGCCATGCCTGGTCTCGAGGAGCACTCGCTGCCTCGAGTACGTCTTCACGGTGCCCCTTGTGCAACGATTAGTACTATGCCAGAGTCGAGTGCAAAGAGCTGGGGATTACCTCTTATATGAATTCGATACTCCAAATACCATGTCTGTCATGGATGTGGTTTGGTATAAGATGCCTGGAAAAGCTGCGTAATAGAAATGGTACAAAGAGCTGCCTGCTTTCTGCGAGACATCGAGCTTGGAGATGTTTGGCAGCGACGCGTGACGCGTAGGGGCCTAATAGCGTAGATACACCGGGCGCTAAAGCTTAGCGTGGGGGCCTGAGACAAGGCTCGCTTTACGACAACGACAATCAGCTTCTGGCCAAAGATCATTTACACATACGAATAGGCTCCGAGAATTTTTGATAACCAGCTCAATTTGACTGCCTGAATAGGGTCATTTTTCATCACCGATACACGCTTTATGAGATTCGTGTTCAAAGCGCCCTAGGCAATTTCCATCAAAAGATCAATTTCTACTGAAGACCACCCCACCTTGGAGAAATTGTGAGAGATGTGTTACAGACGCTCGTTGTTACGACCCAAGAGATAGACCACCTCTAAGTCTAGATGAAAGTAACAGCTTGCCATTAACCCCTATCTAGAGCAAAACGAAGACTCCTCCCCGCCTAAGAGCGCAAGACTCAACGTTGGACCCCTATCACATTGCTGTCCCGATAGAGCTAGCGCTATAGCATTGATCTGTGCACGACTCGAAAAATTCGCAGGCCCAAAGGCACAAAGGGGTATCTAGCTTGGTTGATTACTTTGAAGCTGGAGTTCAAGAATTTTGTATTGCATTCGCTACTTGCTCAACTTGAAGGAAGAATGTCTCCGAGGTAATTGAACAACTTTCAGTTCTAGATAGGGATGTTAAGAGTACATGCTGGCTTCCATAACCCCACTAAGCTACCACTTTTAATCCACCGGCTAACTGCAAGTATCTTTTCCTGAGTTTGGGAAGACCTTCCCTACCTCTCGGTCCAGCATTCAAGCTGGATTTGGCTTGGATTTTGATGCCTAACTCGCCTGGTGGGTTGTCTGAATGCTGGGCAAGATATTCATTTTTGGCGAACGACGCTGAGCAGCTGTGGTGGTCGCAATGGAATGTCTTATCTGGCAATATCGATCTTGTTCCGGCGTGCTGATGCTTGGAATATCATAAAGGTATTCGACGTATTTGAGCGAACATTTTGTTGGGCTCCTGCCATCGTGAGAGGTAGTGCAGAGTTTGAAGCTGAGCTCATATTCCCTAGTAACGCTGATCGCTTGCCCCGTTCGACGGGTATTCGCTTGACAGTAGGAGCCCGGTTGGGCTAACCCAACCAGTATCTTGACATTGTTGACCGTGAGCATATGCTGCTTAGCCTGCATCAAGGTGGCGCATAATTTTACAACAACTTAGGCTAGACGAAAATAAAAATATTGGCGGCAGCAGAGACTTTGCTTGCTCCTTACTTGCGGATTTTGCCATCATGGGATCCTAGCCATATTGAACGCATGACAGTCAAGATTCTCTCCTGTATCGTCGTCACTGGTTCCTTATAACTACCTTGTACTCAGCATGAAGCTCTTCCCCGGCCTTCTCTGCCTCTTTTTTGCTCGGTCAAGTAGTTTACTTGCACGACTTCGAATTCCCTTCGCATCGAAGTCTTCGTCAAGTCTCTGGCCGACATCAAGCTTAGATCTCTCCTCCAAGGCATGACGACTAGATCGGCGCTCACTCTCACGATGTTTAGTAGTACCCTTTGAAGGGGTTGTAGCCGGATTCGGTGCCATACCATAACGACGATTGTGGGTGGCCCCCAATGTCCGAACGTCATTGTAAGAGGCGAGGCGTCCACGACCCCTACGCGAAGCCAGTCTTTTTCAGAGAGATTGGCAAGTTGCGCTTTCCTGCATCACCAACGAGAAAAGCCTGGCGCTTCGGATTCTGAGGCGAAGTCTAGAAGGTTTCTTCTAGTCACAAGGACACTCGTCGAGTCTGTACGTATATGGCGAAATCTCTGCTTGGCCATCCTCTCATGGTAGCTTTGGAGCATCTCTCGGCAATGTGTTGCTGCATGTGTGATGTTGGTTCTCGATGTTTTAGTGGTGGTGGCATACTGGAAGAGTCTTCGATTGCTGTGTAGGAAATTCGGTCTTGCCTTGCTCTCTCAAGCTGACGCTGCTATAAGATTTTAAGCGAGGAACATTGATGAATTATGATTAGTCAATCAGTCAAGCTTTCTAGGATTTGCACTGGGCTTCAATCCTTATATTTCCGGATTCTCCTCGCGTGGAATCAACAAGGCATGATTTGGTTGCCACAGTAGCCGCTCTCGCCACCCTCAAAGCCTGGCATTTGGCGTCCATCTAGGTGGCTATTGTCGTCATTCACCTCGAAAAGCTGGGTACGGTAAATACGCAGTGGTATCTTTCGTAGAAGTCATAAAGCAAGCCATTCATGAATCCAGTCTTACATGGGGATTGCTCGCCATCACGTCTCGCGGTTTCAATGACCCAACGAAACCTCTCTTGGACTGCGACAAGCGCGGTAATATTCAATTGTTTCGCTTGCCGGCTCTGAAAAGGGGTTTGAACGCTCAGAAGCCAATCACCCAGCACAAAGTATTCCTGCACGACTTTCGGCATGTTCACTTGCGACTGCGTCCCGCAAGATTTTCGCGGTTTTCATACACGCCGACAAAGACTTCGAATGGAGGTATGCATCAAGATGGAAATGATACTAACGTCAGACTCCATTGCAGTCGGAGGCAGACATACCAGATCTTTCCATGCTCCCTCGCATTTCGTCACGTTCCGTAGCCGGCAACTTACATCTCACAGAGGATGGAATTTGTGGGGCAATTATGGTCCTCAGCGCACCTACCTTAGATCATACAAGCCATCTTTACAAGTGCTTTCATGGAGGCAACAGGGGGAAGAAAGGATGGAGTCGCGGTATTGCTATCAGCATGGGTAGCCAGTCCCAGAAGCGCGCAGGACGCCGGCGATGATCTCTTGCCTTGAGACGCGAACAAGGGACAGAGTCTACGTAAGACTCAACAGGGTGTCTCATGGTCACAATATCCAGACATTCGTAGACTCACTCCCAGACATTAAATTCCATCACCATAATGATGAATCAAGATGCTCTCACGCCAAGTCGAAAGGAGACTAAGGTAAGCTTTGGCAGTTTCTTCAACGCAATCTGTCAAGCTCGTATCTTGGTCAGGTCTCAATGTTCTCCTGCTGGAGGTGTCTATCGGCTTACTGACAGAAGGGTTTTCTCGCAGCTTGACACTGTTAGCAACAAAACGCGTCAACCTTAATGGCGTCTCTAGCACCCGGCTAACCTAGAGCTAAAGATCACAATAGCTAAGGAAAGATCATTAGTTCATTACGTAGATTGCTCTGAATGCATGACAGGGATGATGGTCCGTCGTATCTATGGAATGAGGTTATTGCAGAAATGTAGAAGTAGTATGTGAAGATTAATTTCTCCATACAAATTATACAAAGGCTTGGATGCCAGTAATTGCTCGTCCCAAAATCAGAGCATGGATATCGGATTGGCCCTCTCGTTAGAATTAGTAAGATAGAACGGCAGAAAATGTTTACATGGCTTACCGTAAGTTTGAGTTACAAACAAGTTGGCAACATGCCTTCCGATGGGGTACTCATCGCTCACTGCATTGCCGCCAAAGACCTCTTGTAATCTAAGCTGTGTCAGTGGAGTTCCCAGAGAGGTGATGGCTCGTACTCACATCCTAGCATTCACCAATGCTCGATCACAATTTTGCCTCTTGATCATTGAAATCATCTCTGGAGCCAACTTGCCCTCATCTTTCAGGCGACCAACCTGAGTCGCGGCCAGGATACCGTATGAGGCATCTGTACAAGCATCTGAGAGCTTCTTCTGCACAAGCTGGTACTTTGCGATTGGATTGTTCTTGAATTGCCGGCGTTCGAGAGCGTACCCTCTCGACCGAGCAATACAGTCTTCCAGGGCACCGATGACCCCCCAAGCGATGCCGTATCTTGCTGAGTTGAGACAGCTGAAGGGTCCTCTGAGGCCCTCGACGTCTGGGAACATGTTTGCTTCTGGTACTGGGCATTCATCAAGTTGGATCATGCCGGTGATTGAGGCTCGAAGTCCGTTCTTGTTTTTCAATGCGGGCGTCTCGAGAGTGCCAGGTGGACATTGATCGCGTTCAATTAGGAAACCCCGAATTTTCCCCGTCTCTTGGAATTTAGCCCAGACAAGCATAAGCTCAGCGATTGGTGAATTGGTGATCCATGTCTTTGCACCAGATAACGAGAAGTAGCCTCTCTTCGAAGGATGTGGCTTGGCAGTCGTCTCCATTGATCCAGGATCCGAGCCGTGGTTGGGCTCTGTGAGACCAAAGCATCCGAGCATCTTTCCCTTAGACATTGCTGGCAGGTATTTATCTTTCTGCTCTTGCGTGCCAAACTCATCAATGCCACCCATGACAAGCGAGCTTTGTACAGACATGCCTGACCTGTAGCCTGAGTCTACTCTTTCCACTTCTCTGGTGATGAGTCCAGATGCAACGCTGCTGACACCTGCGCAGTCGTAACCCTTGATCGTAGCCCCCAGAAGGCCCAGCTCTCCCATCTCTTCGAGGATCTTGCGGTCATATTGTTCATTCCGATATGCATCTGGACGAACTGTAAGTGTAGGGCGAGGACCGTAACAATCGACAGGCACAGACCAAGCACTCGAGGGAGCATTCGCTCTTGACAGTATGAGTTAGCAGTCTCTTGTATGGCCATTTCTTCTTCAGTAAACAAATTGGCAGTGCCCAATGGGTCTTCCCAATTGAATGCTACCGGAGCATGTGCATAGCGTTTCGTAATGACAGAGCTTTTGGCAGCATTTGCTAACGGTCTTCGTAAAGCGTATTTGATCATGTTGAGTATGTACAAGATAAGGAAAACGTATAATGAAAGAGATTTGGAGCAAGACAAAGGAAGTACATTAATTCAATCATTGACATTGACTCTCCACGATCTGCTGTAGCCGAGGCCTCCTCGGTATGAGGTCATCGTTAGGGCCAGAGTCGATGACCATTCCTATTACTTTTTTGGAAGCAACCGTACTTGTAGATAGGCGCTTTGAGATGATAGACGGGGAAAAAGTACTTTACCCATTTGACTGCGATTGAAGTCGGCGCTGGGTGGGGAAAATCCTATGGTGAATGAATCGATGCTTCCAAACACGCAACCAACGCGTGAAGCGTCACTTCCTGACGCGCTTCCCGTGGACCACTTTAACAAAATTACCTCACCAATATTCTCTGACTGAACTTGAAGCAGAACAGCCATAAGAAATTGAGAACATCACCAATATGGGCATCAAGCGTATGTCTTTCCCAAGCTAATACAATTACTCAGTCGTACTAATACGGCTCCACAGAGCTTTTCCAGATCGTCAAAGACAATGCCCCAGATGCGATCAAAGTGGGCGAGATTAAGAACCACTTCGGGAGGAAAGTTGCTATTGTGAGTTTCATGCCCCCCTGCGTATAGAGCCTTGACTAATTATGAGCCAGGATGCGTACGTCTTATCCCTAACCTGCCAAAATAATGTCCTGACCCACACATTTCCAGCTCCATGAGCATTTACAGCTTTCTGATTGCTGTTCGTTCAGAAGGCCAACAACTCATGAACGAAGAAGGCGAGACAACATCACATCTTATGGGCATGTTTTACCGTACACTACGCATGGTTGACAACGGCATCAAGCCTCTTTACGTCTTCGACGGCGCCCCACCAAAATTAAAGTCCGGAGAATTGGCAAAGCGATTCGCAAGAAAGAGCGAAGCCAAAGAGGCTGTCGAGGAAGCAAAAGAGACAGGCACAGCAGAAGACGTGGAGAAATTCTCCCGACGGACAGTCAGAGTTACACGGGAGCACAACGACGAGTGCAAGCGGCTTCTCACCCTAATGGGCGTGCCCTACATCGTCGCCCCTACAGAAGCAGAAGCGCAATGTGCAGTCCTAGCGAGAGCAGGCAAAGTCTATGCTGCCGCATCAGAAGACATGGATACCCTTTGCTTCGAATCACCCATACTCCTCCGCCACCTCACTTTCAGCGAACAACGCAAAGAGCCAATCCTTGAGATCCATCTCGACCGCGTCTTGGCGGGTCTCGAGATGGACATGAAACAATTCATTGACCTCTGCATTCTTCTCGGCTGCGACTACGTCGACCCTATTCCCAAGATCGGCCCAGGCAACGCCCTCAAATTGATCCGTGAATACGGGACTCTCGAGAAGGTGGTCGATTATATCAAGAACGACCCGAAGAAGAAGTATACGCTCCCAGAAGATTGGCCATATGCTGACGCACGGGAGCTTTTTTTCCACCCTGACGTACAACCAGCTGATCACCCAGATTGCGACTTCAAATGGACTGGCCCAGATGTGGAAGGTCTGGTCAAGTTTCTTGTGACGGAGAAGGGCTTCAGTGAGGATAGGGTGCGCAATGCCGCACTGCGGTTGACCAAGAACCTGAAGACAGCACAGCAGGCACGTCTGGAAGGATTTTTCAAGCCGGTGGAGAAGACAGACGAGGAGGTGAAGAGTATGAAGCGAAAGCATGAGGAGAAGCGTGAAGAGACGAAGAAAAAGCTAAAATCCGAAGCTAAGACGAAGAAAGAGGAGAAGAAGAAGGCTAGAGGCGTGGCATAGTCAGGGCAATGAAGTGAAATTCGAAACTGTGCGTTGCATGCATCATGAGAAGAGCAGGGCGAATAACGGCGTTAGATATAAATCGGGTATGTCCGCTTGCCACGGCATAGCATGGATACGATAAGGATTTCAGTTGCTTCAATTGCTTGCTCAACTATTCAAGAACATGTAAATCTTGCGTCGATACGTCTACTAAGATCTACAACTTGTTACCATCCATATCGTCATCACAATCATCGAACATGGAGAAAGCACCAAGAGTATACACTGTCTTAGGCTACCTACCGGCCCTCGCTCGCCCGGTTCTGGTGCTGAACATTTTCCGCATTGCGGTCATGTTTGAAATATTTGCAGCCAAGCTGAGCATTAGGCCTACTCGTCTGTCCTGCTGTATTGCTACTCACTCATCAATTCATGCGTCGTTCACACTCACATCCAATATTGAAATTGTATAAGAGCTTGTTAGCATCATTTTCGAAGGCTACATGATGGCCGCTGCATCAAATCATTCTTATACAACGGATCCACCATTGTCTGCTGCACCCAAAGCGGCCAATCCTTCAACAACCCCGGATCATTCATCGGCACGCAGTCAATCGCCTCCCTAGCTGTCAGATACTCCAAACTGCTAGGATCTTTGCCAACGGCATACTGCACGTCCACCCCCGTTGCCAGCACCTCAGCAATCCACGTCGTATACACAGCGCGATAAACGGCCTGCTCAATACTCGTCGCCACAGTAGCAAAACCATGCCCGCGTTGCAGCACGAGCGTGTAATCGGGCTCGGTGTTGTTTTTCGTGATGTTGTGGCTGGGCGTGGAAATGGGTATGCTAAAGCGGCGCCGAGGTGGAGGTTTTTGATGAGCATGTTCTGCGTATCAATTGGGAGGTAATAATCCGCAATATCAAACACCGGCACCGTCTCACCCAGCGATCTGGCTTCAAGTCTAGTCCTCAGATATAAAGCCTGGTCCGTATTTGCATGTAACCGAGCCAATGAAAAATTTCTAGCATATCTTCTGTGATATCTCCGGGAAGATTGTTGTGTTCTTCCGCACAAGATTGGTATATCAGCGCCTTCAATGCCCAGAAAGTCTGCTCCAAGGTGTCAAAGGCCAAATCAACAAAAGCGTCATGCTCTCCGAGCCAGGCCAAGCTACATTGTGGTTACTTGTAAATACGGCCCATTGGCCTAACTTGCTCGCTCTTTTCTAAGTCGTTTTCCTGGTTGATGCAAAGAGCATCCACCCAGAGTATCCGTTCTCGCTCAGCGTGGCGCAGCTGCTGCAGTGCGACCTCAAGATTTTAGGTAACCATTGCAAGGCATCCATTGAGCGGGATGGCGTGAGTGCTATCTCGATCACTAGCAACTGGAATCGTACTGTCAACGCCTTTCGGATTGTCCCATGTGTAGGAGAGAGCTTCATATGATGCAGGTGCATTCAAAGGGACTATTTGAGGCGCGCAGTGAATATGGCAATCCTTGCGTCTTGGAAAGAGGTTCAGAAGATGAAAATCGCCGTCCCAATGGCTTGTTAGCATAAGAGCCTCGTACATGTACGAGGGTCTTGCCCACGATATTGCCGAACGTCTGGGCGGCTTTCTAATAAGGGGAATTCTGAAATTTTTTTGAGGCGTTGAAATCTAGATTTATATATCCTAGCCACGGAATCGCCTCTATTGTAGGCGTTGAAAGTCAGAGTTTCTCCTTAGTGGAACAACGGTATGCCTGCAACAGGGCCGACATCTTGAGATACTTATTAGATATAAGTGAACATCTTGTTGAGTGAACAGAGAAGTTTACGATGTGATTGTGAGTCTTGCAAGGACTTAGCCTAATTTGGGCAATATACCTCGACTCATCAACCAACTACCTTAATGCCCCTCATATCTCTCCTTCAGCTTTCCAATTCACCTTTTCTTACGACTTCGCGTCGACGATTGAGACTATCGTCAAACATTTCCAGAAGCTTTACAAGCATTGCGAGGCATTCTACCACATCGCGAAATACCCCTGCTCAAGCACATCTTGTTGGAACAGCGCGCGTTATGGCCCCTCAGCTTGACGGCTACTTTAAGGAGTAAGCTAGGACGTCCTTTCTGAGCTTTTTTACTATAGCTCTCCTGCACAGCTTACTAACTGCGTCATTGGTAGGGTGGATAAGCTATCTGAATCATTCATTGAACGTGAGCTCCATCAATTTTAATCCATGGTACCTGCTTGCTCTCTACTAACATGTACGTAGGTCTACGCAAGGCAGTTGCCATCCCATCTGTCTCGGCAGACGAAGAGCGTCGTCCCGATGTCGTCAAAGTCAGCTACTCCTCCAGGTCTCATCACAATACCTTGCTAATCCGCAACTCACCAGATGTCAGAGTTTCTGGTCTCTGAACTTACTGCCCTAGGTGCTCACGTCGAGTCCCGGCCCCTCGGCCTCCAACCCGATAAGAAGAATCTACACCTTCCCCCAGTGATAGTAGCCCGCTATGGCTCAGACTCAAAGAAACGTACCATTCTCCTCTACGGCCACTACGATGTACAACCCGCAGGCAAAGAAGACGGCTGGGCCACTGACCCATTCACGTTATCCGTCGATGATAAGGGCCGGATGTACGGCCGTGGTAGCACAGATGACAAGGGTCCAGTGCTAGGATGGCTAAACGCGATACAAGCACATAAAGAAGCTGGGGTGGAGATACCAGTGAACCTCCTGATGTGCTTTGAGGGAATGGAAGAATATGGCAGCGAAGGTCTGGATGACTTCATAGAAAAAGAAGCAAAGCCAGGAGGCTTCTTTGAAAAGGCAGACGCAGTATGCATCAGCGACAACTACTGGCTCGGCACCGAAAAGCCATGCCTAACATACGGTCTACGAGGCTGCAACTACTACAGTGTCAGCATCAGCGGTCCAGGTCAAGACCTCCACAGCGGCATCTTCGGCGGAAGCGCCCAAGAGCCCATGACCGACCTCGTGCGCGTCCTAGGCACTCTCGTCGACACCAATGGCAAAATCCAAGTTCCAGGAATCAATGAGATGGTAGCGCCCCTAACGAATGACGAAACATCCCTATACACAGACATATCCTACTCAATGGCCAATCTCTACGAATCCCTCGGCAGCAAAACCGGCATCTACACCGACAAAGAAAACACCCTCATGGCCCGCTGGCGCTACCCCTCCCTCAGCGTCCACGGCATCGAAGGTGCCTTCTCCCAGCCCGGCGCTAAAACAGTCATCCCAGCAAAAGTAATCGGTAAATTCTCCATCCGCACGGTCCCAGATATGGAATCCGACAAAGTCGACTCCCTCGTCTTCAGATACGTAAACGAGCAATTTGCCAAACTCGGCAGCAAAAACACCATCGACGTGCAATTGATCCACGCGGGCAACTGGTGGGTAGCTAGCCCCAAGCACTGGAATTATGCAGCTGCTGGACGAGCGGTAGAGAAGGTGTTTGGTGTGAAGCCTGATCTGACGAGGGAGGGTGGTAGTATACCTGTTACGCTTACGTTTGAGAAGGCGACGGGGAAGAATGTGCTACTTTTGCCGATGGGGAGTAGTACTGATGCGGCGCATAGTATTAATGAGAAGTTGGATCGGAGAAATTATATCGAGGGAACGAAGCTGTTGGGTGCTTACCTGCATTATGTGGCTGAGGAGGAGATGATGTCGTAGAGAGAGGATGGTGTGATGATTACAATGAGACTGATGGCGATATGTTCAAAGCATGCAATGGAAATGAAAGGAAGCAATGAGCTCAAGCCATCACAAAGCAATTCAAATGTAGGCTGGAGCACACGCATGATCACATGGTATTTGGTCCTCCATTTCCTTTCAGATAATAAGGTATAGATAGTAATTCTAGATATGATCTTAACGCTCATACCGCCCGAATCAAGCCAAGTACACCAAACACCAATTCCCTAAGGTGACGCATCCATATGTGCAATGACTCGCTCGCTCTCAATCCAACACACGCCAGAGCTTCAGTGGCAATCATCAGAATCATAGCCATCGCTTCCAAGTCTTTTTCGTTGGGGGTTCGTAAGCCAATTTCTCCTTTCGATTACGGCCTTCGCTTTCCACATCATCTATTCCCTCTCCTTTACCTTCTTCTTCTTATTAAACACCCCCCCAAAATCCCCCAGCCTCAGTCTCGACCCCGTCCCATCCCTACTGCTCGGACTCCTCGGCGGGCCACCAGCCGGATCCGTAGCCGTCTGCGCCGTATTCAATCGATACATACTCTTCGGCGTCGCATCCTTAGGAGGTCCGTCTCTACTCCTAGGCCTATCACAACTCCGTACCCCATCGCGACTGCGCACCCCGTCTCGACTAGTCCTCGTCACTTGGGGCGAAATGACATTCCCTCTAGGTCCCACAGTCTTCGAGATGTCTGCTCTTTCGGAAGAGCGGCGCAGGCTGTAAGTGCTTCGAGGGCCTGCGTGTCTGCGATTGTATGAAGGTGTGATAAGGGGAGTTGCTTTAGGGGGAATGATGGTGCTGTTGGTGCTGGTGCTAGTCCGTTTGGAGGTTGGGCTTAGGCTGTAGATACTTGAACCTATGGCGGCGTGATCTGCTGGGATGCCTAGATCTGCTTCGTCGATCTCAGAAGGGGTAGGTGGTAGTTCCTGGCCGGCAAGGACTCCGGGATCCCAGACGCTAGACGAGGAGCCAGGTGGTGTCTCCGTCTCAGGTTCCGAGTCGTCGTTTAGGAGCTCCGAATCAGGCGATCTGGGAGCGGTTGGGGAGGCGGCGATTATGAGACGGGATGCTGAAGGGTGTGTTTTGGAAGGTACTGCACGAACGAAGTAGCTGTCTGCCAGGCTTGAGGTACTACTGTTCCCTGTAGTTGCGCTATGGGTGCTGCCGTGGATACTACCCCCGACAGTAGGAGTGTTGGGTGAGCTGTTGCCGTTGGTTTCTCTGAAACGTGCTTTACGCTCCATCTGCTCCACAAGCTCTTCCCATTTCGGTTCCAGGGTTCCGCTGGGCCGTTCGGCTTGCTCAGCGCGGGTCAGACATTCTTTTGACTTTTGGCGTGACTCTTCGCAAAGTTCGTCAAACCTCTTAATTTCTTCGCTCATTGCCGTGTTTGAATTGATCTCTTTTCGCGCATCAAGCCAGACGTCTACTAGGCTAGCGCATTCCCTAGCTTGATCTAGTAAGTATGGAAGACTTGGGAAGCCTTCACGACTAGTACCAGGCAGACGGCTCGGAATTGTGATAGGTGTGGCATAGGAAGGGGGAATTGTGGACGTTCTATGGTCGCTACTAATGGAGCAGATATCGTCGACAAAGGTCTTGAAGTCTTGGCGGTGAGAGGTTAGGAAGGCGTTCATGGGCTCCATCCAGGGCTCTTTGCTGCCAAAAGAAGTCATGTTGGCAAGCGTCTGTAATGCCTTGGTTATCAGTGTGAGAGTACGCTGAGCGCGAAGACGAGGATGATCTAGAGCATCATTAGCAATCCTCCACACTCTAAGAAGTTGAACCATATCTCTAGCCAGTAGCGAGACATACCTTTAAGCAGGCCGAAGAGCTTTGGGTTGAGAACCGCAGGACAGAAGAAGCGCAGGAAGAGAAACCCTGACACGCTACTGTATGTTACATTCCTTGAGAAGTCCCCGTAGCGATCCTCAGCGCAGGCACGAATGTGTCGCATGATGTGGCGTAGCTCAGGAGGACAGCGGTTCGCTGAAGTCGCTATAGATTTCCACACATTCTCAGTCAACGCGATGAGGTTTCTCCAATTGCGTTGCAAGTCTTCTGGATTTTTGACCTTGTTAGGGTCAACCTCACACTCTGGATCGCTCTCGTCAATGTCCCTCATCTTCTCACTCAAGCAGTCCTCCAAATACTCTTTGCCCAATCGCCGCATATGTAGATCGAGAGCTTTAGTCAGGAGGGAGTTGCCTCTGAATAAAAGATTGGCTTCCAAGGTTGCATTCTTCCCGAGATCTCGCAAGATGACTTCTCGCTCGATGCTGGACTCGAACGAGTCGTTCGAAGCGATCCGGTTCCGCCCATACCTGAACTTTGACATGGGTGTCTCTTTGTGGATGTTATCGATCTCATCCTCGACGAGTGACATGAGCCAATTGCTGGCCTCAGAAGAAACCTGGAAGATATTGAGAAGTATCTCTGATATCCTCTTAAGCTCAACGTGAGCCATCTGCGCGATCTGGCCCGTCAAGCCATTGGAAAAGCTGTGAAGTAGCTCTAAAATAGGCCCATAATCCCGGCCCATGAGTACTACTAACTCCTCGATCCGTACCTTCATGAGCATCTCGCCTACCACTTCTTCAAACTCATTGACGATAGGCCACCATTTCTCTGTATCTGTTGCCCTTTCTACCTCGTCGATCCGAATGTCAAGCTTTCCATAGGTCAGATCCAAGGCTGAAACCTCAATGTCACCGTCAATAGATCGCGGGTTGATGTTGCCGCTCTCGAGATCGACGGGAGCATGGGCGAGCGTCCAGTCCTTCTGGCCCGCATTTCGAGTTTTTAGTTCTATCGAAGCACTTGAAAGGACAGGAGGGAGATCGACAAAATCGAAATCTTCCCGCCAAAATGGATTGCCCGTGTCTGACTTTACTGCGGCCTTGCCCCTGACCTCTCCATCTAATTGGACCTCGGCGTAGTAGTTGCCCACAATCATGTCCTTCCTGCTTGAAGGTCTTCCAGATTCCGAACTTGAACTATGCGAGGTGGTGCCTCGACCGGAATGCACTTTGGCTTCTATTATGCGTAACGACAGTAGCCTTTCGACACGGAACATATCGGTACTAGGGACTTTTGGTGTTGCAGTCGCATCTTCCAACGCAGTAGACTCGGATTCTGCGGATGGCGACTCTGGCCCATACAGCTCTGGGATGGTAAAGGCCCGCAGTAAGACGAACCAAACCTCGAAAAGCACTCGTGAGTCCAACGAAAGGTAGACAGTCTGCATGGTTGGAAGGGAAGACGTAGTGGATGCATATTGAGGATAGATAGCAAGCGAGAATTCATCATCCAATACCGAGGGATCTAGACGCTGAATCGCGCACCGAGAAAGTGCTGATAGAGGAATGATGGCCATCAAAGTAGAATTAGCTTCTGATATCAGCTTGAAGTGCCCGTTCTCCTGCAGAGTACAGGATACTTTCTGCCAATTCTTCGACAGTGATTTCAGTTGCCGGTATGTGGAAATCCTCCGACCAGCCGGCGGTGGCGAAGACATTCCAGACGGAGAATCCCTGTCCCACATCAGCATCTTGCCAACTTTAATGATGGACGCATCTTTGCCTGAGAAATTCCCAGAACGCCTCTTGTGGTCCCCGAGTTTTCGCTCCGCGATGTGTGCTTCTTGAGGTTTGGTCATCTTGTTTTGCACACCCTTGGGCCGAATAGGCTGCCAACAAAGCAGTGCAGCTATCCATGAGTCGAATGTCTCAGGTACATGCGGGCGTAAGTGGACACCCATACTACTCCGCCGGGTAGCTACGTCGAGAAAGGTTGATCGTGACTCAGCATCATATAAGGTCCGCACCTGACATCCGCGGAGGTCAGGAACCAATGTCTTATTATCTGATACTCGGCCTTTGGCTTGATATATCAGGCTCCCCGTCGCTACATTGATAGCGCAATATCCCGATGACCATGTGCCAGTGGCGGACATTCGAAAGGAGAGAATGCCATGCATCCTGCCACAAGTTGTCTTCATTAGTTGCAAGATCTTCTTCGCATCTGTTGAAGTAGAGGTGAATGGGGTCCCCGGTTTGGCCGCAATAGGGTTCCTGATGGGTGACAGTGGACGTGATGTTTTCACAAGACGTTGACGGGGCGTACGCGCGAGGGGCTCTAGTGGTGGGGAAGGTATGATCGACGGGAATCCAATTGAGGAAGAGTCGTCGTCATCTGGGAGCGATAGTGACTGAAGCGAGCCGACGCGAGCGCGAAACTTCAGATCCCACGGTGTAGGTGACTTTTTCCTGTAGCGCTCTTCCAGTGTGAGAGTTCTGGGTCTCGATCGGGATTCTTTGCTGCTTTTTCGCGCATGACTGGATATATGTGGGCGAGCCTGCGGAGCGGTATCGCGAGACCGAGACTGTGGGCTGCGTCCCAAAAAGTCATGTGGTGATGCACTTCTCGAGCTCGAGAAGGCTGAAATTGGTAGAGTGGTACCATTACGCAGCAGTGGACCTGGTTCCGGAGTGGTTGCTCGAACCACCTCCTCTCTGAACTCGTCTGAGTATATCTGGCCCTGCCTATCTCTTGAAGAAGCCTTTTTGCTCGTCCGGCGCTGGATAGATGAGCTATTCTGCTCCTGTACAAAGATGGCAGAATTGCGCTTTGACTCATTGCGCTTTCTGCCATCTATTCTGGCTTCCATCGTGTTCATATCCCCGTCTTTCGACTATATCAGCTCCTACTCTTGTATTCCAAATACCCTATATCATTCGTCTGTCTCCATAAAACGCTGCTTGCGCTTTCCAGAACAGATTGAGGGTAAATCAGAGCAGGAGAAAGCCTTTGCTATGAGAATGAGGGGCGATGCGATTGCGGACCAAGAACAGGGAGGCGCCGGGAGGACATTGAGCGTAGAATGTTCGGTCGACCGAGACAATGTAGTAGGCGTCGGAGATTGATAAGTTTGGAGACGAAACAGTCCGATCGACTAATCCAAGCGATTGGTGCAGCGTGATTCCAGCTGCTTGGACCTTGTGGATTTGTAGAGGTCCCCGGCTACACAGACCTCGGGACCTGCATCACTGCCTTCTGCGGTAGGCAGGCTCCCAGGCACCCGACCAGCGCCAGACAAGTACCGTCGTATCGAATGCGAGTACCCGTGTGGTAAGTTGTGTAGTTGTTTCAAGGGCAATGGATGAGGGAGGTGGTGGATGTTTGTAGCCGAGGAAGGACCGAGACATTTCCCACACATCAAGCTTCGAGGTACTAGTAGGAGTACAAAGTACTTAAAGGTAAACTGCTCTACCCATAGCCCATAGCTAGTCTATTATTACTAGATGATGTCTGCAATTGAACAGTATTATGATCTGGTATTAAATTCACTACTCCTACGGAGTGTTACGATCTGAATTCTAAGAGCTTGAAACCTAGTGCTTTGCTGCACTGTTGCATGCGCTCCATTGGATGGTACTATATTCAAGATTCTGTTGCTCCATGACCATCATAAATAAAATCGACACGTAATCGCTGCAGTAACAGGGTAATCGATACAGATGAGCAATCGTAAACGCAAATCGTTCCAGGCGATACCACAGCTCAAACCAGCTCTAAATGAGATGCGTGCCTTTCCCTCAACACCTGCACGAAAACAGATCTCACTAAACCTGTTGTTCTTTGAACGGATGCTCGACCGTTGACTCACTCGCACTCATTGGCTGGCTTTTAGCACCGCTGAGATCTCCACTGCCTGTCTTCCTTAATGCCTGTCTCATGGTCTCGATGGTCAATTCGCCGCCAGTTGTAGGGCTGTGACCAGAGAATGGGCTCCCTGGTCCACGAGCACCTTGACTAGGTGAATTCTCAAACCCTTTCGAAGACTCTGACCCGCTCGCAACTGGCGAGCCTCCTAATCCATGAGGCGACATTGGTGAGCGCGCAGGTGACGGCGATCGATTGTGAGACACCGAAGCCGCCAATGGACTGGAGATGCTAGGCGCTACTCCGCCCGAGTGATCTACATGTTCTGCGTGAACAACGTCGGCGAATGATATAAAGCTAAGCCTGCGGACGTCGTTGGCATCCAATGCGCCGTAATTTGAGGCAGCATCATCATTGTCAGGGTGGGCGAATGTGTCATCCGGCCATGAAGCTCCGACAGCTTCGCTAGTTCCAGCTCCTGTCACTGTCACAGCCGCGGGTTGATGTGCCGAGTGCATTACTATTTCCACATTATCCGGGTTCAGATGGTCGTTTGTGATGGCCTCGGAAGACGCGTCTAGTACAGGTGGGATGTGGTTCTCTGTTGTAATGTGCGCTGGTATAGCCGGCGACGCCGTAGCCGCGAGTCCGTCTTCTTGCACACTCCGCTCAAATATCTGTGAAGATGCTGGGGAGGGTATTCCTGAGGACCACGAGTCGAGATTGCGGCTTGGTGAGGATGGCGCGCCGTATGGATGCGCAATAGTCTGCTTCACTGGCGCTCCACCCCCAGTGATGGGCGACACGGGCCGCATGGCCTTTGTAGCAGTTGTCGGAGGAAGAGCATTGGCGGACGCTACTGCGCTCCTCTGTCTGGCCTTTTCATCCTCCTTCTTCTTGCTGAGCTGCCAAAATCTCCGTTTCCCCGACTTCGCGTCCACTTCTGGAGGATCGTTGCTTCCGGGTGCGGTATTCAGCCCTTCACCTAGCATGGGCAGCGAACGTGCGCCTGTATCGTCACCTGTTTCATTGACCAAACCGGCCTGTTTATCGGCCATTGTGCCGGAGGTTGCGTGGGTCTAACGTGGTTGCATGGATGGCTAAGGTCTTTATCTGGAGAGAGGCCTGCGCACACAGTCAGCCTTCAGGATTTACGGCGGTCAATGACGATGTATCTCGGGTAGGTGCGATTGGGCGCGTAGATAGTAAAGAATTCAAGCCGACGTGTCAACAGCTTACCTTGAAGAGACGGACGAGCCCCCTCGATGCACGAGATGGAAGCCAACAATTGCCTGTGCAACGCTTCGGACCATGAGAGAAGCAGAATCAGACCAGGACTGCAGGAAGGAAAGTCCAAGATAGTATACTATCCTAAACAAGGCTCAGTGGAATTGTGTTGTCTCGAGGGCCACGTCCACGTCTCAGAATGACGCTTTTGCGCAGGGATTATCGTCCTCACTTAGCGCCATAATTAGCGCCATATTACCCGAACAGAGCTCGACCGAGGACGCTTGATGATCCCTCGGTTCGGACATGGTGATGGCGCTCAATCTTTCGGAGGCTCTAAGTAGTGTTGCCAATAAAAATGTTCTGGTTGCGACTGCACTTTGTTTTCCACTCATCTGTCCCGAAAGCAAAACGATAGTGATCATGGCTGGCTCCGCGAAGTACGCTTCGTGGTTCGCTGCCTCTTCTAAGCTTGAACGAGCTCCCCAGACTTATTCAGAGACATGACTTATGACCTAGAGAGCGGCAACGATGCTGCTGCTGCTGCTGCAACAGATGAGGGCAATGGCGGGGGCATCTCGGGTCATGATGTTGAAGAAGCTGCTAACGACATCTCCCCTCGCCCTGTCCATCCCGTCAGCGTCCTGATTAAGAACCCGAATGTGGACATAGATGTCTCTCCTAATGGGCCCGAGGCGGTATTCAGCCAAAAGAAGAGTTCCAAGGGGAAAGAAGTGAAGCCGATACTGAAGGATGTGAACGCGTTCATGCCTAGTGGTAACCTTACAGCGATCACTGGAAGCGGTAACACAAATGTTCTGAACTCGCTGTCTCGTCGATTTGGCGGGGGACGGCTGGAGACTACTGGGGATATTACGTACAATAGTGATGCGAAGCTATCCAGCATTTGAAGCGCGTATGTGATGCAGCAAGATGTTCTGATACCTACTTTGACCGTCCGAGAGACCCTCGGGTACGCTGCAGAGCTGATGTTGCCACCGCCAACGACAAGCGAAGAAAGAAAAAGAGTAGTTGAAGAAGCCATCCTTGAGCTTGGCCTCAAAGACTGCGCAAATTCTAGGATTTGTAACAATATGCACAAAGGATGTTCTGGGGGAGAGAAAAGACGTACGTCACTAGCTGTGCAGATGCTAGCAAACCTGATAGTGCTTTTTTTGGACGAGGTCACCACAGGCCTCGATGCAAGCACGGCTTTCCAATCGATCTCTACGCTCAAGACCCTGGCTATGAAGGGTCGAACAATAACATGTACAATACACCAGCCTAGGAGTGAAATCTGGAATCTTTTCGACCAAAGTTTGCTGCTAGCTGCGGGCTCACCCCTTCATAGTGGACTGGCAGCGAGATGTGTAAGTACCTTATTTCGAGAATAATGGCTACATGTTGCCACCTTTCGTTAACCCTGCTGAATACTTGATCGATCTGGCGGCCGTCGATACCCGTACTCCTGAAACTTAGGGGGTCTCTTCTGCTCGTGTGCAGAGTCTGATTTGGTCTTTCGATTCTTCCTCTGAGAAGGGAATGCACGGAGCCGAGGAACAGAAGCATCCAACTCAAGCGCACGAAATTGGCGATGAGACTTCCACCCAAAACCATGCCCGGTTAGGCCACCAGGTCATATCCTTGACCCAACGCACTCTGAAGGTAACATTTCGTGATCCCATGGGTGTGGCTGGAAGCATGTTCGAGGCCACAACTATGGCCGTAATCACGGGCTGGATCTTCCTGCAATTAGACCGTAGCCTGTCAGGGATACGTAGTAGGGAGGGCGCACTTTACACCGCCGCCTCACTTCAAGGGTATCTCATCCTCGTTTATGAATGTTATCGTTTGACAGTCGATATTCAGCTCTTCGACCGCGAATACGGCGAAGGTATGATCGGTGTTCCGCCGTTTCTGATCAGTCGCAGGCTAGCTCGTATGTTCAGCGAGGATGTTCCTGTCCCTCTCATCTTTTCTATCATATTGTGTTTTATGGTTGGGTTTCGCGCACTCGCCAGTCAATTTTTCGTCTTCTTTACTCATGCAATACATCGCTGTTGATTACGCCACGGTCTATATTGGGGTCTCCCGGAATTTCGCTGGAGCTACCTTCGTGGCCAATATGGGCTTCACCCTACAAAGTCTGGGTTGCGGGTATTTTGTAAATGCAAATGAGATACCTCTATGGGTTGTATGGCTCAAGGTATGACACGATCGCTCGGTTTACAATCTCTTTTTCTGACTCTTGGTATCGTAGTGGACCGCGTACGTGCTTCATAGTAACGGAGCACTTGTGGCCAATGAGTTCGTTAGCCATACTTCAGATCCGGTGGGCCAGCTCTATGGCTGTCCAGTAGCTGGTGGGACAGCCAATCCGGCATGCAAGGAATACGCCGAAGCCTACATCATGGAGTCCCTGGCTTTTCCGTCTGGTTAGATTGTCAGGCCAGTTATCGTTCTATTCGCGTACGCAGTGGCTTATTAATTGGGAGCAGACTTGTTACTGTTTCGGAAGGCTGGTATTGGGATATCGAGGGCTCAAAAGGAGGGTACCGACTACTCGGCTGGTAAAGAGAATATGACCTCTCGCTCGCTCGATGAGGTTCGGACACTTGATATTACCCTCAGCAGCTACAGCCTCGACATACAAAAGCGTAACAGCTGGCTGAAGAAAACGCCAAAGCTCTCAATACTAAAGCCATTGAACACAAGATGTAAGCCTGGAGAACCTTACGTAACAATGGGACCCTCTGGTTCAGGTGAAACTTCCTTGCTGAATTCTATGGTCCACCGCTTGCATAGCGTACCTTTCCAAATATGAGAAGCAGCAATGGGACGAATCTGTGCTATTGAAGATGGGCCTCACCGACCGTCTCAACTATCTTTTTGGAAGTGAGCTGGTCAAGGGAATTAGTTGTGGCGAAAAGCGGCCAGTTACCATCGCTATACAGATTCTAACGTACCCTCGGATTCTGTTTTTGGATGAGCCAACCAGTGGCCTAGATGCATTCACTGCATCGTCCATCATTGAAGTCTTAAGAGGATTGACGGAGGGGGGTAGGACTCTCGTTCTTACTATTCACCAAGCTCGAAGCGACCCGTTCAAATGCCTCAACAATGTTGTACTGCTAGCTCGAGGCGGATCTCCAGTCTATGCTGCCAGAGGCTCGCTCATGCTCTCTCACTTTGATTCTTTGGGCTTTTCCTGTCCCACTACCACCAACACCGCAGACTTTGCCTTGGACCTCATGGCTGTCAATTTGCAAATCGCCAACAAGGAAGCTACCAGCAGGGAGAGAGTCCGTTCACTAATACTCGAGTGGGACCAGTCCAACGTGCGGCCAAATCACGCCGTCTCCCACATCGCAACCCCAGCGGAACTAGGAAGCCTAGCTCGGAGTATGACACCATTCCGCATCGCCTTGCCTCTACTGCTCCACCGCAGCTTCATCAACTTTCGCCGCAATCCTCCATAAATCGTGGCACGGACAATTCAAGTTCTCGGACACTAAATCTGCCTAACCCTCTTCTTCGCTCCTTTATAGAGCGATTACTACAGCGTACAAACCCGACTTGGCTTCATACAAGAATTCGCACCACTCTACTTCGTAGGCATGCTCCAAAACGTGGCTGTGTACCCAGACGAAAAAGCAGTTTTCTACCGCGAACACGATGACAACGCGTATAGCGTCGAAGCATTCTTTCTCCAGTACACTCTCGCCGAAATCCCGTTCGAAATAGCCACATCCCTCCTCTTCGCCATCCTCACCGTTCTCGCAGCCGGTTTCCGCCACTCGCCATCCCTTTCCTTCATCGTAGCCTACGAATGCCTTCTGCATCGTCAATTGCGGCGAAAGCGTCGGCATTACATCTGACACCCTCTTTAACCATATAGGCTTCGCCCTCAATATCACATCAGTCATCTTGGCTATTGCTCAGATAATGGGCGGCGTCATGAGTCTGAATATCCCAACTTTTCTGCAGGCATTCAATCATCTCAGCCCTATCAAATGGGCGATTGGGAACCTTGCGCCTTACGCCCTAGCGGGCGTACATTCCTCGTGCCCGGAAGTTCAGCAATCGCCCAATGGCCAGTGTCCCGTCAATGATGGCGAGGAAGTGCTACATTTATACAATTCAAATGGCAATGCAGGCCTGAATCTCTTGGCGCCGGGCATCTGTCTTGTTGTGTATCGAAAGCTAGCGTTTTTACTGCTGGAGGCAAATAGGACGAGATGGGCTTTGAAAGAGCGATTGGGGGGTGATTGGACCAAGCACGAGAAAGCTGTGGGTGCAGACGTCGTTGGAGAGGGTAAGGCGAGAGTCGTATGAGGCGTGCCGTAATCATCGCAAGAGGCTATAGGAAGGGTTTGTCGACCTTTGAATCCATGATGGCAGTCGAAATGAAGGGAAAGTGACATGCACCGCGAACTTGCTACAATGTACCACTATTTCTCAAGGACATTTTGAGCTATGACCACATGAGCTCATTGTCTGACTACTTGTCTTTCAAGCTGTATATAGTGCTGTGGGCCGGCACACTGATCCATATGGTCTGGCAAGGTATATATCTGTTCCGACCTTTAGAAATCCTAAGCCTGACAAACTTCTTTGGCAGTATACTACGGCGATGCCAACATTTAGGGACACTCCCAATCCTCTCATTCGCATTCGGACGTCAAGGGGCAGTACCTTATAGTGTTTATTTACACATCATGTATCCTCATTTCTTCTACATACTCACGCTCTACCCATGCCACCTCAACAGGCACTAAGAATCTCATACTCCAAATCATCCACCCCAACCCCCATCTGCCTTCCCCCTTGCTGCGCACTGAGCGTCACTTTCGACAACCCACCCCACGCCTCATCAAACTCGAACCTCTGCATATCCCTCCCGATTATTTTCATTGTTCGAAACATCGCCGTCATCGGCTTGCCCCCATTAATCTCCGTCGCCGTACTACTCGGCACTCCTAATCCCGCTATTTCTATAGTGCACGAGCTCTGGGGGGATAGACCGTCGCCGCAGGATAGGTAGATGGATTTCAGACCGAAGGAGAGGAAGGGGGCGGCTACTGCTATGCTTTTGGGCGTGGCGGAGGGGGAGGTTCTGAGATGATGTGGGAATGAGGAGGAGCCGCCGGGGTAGGAGGAGAGGGTGAAGGATGTGTAGTTTAGGCCAAGGTAGGTAAGCGGCGCTGTGAAGGGGGTAAGGGTGTCGTACTAGGGATGTTGGTTAGTTTGAAAGTTGGAATGAAAGGGGGAACGGGGCCGTACGTTTGCGGTGATGTTTTGGCTACTGGTGCCATTGATCGAGCAGGTTGATTCGGTGCTGGTGGTCGATAAGGGAGGCGCTTCTTGCGTTGACTTGTTCATTGCTGGAGCTGGCGAGAGCGTTGGTTTGGCTGGTAAGCCGGTAAAAGGATGAACGGGTCCCAGGTTGACTGATGTTGTGGAAATTAATGGTAGAGGTTGTGAGCTGTTGAGAGATGCTGGTTGGGTTACTTGAGCTGTCGATCCAGCTGGTGCCAGGGTCAGGGATACATTTGCAGGCTGGTATGGTGGAATTGGTATGGGGGATCCATTCTGTAATGGAGGCTGAACGGGTGGAGCAGGTGCGTTCGTAGGGCCAGCGAATCCAGATCCTGTAGGTCCAATGCCGGGGACGCTACCAACTAAACCAATAACGCTGGGGCCCAAGGAATTTGAAGGGCCAGTCGAGTTCTGGAAGGCATATGGGGCTGCAGATGGAGGAGCAGGAGGTACGCTAACGGGTTGCCCTCCACTGCTGATGGGTGCGACAGGACTTATTGATAATTTGCCGGAAGGTCCTGGGACGTTTGTGATCTGCGGGGGAGGCCGGACGCCTGGGACATTGGAAGAAGCAGATCCAGGCACTATCAGAGGAGTCACGCTATTCTGACCTTGATATGGGCTTATTGGAGTATTGAGTGTAGCAGGAGGAACAGCACTGGGCGCAGGGCCGCCGTTCTCGTTCGTGGAGATTGCCGCTGGTGGGAGAGCACTTGTCATAGCCATACCATTTTTGTTGGCCGAAGTCGCCGCTGACAGAACAGGCGCGGGAGGCTGACCGGAACCCAGCGCCAGTCCACCAGTCTGAGCAGGCGGCAGGACTCCTGGAACACTTCCACCTCGGTTGCCAGACCCCTGAGTCCCCGAGCCTGCATTACCCAAGCTTGCATTGATCGGAGGTACAATACCAGCTTGCGCATTCGACGAAGACAGGATTGGCAAATTCGATGGAGCAGCCGCTGGCGAATTTGGAGGACTGCCTCCACTTCCTGCAGTGGGTCGCGCCGGGGCCGGCCCAGCTGTCATAGTGATAGTTATGGTGACAGTCTGCGTCTGTGTCTGTGGGGTAATCGTAATCGTTTGCATGATTGCTTGCGGGGTAGCAGTTACAGTGACGGTTTCGGCAGGTAGTGTAATTGTTTGTGGAGGCAATGTCACAGTCGGAGGAGATGGGCATTGCGCGCCGGAATCGCTCTGACCGCCATTGTCAGTGCCATTACCTCCAGGTGTGTTCGCGGGAGCCGCTGTTGACGATGGCAGGCTCGATGGCTGCGCTTCAGGTATATTTGTAGCGGGCGCTTCTTGTGACGGTAGGCTAGAGGGCTGGATATATAGCGCTGTGGAATTCTGATATGGCGCTCCTTGGGTAGGGTATGCCATGGAGCTGCTGCGGCTTCCGCTGCCATAGCTGGTGCCCGTGATGCCAGTAGCAGGGAATATACCAGAAGGTATGGGGAAAGGTAAAAAGCCCGTTCCGTAACCACCCGATGGTAATCCAGCGCTGGCCAAGGCGGCTGAAGCCGTACTGGCAGTGCCAGAAGGTACTGCAGAAGGTATCGCAGGTGGTGCCAATGCCGTTAAAATGCGATTTGGTGATAGCCCTGTAATTTTGGGTGGCGCTGAGTTGGCGAAAAGAGCCTCATCAGCCTGATAGGGCACATTTTGCCTAGGTTTTAGGAAGTTCTGATGTGGAGGGAGTTCCTCGTCAGCCTTCTTGTTCGGCGCGCCATTGGTATAGGGAATTAGACATGTCGCTAGCAGAAGCAAAGTTGTAAGGACAGACATCACGACTCTCCATTGACAGTCTGGAGAGAACAATGAGGAAGAAAGTGAGAGAATGGTAAAGACTGTAGCTAAACGATTATGGGAAACTGGGAAACAATATCCTTGAACAACACCCCTTGATATTACTCTAGATAGGAGACTACGTCAACCAAAACCACAACGAACCTGCTATGATCCTGTAATCCGGAATAGTAACGGGTTGCTTCTTTTGCGCTCGAATCCTCGTAACGGATAGCACAGACATGTGGCGTACCAGAAATCTACTAGAGAAGGTACAAGAGACATATTTGCAGAGCTCCACGCATATTGCGCTTGGATCGCGTATATAGACGGAGGATGTTACAGGATGGAAAACGAAACACTGGACGAGTGTCTGTGGGCGAAAAACAAGCAACAGTTGTAGCGACCCGGGTGTGGGTTGTGGCGGGCCCTTGTGGAGGTGGCAAGGACGAATCTTATGTCAGCAAGCTTCGGAATTGGGGGCGAGAAATGTCGTTAGCATGCATTCGAAAGCTGTCTGAATCTATGTTCTATGTGAAGTTGAGCGTACTCAACACCGCTGTCTAGCAATGAGGTTTGCACCTAGCCAATGGTCTGCAAAAGGCATATCGAAAACGCGTCCAGCGCCAAATCCGGGTTCCTCCAGGTGATTGACTTCATGCAAGGGATCTACTCCGACGAAGAGCGCTCCTGCTGCGCTGCGCAGGTGTTGTTCGACCATGAGAGCTCAAGATCGTCCATGTAGTAGTCGACAGTCTCCGTTCCAATTTTTGCAATGATTTGAAGCCCCGTCAAGTCGTGGAAATCATCGCTGAACTCTACCAAATCAAGCGAGCAATTCTTCAACCCTTGGCAAGGTGGCTGGGTGACTGTTTGGGTAATCGTGGGGCTTGTGGTCCCATTGGTGAAGCCATTGATTTTGATAGTACAGTCCTGTGGCCCACCATTGGCGCATCCGAACCATACCGAGTTGGCGTCAATCCAGTAGGCGCTGTCAGAAGCTCGAGGTCCAGAACCAATCTCGCCAAGCAACAGAAGGCCTGAATCGGGTGAACCAGTGAAGTCAAGGCCAGCCTCCCTATAAATTGCCAGTTGGGGTGGAGAGTGTGGCGGGAAAGGATCACTTGGAGGAGGAACGTAGCCGAAGTGGTCTTGGAAATACAGCTTGCGATATGGGTTGAATATGGGGGGGATATCAGTCTCTGCAGGATCGCTGCCGATCGAGAAGTGTGGCAAGTCATCGAAGTTGATGGTGAACAGGGGAGTGTTCTCGCAACAGTCGCCACATGAAGAAGCTGTGTTTGTGGCAGCAGAAGCTGTAGCTGTTGATGTGTTGGACCACATGACTGACGAAGTTCCCTGAACCGAGATACTAGGTACTGCAGTGCTTGTGAGGACTGTGCTTGACTGCACTGTAGGGGTCTCCGGTTGCAATGTTGATCGTGATACCAATGAGAATGTCAAGTCTGTCGCAGACGTAATCGAAGAGAGAGTCAAGTCCCATGGATAGGCCTCGAATGTGATAGTCGGGGCTGCAGGAGAGTTCGGGGTCGATGGCAGTACACTAGAAGACTGAATTGGGACTGCTTCTCATGCATGTCAGCGTTTTGTATCGTATGTCTATCTCAATCGCGGGACTTACCGGAAATTGGCACCACAGGAAGAGCTGCAGATGTGATGGGAACAGGAATGGCCGTCTCCAATGGAGAAGATGAAGCTGGTACGAGTGGTGGAGCTATTGTTATGACTGGAATTGAGCTCGCCACTGCCACGGGAGTCGATGGAGACTGGCCCGTCCAATTGTTGGTCCACGAGACGACAACACCGTCAATTGTCGCGACGACGATATTTGGTGCTTGCCTAGCTTCGATGATACCGGTGGAGTTGGCCAAAGGAGTCCTCAAAGCGTAAGCTGTCCCAGAAAATGACGCGGCTTTCTTCTCGGCCTTGAGAGCCGGTAGGTACGGCGATGGCGCCGCAGCTTCAGCACCGATCACAGCGGCCTTCTCTTCGGCTTTGAAAGCAGGCTGATAGTGTGAAGGCTTACTGGATCCAGTACCGGTTGTAGCCGCCTTGACTGTGCGGAGCGTCGTCATGGTTGCGTTCCAACCCTTCGACTTCAGTCCAGTGTACGCTCCAGCCGGAGAGGAGATCATCAAGTGGGACTCTGTGAGAGTCATGGTTGAAGTCTCGGTGATGGTCTCAGTGGAGTACAGTGTCAGATGAGTTGTCAATTGAGCAGAAGCCTCCTCCGAGACAGCAGGGCTAGGAGTAAGGACAGGCTGCAGGGTGATGAACGAGGTAGCGGTGACAAGCACAGCAGTGGCAGGGGGGGTGTTGCCGAACCAGCTCGTCGTGCCGTTTTCTTCTGTAAAAGAATACCCCTCGGCACCTGATGTTGCAGGAAACACATTGATGAATTGGGTGGAAATCAACGAGATAGTATCCGAGCCCACCGTTGCTCCTACAACAGGTGAAGCCCCGTTAGTGACGGCATAGACAGTCTCGGTGACTGGAGAGCCTGGTACGGTGACATAGACTGTCGACGGGCTCGTCGGGCTCAGTGGGCTATTGCATGCCGAGTTGGACCTGTGCCAGTTGTCAGCACTTCGATCAGCAGCGGCGTCGATACAGTGATGAGCTGCCGCATCGAGGCCAAAAAACCCGGTTATTATTGTGTTAGAGCTTACTCTGCAGCTGCAAATGTCCCAATGCCAACAAGTGCGATGGGCTTGAATCCACGCATCTCGAACAACTCGTACTGGTGAAATGAGTGACTTGGTAAGTATTCCAGTAACTATCTCTCTCTATCAAATGAGTGTGATGGCTATGTATCGAAGTATTAGGGAAACAAAGAGTGCGGGTTTTGGATGCGAAGTCGGAGGTGGAAGGACGTGAAGATATTTCAAAATGACAGTGTTTATTTTGCCGCGTTAGCGTTGCCTCGCCTTGCGCGGTCTGTGACAATCATTAATTTGCAGAAGTGACAGAGTGACACAAAAGTTGCACGTTCTACCATGATTTGTAGCGGGTACTTGCCCTTACTTTGGCAGTCACCCGAGGCTTTATGCTTGGCTGCATGGTAAGCCCCTGCACAAGGAATTTGGTGTACTACATGAGGTCATCGTCACGGCAATTGACTACAATGCTCGTTCTGCTCATGCTTCGAGCAAAGGCTTTATTTGCGAAGACGACCAGCGTCATGCCGCTATCTTCTACAGGAAAGCTGGTGGTCAATGACCAGAGGATGTGCTACCATCGCTATCGAGCTTCTTCGCGTTAGGGGATGCCTCAGCAAAAAGCGGCGACGTGAAGACTGTATTTTCAGAGTCGATGTCCTGGTCCGGAGCTGGCTCGGTTCTGGTGGTTGGGGAAGATTTGCAGGAACTCGTCCATTGAATTGGAGTACGATATCTCATCGGGCTCTCCATGGTTTGGGGCACTGAGACCTAGGCACGTATTCATTGGGGATGGAGAGGCGCTCGAAATGAAAGATCGTGGGCATAACAGCTACTTCCCTCTTCAATCAAATGAAGCACATACACACCCTCCATTCTCGCAATGTCCTCCTTCCAGAGGATCTACCTCAGTCACCTGGAATCATGGACCCTGAGTAATCCTGACACATCTGTATGAAAGCGTCGATGTGATGGTCTTCTTCGCTTATTGTAACCACCACAAAGCTTGACAACAGAGAGCAAGCTTTGGCGATGCACCCGGGGCGAAAAGCTGCAGCCAGCCGGTTCGGGACCGGGTCCCAGAGCCTTATAACAGATAACCTCACATCAAGATAACCCGGTAAGCTCGAGGGCAGGCCGACTCTGAAGGCTCGCTATTGGCGCTGACGCCAACACGTCATGGGGGGCGTGCGTGTATCTGGTGAGGTGCAAAAAGTACCAGGTTGATATTTGAATCAAAATCACGCCGCGAAAGCCATGTCTCTCCGGTGATCGACTTGTGTGGGTGATTGTGGGGGCGGTGGTGTGGGTGAGGTATTTGCAATCACTTGATATTCTCGCGGTAGGCTGTCATCGAGGTGACATATGCAGGATACCCTTAGGTTTCCACCAAGTAGTGGCTTTCGCAACTGGACTTCTCTGCTACTAGTCCCGGCACTCGATCATCTCGGACTTTTTCGGTCGGTATTGTGTGTGGTAAAGTAGACGGGAGTAATGGACCCAGCCGAGAACCGCCGTGCATTAGTGCGTCACTCGCGCGCTCATATGACTTATCTATACGTCGTTTTATGAGTATTTGATGGATCAAATTCTTTTTTGAAAACCTCGAGATCCGTCGCACTGCCTTTCGGGTTACCGTTTGCGTTGCTTTCAAGGGCGAAGACAATGTTGGTGAAATAGCCTTGGAATTCCTTATCGCAGAAGAGAAGCTCTCTCCACATGCTAGCCACTTGCACCGCAGGGTTGCGGAATCCGAAGCCGACGCCGAAAGCACCGATGCAGATATCAGAATGCTGGCGGACAACGGCGATTCTTAGGGCTGTTCGCATCTTCTCCTTCATGAGTTCTCGCTCTTGGCTAAATGAATAATCCAAACCCGACTCGTCGAGTTTTGGGCGTCGAATGGGCGCAACAGAAATGACTGGTAACGCCTTCCATTCTTTCCAAACAGAGTAGTTTTTGTCATGTCCCGAGCGGAACACCACTGAGTCAATGGTCAGTAACAATGGGTTTTTGGAAGAATGCTAGGAAAAACTTACCCACATAAGGGGAGTAGATGCCACCGGTTGTCCTGATAGGGTAATGAGGGATTTGTGTGGATGCTTGGCTGGGAGTTGTAAGAACCTTGGCAAGGTTCGAACGTCGACAAAGACATTCCTCTGGTGCTATAAGCCCGGACTCCCAGTCACCACCTGCGCGCTTCTCATTTGCCATGCTGACAAGTGGTATCTTTCCACCCTGCTTGGAAGTTGCCGTCACTTTACTTGATCCAGATTCGCCAGCAGTGGAGTCGTTCCAATCTAAGGCTACGTCGACCGGATCACCTTCAATGACTGCAACTCGGAGCTTGCGCCCTGTGCTCGGCCGAGGAGCTAGGTAAAGCCTCGATGAATCTGAGTATGAGACTGATATAGGCGGAAATTGCGGATACTGGGACTGAATATATGGAGTGTATGTTTTCTTGGCTTCAGAGGCAATCTCTGAGGGTTTCGCTTTTGCTTGAGGCATGCTAAGAGATTGACAATACTCTCCTAAGACGCTGGCAATGGCGAGATTCGCTAGACACGTCAAGGGAAACTTTCACAGGTGTCAAAAGAACGATGAAGCGACGCTTGAGATTCTAGTAGATTGTCGGCAGAATTCGTCAAGGACGACCTGGAGCACGGTCCATATAGTAGTAACTGGGATGAAGCTTGAAATGGACAGTATGCAACCGGCAGCGGATAAAAAGCCCCGTGAGATTCGTTACAGCTGTTCGGCACGAGGGAGCTTCTCGGCCGACGTGTAGTAAGTCTTACCTTCGATTGAAGGCTTCCATCACGGTGATCTCAGTGGCGATACGACGGCTGGATGCCTGGATCTGAGGATCTGACATGACTAATGCTGTTCAGCAAAGTAATGATGCTGGATAGTTCAAACTACCACAACGAGGTCACGTAGTGTATATTGTTGCACCCAATAGCGGCCATGGTGGTACAGATAAAGACGCATTGGCCGCGCAAAATAGACCTGATGGCTTTGGCGGGATGGCATTCCCGCGGCCCACGATCCTGCACAAGCACTTTTAGCACCAGATGAAACGAATGCAAGATCTTGCCAGGTTCACAGCTTCCCACAGATCTGAGATGACCCGTGTATGCTTATTCGTCCTTTGGGAGCCGCTATGGCCACAAATTCTCTCCACTCACCAGACTTGTCGAGGTTGGACTCCGAGAAGGGGTCAAAGGCCTGGAACCTTTTTTGCGACCCCTCAGAAGCCGACAGCCGCTAACTTTGACTGCCCTCGTGGCTTAGATCCAGAGCCATTCATCGCTCATCGATGCCTTTACATTATCATTCGTTCGTTACACATCTTACTTGGAAGAGAATGTGAGCAAAAAGGCTGAGCAAAGTCAGATTCTAGTCGCGTGGTATTTAGACTCAATGGAGTATCTTTCTGCTAGAACTAGGGGTGAAAGCTCGATCTTTGGGCTTCACACAATTTCTGTGTGGTCGCCAACTATTGACAGGCTAACAGCGCACTGGCGAGATCTAGCCGTTGTTCGGCCACGTTGTCGTCTCAGATGCAAGGCGATCGTGGCTTGCATCTATGACGCCAATTGGAGATGGGTCCGGCTCCCCTTGCCTCGCTTTTCTAATTTCGGAAATGGTAAGGCTGGCTAAAACTGTGCTATACCCCTTTCGTTCTCGCACCTCGAACCATCAGTAACCGATGTTGAAGGATTTTGTGCTAATACACCGTGTCCAAGGAGCTTATCACCTAGCATCACGTTCGATCTGGTAGTCAGTCATGCTATGGCGTTCTATTCGCCTATCGCATGTGCAGTTCGGACAGGTCATTACGAATGGCGCCCCTCGTCTGCACGCTCGGCTTGCCTCAGCTCTCTCTACCTCGAGTCCCAACATAGCAACCATTCTGTCGACTACGCCTGCAGATGATCGCCATACTATTACAGCTGTGGGGTCTGTGCGAACGATCCGAAACCAGAAGAATCGTTCCTTCCTCGGACTGGGCGATGGCTCGACAACACACCCCTTGCAAGTCGTTCTAGAGCCTACACAAGCTGAAGGGTGCGTCCGATCAATCCAACCCTGATCTTCAGACCGTCCTGACATAGTTCGACATCACAGCTTGGGAACTGGTACCTCTATTGAGGTTACTGGCACGTGGCGCCCTGCTCCACCAGGGAAAGAACAGAAATATGAACTCAAGGCTGAGGATGTCACAATCATCGGACAGGCGAGTGCAGAGGTCGGTGCTTCTATCTGCAATGATCTACATGAACTACTTTGTGGCTTCCCCTGTCATGTCAAGCCTGAGCTGCGCTGACAAATTCTCTCCTGCAGAAGTATCCCATCCAAAAGAAATACCATAGTGCCGAATACCTCCGAACTCTTCCACATCTCAGGTTGCGGACTCCACTCAATGCCCTGATCGCACGAATGAGATCTGATTGTGACTTCTACCTCGCAAACTACTTTCGAGATCAGCACTTCGTTCGCTTACAGCCGCCTATCATAACTTCCGCGGACTGCGAAGGAGCTGGCGAGGTATTCACCGTCTCTTCCGAACCTTCTACTTCTAGTAAAGGCGAAGGTGGCGACATTGGAAAAAGTGGGAATGAGGAGTTCTTCAGAAACCCGAAGTTTTTGACTGTCTCCTCTCAGCTGCACCTCGAAGCTTTCGTGCATGAGCACCAGAAGGTCTGGACCCTGTCTCCAACGTTTCGGGCAGAAAAAAGCGACACACCTCGACATGTCAGCGAATTCTGGATGTTGGAGGTGGAAGTCCGCACTGGTAGTCTCCAAGAGGTCATGGATCTTGTGGAAGACATGATTCGTAATGTGACAGTCTCTATGCAGAAAGTCGGATTCATCGAAGAGCTCGTGCGTGCTAATCGAGGCGGAAAATCTGGCGACATGAATATCGCAGATTTTTCGAAACTTCTTGATCAACGTTGGCAAGGATTGATTCAAGCTTCGTGGCCTCGTGTAACATACGAGAAAGCGATAAATCTACTGCAAGACGCCGTGCACTCAAAGAAAGCAAGCTTTCAATACGAACCTTCCTGGTCCACTGGCTTGCAGCTGGAGCACGAAAAATACATTGCTGCCACTGTGGGACAGGGCAGTCCAGTGTTCGTTATGGACTATCCTCAAGAGATCAAACCGTTCTATATGCTCCCTTCGTTATCAGAGGCTGCTGATGGATCCACAGCACACAAGACTGTTGCATGTTTTGATCTCTTACTACCTGATGTTTTCGAGGTGGTTGGGGGTTCTCTACGTGAGCATCGGCTTGAGCACCTACTCGACTCAATGCGTGATCGAGGTCTTAACGCAGCGTCCAGTGAGCACCCTGATGACATGGAGAATAGCATTGATACGTCGCCATCAGCTGAAAAAGGCAACCTTGATTGGTACGTAGATCTCCGTCGGTATGGCAGTGTGCCGCATGGCGGCTTTGGGCTCGGCTTCGACAGGCTTCTGAGTTACCTTGCCGGTATCAGTAACATCAAAGATGTCGTTCCCTGGCCTCGATACTATGGACGGTGTGATTGCTGATTTATCTATCGTGGACGCTCGTTGAACTATCCCCGGTAACAAGGTCAAGCGTCTAGGAGCAAGACTTGAATTAGATCCCATCGTCCACGTGCGATGACTCGGATATTGGGCTTCCAAAGCTCTGTTGGAGAAGCAGCCTGTCACCTGCGTGGCTTCCATCGCGCATCGCGCTCGACAGCGGGTATTGCCATGTACCTGTCAACCAGAATGACTTCCTGTGCATACATTCACGTGAAGAGAAGACGCCAACCAAGTTGGCCGACTAAAATCGAATATTGGTCTGGGAGAACGCGCATTTGCACTGAACAACTTTGACTCCGTAGTATTCAAGCTCGTGGTTTCCAGCTTGGACTTCGTCCGATCCACGAATCCATGTTCCACATATGGTGTTATATGCCCTATGAAGACTAACGATTTATTTTAGACGCACTTCGGACAAACCGTCACCAACAAGGCAACACTAGCATATTATGCTTTTGCAAGCGTTGATACAAGCGACGAGGACAAGCCTTGCCTCAATATCAGGTTTGCGACGGCTCTGAACTCATTTGCGCACAGTATTGACCTAGCTGTCTCGGCCCTCGCGTTGGCAATGAAGGTGGTGTGGAGTCGGAAGGCATGGCGCATGAGGCTGGGGCGAATGGCGATCGATTGTGGTGGAAATTATGCATATGGGGCGGGACAAAGCTTGGTTTCACGTTACTTTGCGCCCCTCCGTTAGCTGAGGCGAGGCAAGACACGAACGATCCATTCAAAACCCTTGTCACCGATGACTTGATTGGGTAATGAATGCGAGGGGTTCATGGAGGCGTAGGAACCATTTACCTGGACCTGCAGCTTACGTGGCCTGGTAATTGGCACGATCTTACCTCAGCCGACTCTGCCGCCCATTTTCCAGAAGTCTCTATACTTCAAAGCGGCGAGAAATTCGGTGTCGCTCTATACTTACCTTATGTCCGTACTCCGTAAACGAACAAAGCTTGCCCCTAGCACAATTAATTTCCTTGCTAAGTAGGCACGATAGGGTCTCATGAAAACATAGAAGCAGAGTGCGTATGGTGAGCGCTTGGAACACACAGTTGGCTGCCAAGGTGTAAAATCCGCTTACCAACATCTCCGCTTTTCGTTGCTTTTATCTTTCGCTCCTCGGGCGTCCAATTCCCTCTCTTACCAATAATATCGGCCCAGTCGATAAAAAGACGCGGTACTTCCACCCTACTCTGATACGGTACTTAAGGATCAAATTCCGCTCAAAGAGCTCTAATGCTCTAGTGTCGGATCTAGCCTGGCAGCAGCGATCAATAAGGTTCCGTGGCGTGATTTAACCTTACTTGACAAGTCCGATATCCATCTCGCATGGCAAACTCGAAGCTCCACGAGATGAAGTGGAAGCGCAGGGACAGCGAATGGACAGAGAATAAGACAATCACATGTAGCGTGTATCCTGAGGAATGGAATTGAGATAGATTCCGAAGTGGTAGACCTAAAGCCGTGTGTAACATGTGTGTGGAGAAGCTGCATATTTAAGGCCTAGACGTTGCCTTGGCCCGCTCGGCATTCATGACTCGACCTCCCATGCCCCAACCAGCGACCAAATGACGTCCAAATCCTGAGTCGGTTGCTCTATTTTTGGTATTTCCTTCGCTCCCTTTTCCTAATTCCTAATTCCTAATTCCTAATTCCTAATTTCTTATTCCTTATTCCTTATTCCTTTTCCACTGCAACCTCGCAGTCTTCCCTCTGACTAGGAGATACTTGCGAGTACTTTAAGATCGAGGGTCATTTAGGCGGCCCACCTAACCGCCGCTTCCTTCACTTCGTAGCTCTTACCTGCTTTGATTACCTGGTTGCACGAAAGTCTAAAAAGGCTTGAGGCTCTTATTCGCTCCCTCGGGCCAAAATCCATCTTGACTTGGTACCATTCTGAAGTGTTGTGGTTACTTTGAAGGCTGCCTGCAACGGAATGGAAAATTCTAAATTCAACCTTTTCCCTCTCCGCAGAATTACGCATAAAGGTCACTTGGCTGTGCTAGTGTCAGCTTGGAAGGAATCCATCACTACTTCTCGCCAGATGTCAAATCAATAATCCAACACACTCCGAATCCTCCAATACGCCGCTCAGGCATCCTATACGAATCCCGAGTAATCACAACACATCCCCATTCCTTCCAAACCACCTTTTATTCGACGCCAAGTTTGAGGCCAACCATTTCGAACAGTTCAGTATCTTACCTTACCCACTTTACCTACCTACATCAACCTTCGCCTCCTCCTCCTCCGCGAATTGCGTGCAACCCGCACATCCTAAATTCTGTTGGACACTCGCTGCCACATAATCTCCAACAGTAATCTGACCACCATCTCGGAATCCTTCTGGGTAAGCTTCGCGACTGAGCCTTCCATGCTTTCCCCATGCCACCACCTTGCTCGCCACGTCTGTCACATGTTGCTATTTCTTGTGCCTGAAGGTCGCGTGACATACTCAATTCCCACATGTGTAACGCGCAGCTTCATGGCCCCTTTGCACACTGAGTCCTTCCAGACAGATCATACTCTCGCGCTATGTATTTGCCTCTTATTCTCGACAGTCCAGGAGTTCCGGGACTAATGGAACAATTCAGGTATCGGAGGCCTGTCAATCTTCTCGATGCTAAGCAACATCTCATAACATCGAAGCCGAGCTACGGCGCACGAGGAACACCTTCGAGGCCATCACATGTCTTGAAGGACAATTCAAACCCAACGCGCGCAAATCCGAGTCTTCAATCAGTCCTTGGATCGCCTGACATGGAGACCTACAACGGCCATGTACGAACACCAGCAGATGCAATCATCCTCTTCGAAGCGTGTCGCCTAGGTCTCCTACCCAGAGTTCAGAGGAGACTCTCAGAAAAAGAGCGCCAGTCAATCAAGTCAGGCTCGGTCTTCGTGTGGGATGAACGGGAAGCGGGAATGAGGAGATGGACTGATGGGAAGTCATGGAGTGCCAGTCGGGTCTCCGGGAGCTTTCTCACATACCGAGAGATGGAGGGGAAGCGTGGTGGTAATAACTTCGGGCCACCTTTGGCTGCTGTGTCAAGAGCTGGAAGAACGCCGGATAGCACACGTGGTAGCGACTCCGATCATGATCTGGCAGCAGAAGACGGCCCGGACGGGTACCGCTACAAGCCAGATGGGTTGATGAAGCAGTCGTTCAGTATCACGACTTCTTCGGGGAACCATCTCCATCTCATCAGCTACTATTCGCGCTCACATCCAGCTGCCTCGGGACTCACCAGTCCCACCAGCGATCAAAATCTACGACATATCCGCCCAGTAAAAGGCATGTACCCTGAGTCAACTGTTCACGAGCACCAGAACATCCCTGCGGTCACTAGATCACCAATGGTCAGTGCGCCATATTCTACAGTCCCACAAATGGCAGGATACGCTAGGCAAGGCCCTCCTCAGTGGTCTCCACATTACAACGGCTACGGACAATGGCCTCCACCTCCTATGCAGCAACAGCAGCCAACACCTCACTACGGGTATCAATATGGCGGAGGTGGACACCACTTTCAAGGGGGGCCACCACCTCCTACCAATGGTCACTCTCCGCTGTCGCATTCCCAGTCAGCTCAACAACAATCGACATCGCAACCGCAAGACTCTCACATGGGTGGATACGACCAGAGAAGATTTCCTCCAATGTCGCAGCCTATAGACCCCGGAATGGCTACCTACGATCCGAGAAGGGGACCAGCTCCTATACCGCAACAGCAACAGTATGCAGACAACTACCGACAGCCTTTGGACCCTAACATGTCCAACTACGATCCCAGAAACACCCCAACTCAGTACAGAAATCCTCCTACCTCATCCGATAACTTTGTACCCCCACAATACCAAAACCGAAACTCACAGCCAGCAAGCGGGATACAGCAAATGCAGCAGCAAGCACTGTCGCAACATCATACCTCTTCTCCACATATCTCACAGCCGCAATACATGCCTCAAAACACCGCACCACCTCTCCAAAGCATCTCACAACCGCAACAACAATCTCAACCTCTATCAGCCACCTCCGCCTCAACACCGCTGGACCCCCGTCTCTTCGCCCCCTCACCTGTCGGCCAACAACCACCGCAACAACAGCGGCAACAGTCGAATCACCACTCTCGAATCCCCACACCTGGTGCCGCAGCGCCTGCCCCCGAGACCCTCACGACTACCCCGTTGCATACCAACGGCATCTCCCAAGCTAGCACTGTCCCGAGCATTGGTTCGATCATGAATGGTGCTTCCAACGAGAGCACAAACAGTCCCACTGCAGACGCAAAGAGCGACGATAGACCAGGCGATCAGACGCCTGGTGGTTCGGTGAAAAAGGAAAGCGGACCCCAGGATATACCGAGTGACAAGTTAGGGTTCAGTGAGGATATGAGGACGTTGAAAGTTTTGGATAAGAGTTTCAAGGCTTGAGAAATCGTATGGCATCCTCCGGATAGATGAATTAAGGTCGGTTGGAAGGGTTATCAAAGCACAGCACATTCACGACTCGAGCAAGGCTATGATATCTTGCAAGTTCGAAACGGCATTAGAAGGATGGAGAGGAAAAGTTGAATCAAGGCGACACGAGGCATATGCTACGTCCGTGGCTTCCAATTTATTGTGAGTCTGAGAGGGATTGACTGGCTGGCTGTTCGCGGCAGGGCATTTTGCTTGCAGGAAGGGAGCATAGAGGGTTTTGTGCCAGGGAAATGTGCCATACGTGTGCTCTCGCTTGCCGGTCGTGAGCGGACTGATAGCGTGCTTGCTGTTAGATATTCGAGGTATTGTCTTGATAATCAAAATATTTGAGCAACATCATAGTGTGCTACCCGCTGTCACTCTTCCATCTTGGGTTTTGTATGATGCTAGTATAGCGCAGCACAAGAGTTTCCACAAGCATTTGGAGCCGAACGATTCCATGTCTATATGACAGCCTACGAAATCTATTACAAAATAAGGGTATCTTATACAAACACCAACCCTCCCCCTCTCAAGGTCCCTCAAAATCTCCCCTACGCCGCCTCTTCCTCCTCCCTACTAGCAACCATCTCATACTCCCCCCCTCCCCCTCGGGGCTTACTCCCCCCACCACCGGGATCCCCCGTCCCAAAACTAATCGGCCTCAACTCCCTCCACCTACAACTCCACACGCCCCCAAAAACCATCAGCCCCGCGCTCGCAGCCTGCAGCGCCCACCACAGCCAATTCGACGGCAGACTTTGCGTATAGAGAGAGGTTATGATGAGGTGAATGAAGTGGAGCGTCAGTGCGAAATCCAGGACGAGTTTGGAGCGCGCGATGAGGAGGAGGAGGAGGATTACGCTGCGAAACACCAAGATTAGCTTATGGAATTGCCTTACCTCCGTTCCCTTCATAATAAGTATTACAAGAATGGCCAGGACAGATGCGGAATTTTCTTACCCGCAGAACGACCCACCCATCCAACACAGCCCCAATGTCCACCCCACCGCCGTATCGCCTCGCAAGCTTTTCCAATTTAGAACGAGGTCGGGTGTGAATGGTTTGCCGGCTGTGAGGGCTGTGAAGAGGATTAGGGAGGTGGTGGAGAGGTAGTAGAGGAGCTGGAGGGTGAGGATTTGGGTGAGGATGCGGATGGGTGCTGTGGGTTGTTGAACTAGGATCAGCATTGCGGTTTGGAGAAAGTGGGGGAGCGGGGTGGGGATGGAGGGGGCTGGTGGTAAGACATACAGAGATTGGTGTTGGAGTGGGGAGGTGGTGGACGGCGGCGTGACATGGAGAAGGTAGGCGGTGGGCTATCGTGTCCGCATCGGGAATTGGTGTTGGCGCATCTAGGTGGGATACTTAGATGGCGAGCTGAGTATAAGTACTGCGCGCTGTCTGTCTGTCGGCTCGGGCTTTATTTGCGCTTTGGGTAAGAGACCTTTACTTTGAAGATAGTGAATGTTTCTGACAGGTGGAAGCCTTATTGACGTCGCAGGAAAAACGTTTCTCCTTCCCGGTCGGCGATATGTCCGAAGCTAAAGCCCGCTCGCCTCCAAGCTCCTCGAAAGTCTTTCGCATCACATCTACAACTCCATCATCGCTATTTAATCAATCTTCGAGACTTGAACTCAATCGCTTGCAAAAGGATCCCCCTTTCTGCTGTTCCTGCACGCACCAACAATCCCCAGACCTCCCCCCTCAAAACCACAAACACAATGGGCCTGTTCACCACCTCCCCGACACACACGAACCCCGCCCCCTCCCCCGACGGAGCCTTCGAAGCCCCGAACCGGCAATCACGCGCCCACTGCTGGCGAGCGCGCGACAATTTCTTTGCCTGTCTAGAGGCCAACGGTATCGTCGACAGCATAAAAGAGAAGGACGCGGCGGAGAAGGCGTGTGGGACTGAGAGCAAGGGCTTGGAGAAGGAATGTGCTGCTAGTTGGGTGAGTACCTTTCTCTTGGATGAGGGGAGGTGGTGGTGGCTTGGCATAGAAGGGAGGGGTGGGTAAGGGATGAGGATAGAGACGATTGGGTTTTCGGCGATAATGGGCTAATCTATCGGTGGTGGGGTGTAGGTCACATACTTCAAGCAAAGACGAGTCATGGAGTACAAAAAGAAGCAGACACTTGAGAAGCTGGCAAAGGAGGGGGCGGTGCCGATGCCTGAGGGTATGGGACAGCCTGGGGTGCAAGGGAAGTCGCCATGACGAAAGCTGCCGAAGCCGGGATGGCCAGAATGTACTACTATATGGTATAAAGCATGTATGATTTGAGGGGCATAGCATGAGCTTTGGGCATTGCGTTGGAGTTCTTTATCGCTAGTTGGTAGGACATCTCTCCACGATGGCGTTTGGGGCATGCCTAGGCAAAGATAGACAGTACTAGGCTTGGTACCAAAAAGCATGGCAGTTGAGAGCCCGGAAATTGTGGTATAAGGATTCAGTAGAGCGGCGAATGTGATTAACCACGCTCGAGCTGACTCTTAATTGATCGCTTTCACACCTCAAGCTTGATGTCGGACGCCCAAATTGAGAACTTGAGTAAGTAAGGGCTTCTTGTATCAAGTTGGTTCTAGTTGCATCCAAGACTGCCCATTCATTTGACTCTAAGTCTGGTATGTGTGCTACGCTAGGGGAGACAACCTTAATAAGGATTGAATTGAAATTTTTGCACCATGCAGCTTTCTTGTAAACATACATGGAACATGGATCCTCAATCAAAGGCCAGAGTTGACTCTGTACTAGAAGATAAGACGGGTAGATGGAGGTAAACGTAATTAGCAAAAGAAAGGTATTAGTATGGGAGGATAGTAGAGCTATCTACAATCACACAATGCCCTCGATAGTTGAATCAAACGCCAAAATTAAAGTCGCCGTATGTTCCTCCAGTGGTATCCGCAAAATTAACACGAAGCAACGTTACATGCGAGTGGAACGACCGTGGATGCTGTCACGAGCCAGAACTCATACCCATTCAAATGCCAAAACTCCTGGCCAAAATTCCAAGCCCAGGAAAATTTCCTTTCCTCCATGTTCATCGCGCTGCTGTCTCGTGGGTATCTCATATGCTTCCAAGAAAATTTATTGCACCGTAATAAGCTCGTCAATATCGTTATTTTTCGTCGGATTGATGGTGTCGATCTCGGATCTTTTAATCAATCAATAGTAATGCAGGGCTTCGAAAAGAAGTCATAGCTCAAGTGCTTAGCCGGTTGGTGCGGCAGTCGCATTGCCTTCGCTCGTGGCAACAGCGACGAGGACTTCGAGTCCACTCATTTGGGTGTCCTTGGGCCCCGTGTGATGCGGGTGCATAGGTTCGTGGGGTAGCGGCCAAGTGGGCGGTCGACCACTTCCAGAGACCTACGAGTATTTAGCATTGTTCTAAGCTCAAACATCGTGAGAAAACTTACGTTGTGAGATGCAGCAGCCGCGAAACCAGGATGGGCAGACTCAACGTAGCCATTACTGTGTACAATCGAAGGGTGATGCTCTGCAGATGTGTATGAAGGTGTAGTCGGCACGCCCTCACTGCTGCTAGAATCTCCTGGAGAAGGCCGTTGCTGGATCGGCGCTACGTGGCCAATGTACATGCCTTGACGCCTCGTTCTATTCGGGTTTGGAGTGGGGTAGTGAGAAGTCTCAAGTTCACGCTTCTGAGATTCGTGATGAAGTACAGGGGGAGGCTGAGAGGCCTGGTACGACTGTGAGCTCTGCGGCACTTGCTCGGACGCATTTTGCTGATTCCGTGCACCGCCATCGGTGGGAGGGGTGCCACTTGCAATGTCAAGCTTCGTTAGATTCTGGTGGAGCGACATGTCCCATGATGCGTGACCCCTCCTATCGTTCGGTCCCGAGTTCGACTGTACAGAGGGGCCATGATAGATTGGTGGTCTGATCGCTGGATCGATCTGCATTGGGCTTGCGCCACGCGCCGGTGGTGTCGCTGGACGTCGAGGCATTTGATCGAAAGTCTCAATACCCGGCAATCGATGTGGCTGATTTGCGGCCGTGGCACTTTGTGGTGCAAATGCAGGGCGAGGTGCATCTGGAGTTTGGGAATACAGTAAGCCACTCGTGACTGGACGAGAGTAGTTAGTGTAGTAGGTGCTGGGATGCCATGTTCGCCTCCTCCACTCGGCTTCAGCAGCTGACACGGGGTTGCGACTTGACAGGTTGTAGCTTGCCTGAGTCGGACTGCCGAAAGTACTGTTGAAATTCGAGAACGTAGATGCGTTCGAAGAAGCGAGGGGGCTGAGGTATGGCGCACCAGGCGATGGGTAAGCGTTGGTTTGCGGAGAGCCAAAATGAGTCGGTCCAGAGGGTACAGAAAGCCTTCGAGCGTGGGATCTGCCATCCCAAAAGCCACCGCTACGCGACACGGTGGATGATGGTGAAACTAAGGAAGAGCCATACCCGGGACTGTTCTGTCCAGTGGAAAAGGCTGTTGAAGTTGGAGTGCTAGCTCCATCGTCGACAAGGAATGAATACTGGCCGGGCGGCGTTGAGGCTTGACTTCGCAGCGTATCAAGGCTCAGTCTGTTTCGTGCATTTGAGTCACTGGCCATGATAAGGGGTGGTGGGCGGCGCCGACTGTCCTCTCTACTTATGGTAGACGTTACAGATCCAATACTAGAAGCAGACAAGCCACGGCTATGACCTCGAGCACTTCCTTGGCTGCCACCAGTACCAGCACGAGCGCGGCCACTCGGCGGCCTTACACGATCAGTTCTTATCTGGCGTTGGAAGCGGGTGCCCGTAGCAGCGAGAGAGTCTCCGGGTATCTCCTCATTGACATGCACAGTCTGCGCGTGCTGGCGCAGGTTGTCAAGGCGAGAGAATCTACGTGAGCAGTGACACTGGAAAGGCCGTTCACCAGTGTGTTTCCTACACATCTTAGCTTGGGTTTCGTACATTCAGCATGGGATGACTTACCTGATATGCCGTGCTAGATGCTCACTTCGGGTGAAGCTCAGCTTGCAAGGCGGGAACTCAGTACAGAAGAACCTCTGACCCTTCTTCTTCTTGGACGGCCTGCCTGTTTCCACATCTATGCTCTCGGCGTCGGAGCCCCCTTCTCCATCGTCCGACTCATCCATGTCCACATCTTGTGAATCTGCTGACTGCACAGATTGATTCGAGTCGCCTCGACCTGCGATTCCAGGCCTTGTTGTACCTAGCGGCTGGTGTTGTATGGGAAAGGAGTTGTTGAAGGGAGAAGAGGGCAAAGGTCGTTGTCCGTTGATCCCACCAAAGCTTAACCTTGTTGGAGTATTCGGCGCGGACCTAGTCGAGTCGCCAGCGGGCGGGGGTGGTGCAGGCGCTGATCGATCGGGAGCAGGTATAGGGGCCCGAGGAGTTGTGGGCGTGGTAGCTTCTGTCGAATAGTCCGAAAGGCCGAGGCCAACGTTGACAGGTTCGAAGGTGGTCATCTTGAATTTGTCGCAATGCACCGGCTATACCTGAATATAGGTGGAATGACTCGCTGAGTCTGAAGATGAGATGCGAAAGTAAAAAGGCGTCTAGCAGTCGATGTGCGCCGTTTTCTGGTCATGAAGTGAGCGCCGTCCTGGGGAATGCGAAGTATGAAGTCGAGTCTCGAGTTCAGCCTCGAGATGGACCACCGCCGCCGAGCACTCCTCGAGTACGCAGGGTCTACGGTGAGATTCGCTGATGGATAAACGCTTCTTCACTTCATGTACGTCTCCACCTTTTTGCGTCCTTTACCACGATTGTGGCGGGGCAAATTGTTCGCTCGGTGCGATAAGACTGGATGACCGAGGGGGAATCGAGGTACTTGTTTCAGGATGAGGAGAAGGACCAACGGCTAGGACATGTTGCCTAAGCAGGCCTCGAGGACAGCTTCAAAGGAAATGAATGATTACAAAGTGAATAAATACCAAAACCTCGGATGGTGTGAAGTGAAGTGAAGTGAAGTGAAGTGAAGTGAAGTGATGAAGACGGATGGTTTGGTGGTTATAGTGGAGGCTCACTCATAGAACGGTGGGGTGAACTTGAACTTGTGTCGCAATCGATGCATAAGGGCAGATCTCGCCCTAGGGCTAGCCGATGGCCTGGGAACTCTAAGCCTTTTAGGCCCCACCAAAGCCCTGGCAAGCCGTCCGAGGTACCTAGAAATCTAGGCTAGAATGATAATAGCTTACGAGTCATGATGATAGAGAGACGAAGTCACATATTTGGCCTGTTTATAAGAGCTGTTCCTTTGATTCTTCGTAAAACAAACTCGCTGAAAGACGGGAAATACTCATATGCGGGTCATTACTCGTGCACATGCATGAAAGGCTCAAGTCGTGAGGCGAGACGATTGACATGGGACCGAGGGGCGTATGCTGGCCTGACCCTGTGCGAGCCGCGGAATCGTCAAGGCCACACCCCAATGTTGAACGCAAAGGAGGGGTACTTTGTTCAGGCGGCAATAGTACCTAGGGGTTTACTCGAGCAAGCGGTGAACAATCTTGATAAACAGTGGTACGCATGAATCTTGAATCCACTGCTTACGCCAAAGCTCTGAAGAGTTTAGTTCAGCCAAGTGTCAGTTGCATGCTGCAAGGGCTGGCCGGTCGCGCACTGCTGTCAGGTACATCCAAACTTGTACCCCTCCACTCAAGTTCGCTTAGGCTAGGCTTGATACTCGTCTTTCATTCCATGCCGAACTGACCCATCTCTGTCAACAACGTTGATAAGCGCCACATCATGCCACTTTGCCCAGTATTTGGCGCATGATGTTCTTCTTTTCCTTTTTCAAAATTGTGTCCCGGCCATATGGACAGCCAACTCACAGTGAAAACTCGAAAAAGATCTACAGCTGTGGGTACGGCATCGCAAGCCTCTTGCAGTCAAGACATAACTCCAGAAAAGCCATTGATAAATGCACGGCGTAGACTTGCAAGTAGAGTAAAAATCCTAGGATAGCACCTTAGAATGAGCTTGGCAGTGAGTGAGCAAACCTCGAAGCACAATTCATCTACCCAAAGCTCCAACCACACTTCCTACCATTACCGCTGCCTCTCTTTCCCAAGCTCCCTCTCGTCCTCGAGCACCGCCAGGTCCTTGGCTGCCCTTCAATACGCAATCCCTGATGCTCTCCCTGACTCTTTCTCGTTGAGCACGTAGCGTTCTTGCATTGACTCCGCCCCTGGCTACCAGATCCGATACCCTTCCTGCGAGACCCTCAGCTAAGCTTCGCCAGAAGTATGAGGGCAGGGACGAAGTGTCCAGCGCGGCGAGTAGAGGTTGTAAGAAGTTTGTCATTTCGCTTTTGGCGTTTGAAATTTCCTTGGTAGGATTAGGGGGAGATTTGACGCCTTCAAGCAAAGACTCGAGGGCGACGATATTCTGGCATCGTGCGGAGACTTCAATTAGGGTCCGGTCCAAATTTGGCAGGTTCGCGAGAGCCCTAGCAATGGAGGCGAGTGATGAGGTCAACGAGGTCCGCAGATAGGATTGAAGAGCAGACAGAAGAAATTGTGGTGAAAGTAGGTGGAGGGTTAGAAGGGCGGATGTAGTCCGAGCCTTGGTCTCTTCTGATTGGGCATATGTCGTAGGACCGCTTGGTGTAGGAGCAAGCGATGACATAGAGAACTCGCGTATGATCTGCTGCCCTTTTGATTGAAGCGTGCTGTCTGATGAAGCTAGGAGGGAGGTCTTCAAATTGGTGATCAAGTGGATACGCGAGAGCTGCTCCCCTTCCTCATCAGGGTCGGACGCTTCAAGCAATTGGCGTATAACGAGCAATGTAGTCGCCGCACGGATCATAGCTCTATGATCCTCCTTTTTTGCTCCAGCACTGGTACCCACTTCGCCCATCTGAGCCTCGAGCTGTCGACTCAGCAGTAGACATCTTCCCACAGCGCGCCCGATCTTTACCGTCTGCCATAATCTCTCGACTGCAATGCGGACCTCATCCGCAGCTTCATAGCGCTGTATGACTTCTCTTTCTAGCCGTTGATATCCATCTGTAAGGCTTGCAACCTGCGCCTCAACCTCGTTGACGATGTGGCGGCCAGCGTTATCTTGTTCTTTGGTGTAGTGGAGGAGTGGGAGCGCAGACTTTGTAGTCAAAGTATGTATATGTGTGTCAACTTCTTGAACATCGAACAGGACTCTTGAAAGAGGTGTAGAGAGGTCCAGGGGCGTGTCGGAAGGGTTGTTGGTTGCAAGCACCAACGAGTTGGCAAACGACGTAGGCGAGAAATCTGGATCAAGGAAAGTCTCGTAGTCGATGTACGACGGTTCCGAGTCCTCCATCTCCCAGAATTCACATCAATTATGAAACATAACCCCCAGGCACTCAAGTCACAGGGCATTGGCAGATACCGCGGGCGATGTTTGTGGGATTTGCATAAAATGTTTCATAGTGATTTCCTGAAGATGTGAGTATTTACATACATCAACCTTTGATTCCGTAAAGGGCTCATAAGCATTAGCCGATTAGCCTGACGCTTTACCGCAAGTAGTTGTTACTGCACATCAGGCAGATGACTACCTTACTACGCGGCCATGTCACACACGGTAGAAGCGGAGATGGCGTTCTATGATCCTGCCTTCGCTTATGCATAATGTCTCGAAGCTATGCTAAGAATTCTACGAACGCTTACCTTTAGTGGAATAGTATGGAATGCTGGGGACGCATGCCACAAATCATAACATGATCTCCCACAGATTCTACATAAGCCCAGCGGTTCTCATTCGTTTCAAATCTCACTGAACTACCAAGCTGTCTGTACTGTCAACATGTACTTCTCCATCGTTGTCATCTTTCTCTACGCCTTGGCATCATTCTCTCAGATCCAAGCACAGCCAGTGACACGCGGGTCTTTGCATTACATACACCATCATCACAGGCACATTCATCATCCCCAAAACCACTCCGACTTCCCTTCTCCGCATGATCCTCACGAGTTACGGCAGCAGCTGCTAGACGCCGCGTCCGAGAAATTACATGCTTGAGGTCTTACAGGCACTCATCTTCGATACAAGGATGATTCAAGCTCCAGCATCCGTGAGGCTCTTTGAAAATATTTCGTTGGCACTATAAGACGCGTTCGATCGATGGAATTTCCCTCGAGGTTGAAGACCATTGGCTCCAAGGCCACGACCTGTTCTAAAAGATTTGTTCCCTCTTTAGTCTGAAAGCATGTCCCGCAAAATCTGCACAGCCCTGTGGTATGGTTACTACCATCCAAGATATCCAGTAAAGAAAGACTTATGATATTGGATTTTGCTCCTTGTTGGTTCCCGGTTTTCTGGGCGGCACGCAACCGAATTACCCGATCACACTTCCTGTACAAAATTCACGATCAACTACTCCGCTATAACGCAATCGCGATCTTCTGACAAAGTTGCGAGATTCCAGCCATTTACGAAATCCGGACTCGACATCTGGGTACAAGTCGATAGCAGCTGGCGAGACAGTAACGGTTGGCGCTACCAATTCCACTTCGGCAGCAGGAACGACAGTCCCAGCGTGCAGGATTACAACCTCGAGAGACGTTATGGCGTCGACTTCTCTTGCGAGTCGAACAACACTGGTGGCTTGAATGCAAATTGGGCAATTCTGGGAGGATGACACTGGTCTGTGGACTTTTAATATCTCGGAGGTTCTTGCAACAGGGTCGTTGGAATTGCATATGAGGATCTGTTTTCTTGCTTCCCGACCCCAGGCGGCTGTTGAGCGGGTGGACGCCTACATGTCATGAATTTTGATACCCATGAGAGACCCGGTCTTCAATGCCTAGGAGCTTGTCAAGCGTTGAGTCAAAAGGGATAGCTTTAAGCCACGCACGGTGCCATTGTTGGCACCAAAAGGGTGGCAGTCGCAGGCCATAGGTGCGCTGTTCGCATTGTGTTGGGCAGCCGGCTCGGGTACCGCACTCCAGCTACGAAGATCGTTTCGGGGAGTGGCATAGGATTGAACAGAAACAAACGCGCCATTCGTTAGGGAAGTTAATCAATTCGCAACCAAAGAGTCAGACAAACATTGTATCTAGTAAGGATGATCATAAGTTTGACCGCGATAGTGCCGGCCCGAGCCGATCCTTCGGGCTTGAACGAATGGCGTTAGAAGCCGGCTCAGCTCATTGACTGAATTTCTCAGCTGAAGCCATTCGCGCTCCGTCGGCGTTGAGTCCAACGACTACGAGTATTACAAACTCCATAAACACCACAAGACGCTCATGAAAGGACCGAATGCTGAAATACATATAGAGGGTTACCTGTCCAAAGAAACTCATCTCTTCATTCTACAAACTTGACCAGTAATCTTGACTGCTCTGAATATCTGATTTGAAACCTTTCGTATACAAACCTTCACCAGCTTCTTACAAGATGTCTGCATCATTCACTAGTCTCAATGCCCTGATTATAGGGGACTCCAAAGGCAGCGGGGCAGCAGCCTCCCTCCTGCTTGCCCAAAACGGCGCTAATGCCGCCTTTAATTACTGCTCGGGTGCCAGCTGCGCCGACGCCATCGTCGAGAAGATTGGCAGCGACCGCGCCCTTACCATCAAAGGCGACACAGGCAGCATCCCTGCCATTGAGTAGATGGTCTCCGAGACCGTGAAGCGCTTTGGCAAGATCGATATCTTGATCCCGTGCGCCAGCCTCTTGCTCATGAAAGACCTCGAGCATACAACCGAAGAGGAGTTTAAGAGGATTATGGCTCTCAATGTCAAGGGGCCGTATTCCCTCGCTCAGAATTAGCCCCCCACATGGCCCCAGGCTCCCACATCATGCTCCTCTCAACGACTCAATGCACGGCCACAACAGTCACGCCGGCGGCGCCATTGAACAAATGACTCGCGTCATGGCCAAAGACCTCGCCGCAAAGGGCATTTACGTTAACGTGGTCGCTCCAGGGCCGACTGGAAATGATTTGTTCTATAAGGGCAAGACCGAGCAGGTTGTGAAGAAGTGAGTTATATTCTCGCAGTCATATCATCCCATTTCGCAATGCTGTTTCAGTCATGAGACATGTTTCATGAGCATTCTGCTCCCAAGACATGTCTCATGTCTCATGCCTCAATTTTCGATCCTGAAAAGCAACACTGATTGCGAATATTACCTAGGATCGCGGGACTCAGTCCTATGGCGCGCATTGGCAAACCAGGGGACATTGCTGAAGTCATTAAGTTTGTATATTAACTATAAGTATTTTTTGTTTGGTCGAGCAGTGGAAAGAGTAGACGCTGCCTGAACACTTTTCGCCGTTGTTTGCTGATCGCCTTTGGTCTTCATCACTATTTTTATCTTGTATGTAGATCAAATGTTCTGGATCCACTTTCGTCCCCTTGTTTGTAGGACTTTCCGTAAACATAGCCATATACATAATTGAGTTGAACACACTATTGGCTACCCAAGCACTCCATGCGCCAGATCTATCGAACATCAAGATCTTAAGAAAAACGTGCGCAAGTGTTCGAGTCAACGCGTGGTAACGAGTAACGATGGCGAACAAAATTTGCTGGGGCAAGGGTGACAGCTGGCAAGCGAAGCCCTCACGACGATCATTGCCAAGATGGGATATTGGGTTTGCCCCTTTCACTTCCACCCCGCTCCAATTGGCAGATGCAGCGGACGGAGGTCCTTTTTTCGTCCTATGATTCGGCAGAGTATAACAGATCTACCGGTCGTGGTAACGCTAGATAGGAAAAGGTCATGCAGATCCCCCCCAATCATAGCATTTGCACGCTAACCGTCCTCGCGCCAGTGCGGTTTTCTTGTTTTTTCAATGTCGATGTAACCTCCCAACTCCAAATTACTGCTCCTAACGACCCCTAACGACCTAAAAACGACTTCCTCACACATGCGAAGTAGCAATTGTTGCGCGACTCGGATGTTGGTGACTCGTGAACATTGAAAGCATGGATGATCAATTCGCCCCCGAGGGACCGCTGGCGGTGAAAGCGCAGTCCTCGTATTTCGACACTTGGACGCCTTCAGAACGCGCAAGACCTCGTGTCACTTTTTCACCTGACACAGCTCGTGGAGATACCTCCAAACCCTCATTACCTCGAAACCGTCGTCCACGGACCTCTGTATTTAAAGAGCTTGATATCGATGCAATGCCGGATGGCCAGGCGTCGGAAAATTTCAGAAATAGTTTAGCTGCTCGATCAACACAGCGTCTTCACGCAGATTCTTTCGATTCCATACAGAGTGATGAATCGCTCCTCGATTACTATGAGCGTACGGGATCCTCAGTGGACTCAAGGTCATCAACAAATACACAAAATGCTTGGGAAAGCTCTTGGAGGACGCTCTCTTCATCTCGCCTTACGATGTTGGCATTAATCTTTCTCATAGCCATGCCATTGCTATACGACACTCCTTTGCTTGGAAGAGCAGGAAAGAGCTTCATAGGGGCTAGTGCTGGGGTGATTACGAGATCTGAATTACCAAAGCACGAATTTAGAGATGGCAAATTGATTCTGCCACGGCAAAACACCCACACGGATGTGTGCCAGCGGTGGAGTGGGCAGAGTGCGCTTGTCAATGGAACGATCTACTACTATGGAGGACGATCGAATACCGACCCTACACAGACCGAAAACACTTGGAATAACGACTTCTTGACTATCGATGTGACAAAATCATGGGATATCTCATCTCCCAGCATAGTGGGCCTTCCTCAACCATCCGGACCACCGCCAGTAGCGAATGGCTATCTATGGAACTCGTACGATTCTCTCTTCTTGTACGGAGGTGAATATTCTAGCCAGCCGACCACTAAACCTCAGCCATACTCGCTATGGGAGTACGATATAAAAGGCTCGTCTTGGAAAGAACATCGGAGTCCGATGTCCTCTAAAGGTAACAATAGCGACGGTGGTAATCAACCAATTTTGGGGTCTGCTGAGGGCGCTGGAATTGGTGTCCCTGAACTGGGCAGAGGATTCTTTTTTGCCGGCCATGAAGATCCATACACTACTCCTGGATGGGCTCAGCCTGTTCCTCGGATCTATCTGAAGACTTTGCTGGAGTTCACCTATCCGGGCTACAGCAATGATGGCGTTCAAAGTCTTGGTGGTGGTAAGAGCGCGGGCAGTGACGGTGCGTGGCGAAATGTCACGCAAGGTGGTATCCAAGACACGGCGCTCTTCCCGAGCAGAGCAGACAGTGCCCTAGTGTATGTCCCTGGCTACGGTGTCGATGGGATCCTTGTTAGCTTTGGGGGTGGAACAAATGAATCGTTCGTAAGTGAAAAGAAGTCTCGGAGAAGACAGCAATACACTGCTGATACTTCTCAATTTCTAGACCCAAATGAATGTGATAGACGTGTATGATATAGCTAGTTCAACTTGGTACAGGCAGTCCACCACTGGCAAATATCCCATTCTCCGAGTCAACCCCTGCGCGGTAGCTGCCTCAGCTGCCGACGGCTCCAGCACTAACATTCACATGTACGGAGGCCAGAACCTCATTCCTGCCGGCAACCAAACGCAGTATAGTGATATGTGGATCCTCACAGTTCCCAGCTTCACCTGGATCGAAGTCGACACATCAGGGCAATCCGTGCCTCCAGGCCGCACAGGCCACACCTGCAGTCTTTGGGACAGTCAGATGGTCGTTATGGGTGGATATACTGGCCCACCGCAGAATGGACTTGGCTGTGACAGTGGCTTCTACGTTTTCAATGCAACGAGCCTACAATGGCAGAACAATTTCAATGCCGTCAGCGGTGGCAACAAGCAGAATCAGCAACTCGCCCAGCAGAAGGATCCTTCAGCGTTATCAGGAAGCTATGGCTATCAAGTTCCTGTAGCCGTCCAATCTGTCATTGGAGGTAAAGGCAGTGGTGGTGCAACGATTACCGCTCCGGCTCAATCGGCAACAGCGGGACCACTAGCAACTGGAAAACCGATCACCTACACTGTAACAGGTGCCAATGGCGCGGTCGCTACTGAGACCGGATTCGTGACCACAGGAAATGGTGGTCCTCAGAGCAAAGGCAAAAGCGGACCAAACATAGCAGCCATAGTCGCAGGTGTGGTGGCCGGCCTCTTCGCTGTGCTGGCAGCTTATCTCGGCTTCTGTGCCTGGGTCTACAGGCGCCAACTGCAACTCTACAAGAATCACGTCGCCATGTCTCAACGCGCTGCAGCAGCCGGAGGCGCCGCAGGAGAAAAGGCAGCGTTCCTTACCAATTCGTCCTCTGGAAAATACAGCACCGATCAGAGCAGTCGCCATGCAGCAAGTGGGACTGGAAGCACACCTGGGACAAGCGGATATGAACCCGTACCACCTTTGCCTGGCGGAGCGCCTATTGGAGGGAATAGTACCGCGAATTCGAGTGCGGAGGATTTGGCTGGGGAGCCGAGTTTTGTTGGTGTGCTTTTGAATCCGAGAAGGAGCTTGAGGGTTATTAATAGGGATTGAGTGGTGTCTGTATATTCTTTGTGATTATTTGCCCAAAAGGGGGAGCAGGGTTGTGGTAATTCTATTCCTAATGATGTATGTGCTTATTCGGATACTGTGAAGCAAAGCAACAAGTCAGTGGTGGAAGAGACGAGAAGCAGAGATCGGCCCGACACACGTGGGCGGGACATATACACACAGGATGATGAAGGTCGTGTCGTTCGTCTTTGATACCAATTGCTGCAGTTTGGATGCATTGGCGTTCTCGGCGCAGCCAACGAAAAACGCAATGGCAGGATGCTTGGTAATGAGTGGTGATAATAAATCCACATGTTTCTCGTCCATGTTCGACAATTCGTTCTATAGATAGCACACACAGCGTATCATGGCGCTTCACTTATGTATATAGGCTTACATCTTTACACGATAGCTCTATCAGAGAGCCTTCAACAGCTTTGAGGTCTCAGATTTCTCAGGTGGGGTGGTGCATGCCTTCCATCATTTCAACCATGCTCAAATCCGACATCGATCTCACTTTTGGTGCTCCAGCTCCAGGACCATGATCCGAGTTCTTATTTTCCATCACATTTCCATCAACCTCAGCATCATTCGCCTCTCCTGCTGCACGCTCCGAGAGCTCCTCTTCCGTCATACGTTCAACCCAATCTTCATGAATCTCAACCTCTGTCGGCCTCGCTCTTACGTGGTGAGTAATAGTGGTGTTCAGAGCACTCCGGATGCTCGTGTTGATCCTACGTCGTCGGTCTAGGAGAACTATCCCAAGCGCCTGCTCAAGCTCTGCTAAAGCTTATAGCCGAGCCCTTTCGCCTGTTGGTCCCTGAACGCTACGTGCGATCGTACGGCTGAACCTGGGCATATTGCTTTGGTCGAGAGCGACTGGAGGGCTGAGGTCTGTGTATATGACTGGTGGTAAGCTGGTGGAGAGATGTTGTTTAGTAGACGGGAATGTAAGTGTGCTTCGCTCCAGATGCTCGATGTCATATGGAAGCTGGTATGAGTTAGTGGGCGGTACTGTAGGTAGTCTTTCCCCCCCGACACTCGGCTTCATAGAGGTTTGAGGGTAGCTTGATCGAGGGCTCGATACTGGATTCACGCCTGGGTCCGTTTGCTCCAGGCCCTCTTGATATTGTTGCTGAGCGGTGTTGGCTGTTGGTTGCTCAGGCCTCCGTTCTTCTCTCTGGCTCATGGGCCGCATTTTCCAGACCCGGCTTGCAGGTCCTGAACAGCGTGGTATGGGTGTGAAGGGTCTTAATGGTGGGCCTAGATTTGGGAAGGCGGGTACCTCTTCGTTGCCATCGCTTCGAGTTTCCGGGTAATCGGCGACAGAGGGGCGGTGGTAGCCACGATGGCCATCTTGGGGTCCAGATGCTCGATCTACGGCTGCGTCCTGTTGTGCTGCTAAGCTAAGCGATGCGAGATCTAGGAGTTCAAGGGGCGTGGAGCTGCTCGGAGGTGGTAGGCAAAGGGCTGAACGGCGTGCAGTGGGTCTCTGGATACGGCCGGTTCGGATCCGGATGTGTAGCGGTTGGTCTGGGTGAGATGCTGGCCTTGAAGGACGGAAGGGGAGGGCAATGGAGTTGTGGGTAGGTGCTGTGGGACATATCTTTATGTTTGACTTGAGAAAGGTGTGAAGATACTTGGTGCTGACTTGAAGTGAGAGGAATGAATGAAAGATGGCTTGGGTGGAAGAGGAAAAATTTTGCTCTGAGAATTAAAATGTTCTGTGGGAGAAGCCAAGGAAAACCGTTATGGCTGAACGCCTTCAATGCTTAGCACAGAGTTCAGCCTTGATATATGTATATGAGATGCTTCTCGACCTACACTTGCTATGGGAGGAGGTTGATTGTAACCTTGTATTGTTTGTATTCAAGGCCTAGAGTATGGAGCAGCATACGTATCAGAACTCACGGTTGTGACAAATTGTTGGCTCAGGAGAATGTCATCTTAGTAGATGCCAACATCCGATGAGCTGGCAGATGCTCATCAAGACCTACCGCTGTTTCGAACTCCATCTGGATTGAGGAACGAAACTACGTGGAAGATCCATCTTTTACGTGTAGACGACTGTGCGGCTTTCATGAGAAATTCAGTCATCTGGAAGTGATGAAAAGGATATCTTGAGGGTACAGGAAATGGTGTAGAAGGAGATGTTTGGGTGAAGAGAAGCTCAAAGCCTCAGAAAAGGCTGCGTTGCAGATCCTCGCTTCCGAAAAAAAGCTTTGGACAGGACACCTCAGAGAAAGTTGACCACTACACAACTCGAGTTCTGTTCGCCAACACTGTATTGGCCCATGTCAGAGTGTCCTCTTTATCGTATAATAGCAACTTGAGCACTTTTCAAGCAGCAGCATTGATCTTCTGCATGCTGTGACCGTTGCGCTGGAGAGCCGTCTCCCCTGCTCCTTCCCCAACTGCCTGATTACACTCGCCCAACATGCAGTCCTATCCCAATATGCTCACAAAGGTAGCAAACCTGGCGCAACTTGTTCGATCATGGCTGACATATATACCAAGTTCGAGTCCAAGTCTTCGAGAGCGAAGGGCATTGCCTTTCACCCAAAGAGGTCCGTACCAGGATTGACCCACCCTCCGGTGTCTTCAGCTAGCTGACCAAAATCAGGCCATGGATTCTCGTCTCGTTGCACTCCTCGACGATCCAATTATGGGATTACCGCATGGGCACTCTGATAGACCGTTTCGAAGAGCATGACGGGCCTGTCAGAGGCATAGACTTCCACAAAACGCAACCGCTGTTCGTGTCTGGGGGCGATGACTACAAGATCAAGGTTTGGTCCTACCAGAGCAGAAGATGTCTCTTTACGCTCAATGGCCATCTGGACTACGTTCGAACCGTGTTCTTTCACCATGAATTGCCTTGGATTCTGTCAAGCTCAGACGACCAGACAATTCGGATATGGAATTGGCAGAATAGGTCCTTAAGTCAGTCTATGTAATGGTGAATGGTAATCTATATGCTAACAAATCTTTGCTAGTCTGCACTATGACTGGACACAACCATTATACAATGTGCGCGCAATTCCATCCCAGGGATGACCTGATTGTCTCAGCGTCGTTGGACCAGTCAGTGCGGGTTTGGGACATTTCAGGACTACGCAAGAAACAATCGGCCCCTACATCCATGACCTTCGAAGACCAAATGGCTCGCGCCAATTCAAATCAAGCAGACATGTTCGGAAATACCGATGCTGTTGTAAAGTTCGTGCTTGAAGGCCACGACCGTGGTGTGAACTGGGTCGCTTTCCACCCCACTTTGCCATTGATTGTTTCTTCCGGAGACGATAGACTTGTGAAGCTATGGAGAATGAGCGGTAGGCTTCCTGTTACTTGAATGTGCTTCTGGGAGCTAACTTTCAGCAGAGACCAAGGCTTGGGAAGTTGATACTTGTCGAGGTCATTTCCAGAACTCCTCGGCTTGCCTGTTCCACCCCCATCAAGACCTCATACTGTCTGTTGGCGAAGACAAAACAATTAGAGTGTGGGACTTGAACAAGCGTACATCTGTCCAGTCATTCAAGCGGGAGAATGATAGATTCTGGGTCATTGCAGCCCACCCTGAGATCAATTTGTTCGCAGCTGGGCACGACAATGGGGTTATGGTTTTCAAGCTCGAAAGAGAGAGACCTGCTTCCTCCATCTATCAGAACCAATTGTTCTACGTCACAAAGGAGAAGCTGATAAAGACATATGATTTCTCGAAGACTACCGACCTGCATGCGCTGCTATCCCTAAGAAAGCTAGGAAGTCCCTGGACTCCTCTTAGAACATTATCGTATAACCCTGCCGAGCGCGCTGTTCTCGTCACTTCACCAGCAGACAGTGGGACTTACGAACTGGTCCATCTTCCTCGTGACAGCTCCGGCCCGTTGGAGCCAAGAGACGCCGACATAAAGAAAGGTCAAGGCAGCTCAGCGATTTTTGTAGCCCGAAACCGATTCGCAGTCTTCACTCAGTCAACGCAACAAGTCGACATCAAAGACCTGACAAACTCAATCACGAAATCCATTAAGCCACCACCAGGGACCACCGATGTCTTCTTCGGTGGCACTGGCTGCATCTTGCTAGTCAATCCTACAGCCGTGGTTCTGTACGACATCCAGCAGAAAAAGCAACTTGGTGAATTGGCAGTCGCCGGTGTCAAGTACGTCGTTTGGTCGAGTGATGGGCTCTACGCGGCTTTACTTAGCAAGCATAATGTCACGATTGTTACGAAATCTTTAGAGCAAGTCAGCACGCTCCACGAGACGATTCGCATCAAGTCCGCAGCTTGGGATGACGCCGGCGTACTCTTATACTCAACTCTAAACCACATCAAATATACGCTGCTCAACGGGTAGGCAAGTCACTTCTCATTAGACATAGATACTAATATGATTCTAGGGATAATGGGATTGTTAGGACGCTTGACCAGACTGTTTATCTGGTTCGCGTCAAGGCTCGAAGTGTATACTGCTTGGATCGAGCTTCGAAACCAAAAATCCTCGACGTTGACCCCACAGAATACCGCTTCAAGCTTGCTCTTGTGAAGCGCAACTACGAAGAAATGCTGCAAATCATCAAGAATTCGAGTCTCGTTGGTCAAAGCATCATCTCGTACCTGCAAAAGAAGGGCTACCCAGAAATTGCATTACAGTTCGTACAAGATCCTCAGACTAGATTCGAACTTGCGATTGAATGTGGCAATCTCGACGTCGCTGTAGAAATGGCGAAGCAGCTCGATCGACCAAAGCTTTGGACTCGACTTGGTACTGAGGCACTTGCACACGGAAACCATCAGATCGTCGAGATGGCTTATCAAAAGCTTCGCCAGTTCGACAAATTGTCTTTTCTTTACCTAGCTACTGGCGATGAAGAGAAGCTCGCACGTATGGCAAAGATCGCTGAGCACCGGGGCGACTTTCAATCACGCTTCCAGAACGCATTATACATAGGAGACGTCAATGCCCGTGTCCAGATCTTCCAGGAGCTCGATCTATATCCTCTTGCGTATGCGACTGCTAAAGCCAACGGCCTTGAGGAAGAAGTCCAGACGATCCTGGAAGCTAGCGGTCTCACCGAAGACCAAATATCATTGCCGGTTATGGGCCAGGCATTGCAGCCACCACAGCCGATTGTACCAACACACAAAGCTAACTGGCCCGTCAAAGCAGCTTCGCATTCATTTTTCGAGAAAGCTCTCCTCGGAGAAGTTGGAGCCATGGATGACGAAGCACCAGTATCGAATGGCTTTGACCACGTCGACGGCATGCCAGAAGATGACCCGGCCACGCGAGATGTCCAGCTCGGCGAAGAAGACGACGACGAAGATGCTGCAGGCTGGGACATGGGTGATGACATCAATGTCGAGGTCGAGTCTGACTTCGTCAATGTTGATAGTGCTGATGCTGGCGCTGGTAGCAGTGAAGCTGATATTTGGGCCCGTAACTCGCCTATTGCTGCTGATCATGCAGCGGCTGGGTCGTTCGAGACTGCCATGCAACTTCTCAATCGGCAGGTTGGCGCGGTCAACTTTGCGCCCCTCAAGCCACGTTTCCTCGAGATTTACCAAGCTTCTAAGGTATACCTACCAGCAACTCCTGGCTTGCAACCTATCGTCAACTACGTCCGACGTAATCCCGACGAGGCTGACTCCCGAAAAGTGTTACCAATAATACCTAGGGATCTAGAATCAATTGCCACTGTCGATTTGCAAGAAGGGTATGGTGCGATGAGATCGAACAAGCTCGACGACGGTTTGAAGACGTTCAAACGGATATTACATGCTCTGCTAGTCAATGCAGCGTCATCGCCGCAAGAAGTTGGAGAGGCAAAGAAGATCATTTCAACAGCTGCAGAGTATGCCACCGCGATGGCGCTCGAGTTGGAGCGGAGAGCCCTACCAATTGAAGGTGAGGACAACATCAAGCGGGGTCTAGAGCTTTCGGCGTACTTTACGATTCCCAAGCTTGAGGTGGCACACCGACAGCTCGCACTCATGGCTGCTATGAAGTTGGCTTTTGCGAACAAGAACTTCTCGTCAGCGCTCAGCTTTGCCAATAGGATGCTCGCAAATGGTGGCTCGGCGAAGCTTCTGGATCAGGTATGTAAAAGCTGAGACACCTTAGCATCGGGATCAGCTGTACTAACTTTCAATAGGCTAAGAAGATTAAAGCCCAATGTGAACGAAGCCCTCAAGACAAGATTGACATTGAGTTCGATCAATTCGCTGAATTTGATGTCTGCGCCTCGTCCCACACACCAATCTACAGCGGCTCCCCGAGTGTTGCATGTCCTTTCGATGGAGCAAAGTACCATTCACAGTTCAAGGGGAAAATTTGTAAGGTGTGTGAGGTTTGCGAAATTGGTGCTCCAGCTAGCGGCATCAGGCTGTTTGTGTCTGGCGCGTGAGGGATTGGGGCACCAGTCATGTTAAAAGATACCTGATGATTAATACTTGACCACGAACAGAGCAAAAAAATGAGAGAATTCACATCGCTAGAGAAATTCTTATGGTTGGATTGTGCTCATAGACCATTGCCTAGTTGAGCGAGATTAAAGTAATGGCCGAATGAAGCCCAATAAGCTTTACTTTAATGTTAGGGCTTTCGCTATTATTCGGGGAGCTGGCCAATCAGAAACCGTCCTCTTCACTGTTTTGTACGTAGAACGGACAATAAATTGAATGTTCTACATTGGTAGAATTACTACGAGTATCAACTCAACTTTGCATGCTCAAAAAGGCCTACTATCAGTGTAGTTTTAAATAATGATCATCGTGCCCGCAAATCTTGGCACCATCATAATAATCTTGACTTAGTATAAGTCTTCAACAAGTGAGAATCTTTCTGTGAGTAAATAACATAACATCACAAGAACTCAAACTTTGTCACTCAAAATTTCTTACCCGGGGCTCGCTGGAGTTACTTTAATAGTAGCTCTTCCATATCTCCACTAACCCGATATAGTAGACCAAATGAAGGGGTCCAATATGTTCAGCCCTCCTCCGCCAAGCACGCCGAGAAGGCGGAGCCAGCGTGGCCGGCTCACGGTCTCACTTATCGATGGAATTCATCCTACGTCCACGATAGGGCTCGATCAGAGTCAACACTATCAGAGCCACTCGAGAACAGCCTTTTCAATCATCGTCTGAATCGTCAAAGTCCCTGAACTCACTGTCCCTTAACGAATCCGGCGCCCAAACCCACACGTGCTTCGTCTCCTACGAATACACAATGACACTCCTTGGGAAGCTCGTCCCTCTCGTGGTCTTGTTCATTGTACTTGCATTTGCAGCCTTTGTGGGATATGCGGCATACACCATAGCGACCGATATCGCGGACAAGACGTCGAAGAAGATGGAGAAGAAGAACGTAAGCTTTGGGAAGGAGGGCATGAAGATTGGTGTGAAAGAGATTAAGACGGAGAATTACGTTGATCAGACACAAAAGTATGGAACAGTACCTCTTCCGAGAGGAGAAGTATGCTGCGGTAGAGGAGGACGTTCAAAGACACGCCCTTCTAGACGCAGTCTTCGTCCTCAACGCCCTACGAGATTGAGATTTCCTGGAGATGGAATTAGCTGACACTGTGGGCCTTTCTTCTAGTCTGCTCGTCAAAGCTTGGAATTACTCTAGCTGGCCAGCATACAAGTCGCGGTTCTGGAACAAGGAAAACGAGCATCCACAGAAGACGCCGGCCAGATCATCGTAAGCCTCTACCACATCGGCTTGTTACGTCTAATCGTTTCCTAAGACGTTTAATGTAGGTTTTCTTTAGCTGACATAGCGATGTTCTTCTTCTGCAGGTTCTCACGCGCGATCAGTGGTAGCAAGGTCAAGGCATAAGGCTAGCTGGGCAAAATGATGGATAGTTGGACAATGGAGCTATCACGGAGGAGCAATATGAGCGTTATCGCGATTCCTGAACCTTGATCAGGGGGAATAAGGCGTAGGCGCCATGCAATTCTTGTGTTGTCTGGCTGAAAAGATACCCGGCACCTGACTTCACATATATGAGAGCGTCAAGGCCTTGGATTTCATTTTAAAGTGTTGCGGCCGACTTGGGTCACTCGCATCGAGTTGGGTCTCTTTGACTGACCGAACGGCTAGTATAGACAATACTCAGTTACGAAGTATGGGGAGCTCTTTCCCTGGATAAGAGTGCATCGACTAGCTTCAGACGGATTGGAAGCAGATAGGAAGTTGCACTCTCGAAATTTTTGATTCTAGATTTTTTTGCATCAACCCCTTCTTCTCTTCAACGCCACCACTTGTCTCTGTTTCTTCGTCCTTTGAACTATCAAATGGCATCCTATTATTCCTATGTTTGACGCCGTGCCATCTCAACCTCTTTCCCTCAGTGTCCAGCGGGTAGACTCCGAAACATGGCCATAGAACGCACACTTCGGTGCGGTTCTTCTCGAATCTACTGCGAGGTAGTCATTGACTTGAACCCAGTTGCACGAGCCAAGCAATCTTCCAGCGTTTCAAAGGTTCAGTCTAGGTTCGTCGTACCACCTCCAGCTTCTATATGACTACTAACATTGAGCCTACAGACGACACTTCAAGCGAACCACGCCGATCTCTAGTCCCTGTGGAGTCGACACTGAAGAACTTGCTCTCACGAGAGGACACCGACAAGAACGTGCAGATCACCATTGACGACCACGGTCCCAAGGTCCTCTCGTTGGGCACGGAGGCCTCTCATGGACAGAAGCACTTCGACGTCCGTGGTACTTACATGCTCTCGAATCTATTGCAGGAGCTCACCATGATACGTCATATCGACTTGTTATTGTGGCCGCGAACCTCGCTACCATCGACTTGAATGCTCTCTTGTACAAGTATTAGACCGACATTGCTCGGACGATACAGGTGTACTTCAACGGCCACCTCAGCATACCGCCTGAAATGTGTGTTGATGTCAAAGGTATGAAACCAAATCAGGTGGAAAGTCCTGCGGCCTGGGACCGACGAGCCAAGAGCAGACGCAGGGCAGTCGACCGCTATTTGTGGAACGAAGAATACGGCATGTACTTCGATTACGATACTGTCAAAAAGGAACAAAGTGGCTATGAGACGGCTACGACTTTCTGGTCGATGTGGGCAGGCCTCGCGACGCCGAGACAAGCCGCCGCTTTGGTAATCAAAGCCCTTCCCAAGTTCGAAGCTTTCGGAGGTTTGGTGTCTGGCACAGAAGAGTCTCGAGGGCCTGTGGGCATTGATCGCCCTGGCCGGCAGTGGGACTATCCTTATGGTACAGCACCCAATACGTGATCTGATATTCAATCAAACTGACAATCTATCAGGATGGGCTCCTCAACAAATTCTAGCCTGGGGCGGTCTGATGCGCTACGGTTTCCAGGAAGAAGCCGAAAGACTTGCCTACAAGTGGCTGTACGAGTACATGGTCACTAAATCCTTTGTGGACTTCAATGAAATAGTCGCGGATGAAAAAGATGTGACCAGGGCAATTGATCCTCATAAAGTGGAAGCCGAGTATGGCAATCAAGGATCTAACTTTAGAGGGGTCGCCCGGGAAGGATTTGGATGGGTCATTTCCAGTTATGTTTATGGTTTGACGATTGTGAACACAAATATGAAGCGTGCGCTGGGGACTTGCACTCCGTGGGAAACCTTTCGCAAGGCTACTGAGGGGCGGAGATGGATTGTAGCTGTGTTTTGATGGCCTCTGGTAGGTGCATCGTGTTGGTTAGACTATTCTTGAAGTGGTAGCTTTCTGGAAGAATGTTTTCTACCAATTTGCCATTGCACACTCATGATGCATCTCAGTCTTCACATTCGTGCGGCTGGGCTAACTCTTTCAGGTCTGCGGGCGGAGCGGGATCGGTGTTCAAAGCATGCGGCGGAAATGTGCCAAAACACGTGGGAGTTCTTCCTAAAAGGAAAAGCAGGAAAATGAAGTTATAAAGGGTTCACCACTCCCGGGCACGCCGGGTCTAGCTCTAGGGATCTCTTAGGGGGTAAAGGGTCGAATACCATAGCTTTTAAACCATACTAGTATGAACAAAGGGCTTGGTATGAAAGTTGTAGGATTAGTAATTGCTGTAACTTTGCATGCGGAATCATAACATCAAAACCGACAGTTGTGGAGTTACAGCAGGGTGGCCGACTCATGGGTGTGGCCGACTCGGGGGTGAACCCTTCTATTCAACTTCGAGTATGGCGAAGTCTCGCGGTAAGAGTCTCAGATTCTCATCGCTTCTATAATCACAAGTAACCCGATGAACAGATCGGTCAATGCAAGTCAAATCCTTCCAGCCATGATTGGTTGGATTGGCATGCATGGATCCCTTCAGGTTCGAGATTGATGCTAATTGGGGATCGGGCGGGGCTTGTCAGCAGTGCTGACAGGGCATCCCATCTCAATTTCGACGTCTACAACATCCATGTTATGATTTCGACTTCTCTGTATAGATTTTCGTGACAGTCAGAAAAGGCTTTCGGGACTGTCATGACCGTTTGACAACCGCTTTGTGACGCTCTGCGTCCTCTGTTGACGCCCTTCTTCGTTACTATTCCTGTACTTAATACCTGGGAGGCCTGAAGATGCAGGCTTCATTCATTTCTACTCTGCTCTGGCTTGCGCAATGCGCATTGCTTGTACGTGCTTCTGGCTTTGGTCTGGTGGAGCGAGCAGCGCCTTCAGCTACGCCTATTTCCGTGGCCCCGGCGCAGAACTGGTATGCTTTCATTGGATATTAGATCTGGAAGAAGCAATGCTGATTGCGTTTACTAGGGATGGCCATGACGGCCCTTGGTCCTCCTTCACCCTTCGAGTCGGCACACCAGCACAGAATGTTCGAGTCTTCGTCTCATCCAGTAGTTCGGCGACCTGGGTCGTCCTCTCCGGAGCCTGCCCGACCAGCGATAGCAATTGCATCGACGAGCGCGGAGATGCTTTCAACCCGAATACCTCGTCGACGTGGAGTCAGCATGGGAACTTCCAGCTCAGCGTTGGAAACCTCAATATAACAGCTGGGGCGGTCTTTGGCAATGATACACTCGGTCTGGGTATACAAGGTAGTGGTGGACCTACGCTGCAAAAACAGGTCATTGGAGCGTATGCAAGTGATGAGCTCTACTTGGGTATGTTTGGTGTAAATCCTGCTTCGACGAATTTTTCGGCTACGGACAAGGACCAGCCGAGTTATATGGCTACGTTGAAGGATCAGAATTTGATACCGAGTATCAGCTTTGGATATACGGCTGGGAATCAGTATCGGTTAAAGCAGGTGCTTGGGAGTCTGACGCTTGGTGGATATGATGCCGTTCGGTTCACGCCGAATAATTTGTCGATTCCTTTCGCTACGGATAGTGCGAGGCAGCTTATGGTGGGGATTCAGTCGATAAGCTCAATGAATCAGAATGGGAATGGTGCTACACTACTGTCGAATGGGATCATGTCGAATGTGGACACGAGGGTGCCCCAGATTTGGCTGCCGGTTGAAGCGTGTCAGGCATTCGAGAAGGCATTCGGCTTGAACTTCGACGAGACATCGGGGCTATATCTTGTGAATACCGCACTGCATAATCAACTACTGGACCAAAATGCAAGCATCACCTTTACTCTCGGTGCTACGGCTACGGGCGGGCAAACGACCAATCTCACTCTACCATACGCGAGCTTCGATCTCCTGGTCAAACCACCAACGGCTGGAGTCGCGAACAATACGAGATATTTCCCATTGCGGAGGGCGGCCAACGACAGCCAGTACACGCTAGGAAGGACATTCCTCCAAGAGGCATATCTGATCGTTGACTGGGAACGTCAAAATTTCTCCATCTCACAATGCGAGTTCTCAGACAACATGAGCCCGAACCTCCTCGCCATTGCATCCGCAATCAGCTCCTCAGGCTCCGGCGGCTCTTCCACAGGCAAGACCGTCGGCATCGCCGTCGGAGTCGTCGTAGTCATCATCGTCATCGCAGCCGCTATCGGCGCCTTCTTCTTCATTAAGAAGCGCAAAGAGCGCCGCCAACGAGAAGAGCTAGAGAAGCGTGAAGACACGCCTCCAGACGAGGTTATCCGTCAAGGTTTTGCCAAAGGCGAACTTGGCACCGGTATCGATAACCAGCGCTATGAAATGGCTGGCTCTGATGCTAATGTGCCGAAACCTGAGGACAGAGGTGGTTCGCCATCCCAATGGGTTGATGAAAAAGCGAGATACCCCGGAGACCGCTCACATATGGCTGAGGTGGAGGGCGGTGCCGTTTCTGTATCAGAATTACCTTCAAGGGGTACAGGAGGTACCTTTGCGGGGCCCTTCCACGAAATGTACGACCCTTCAGCACCGACCGCAGGGCCTGTGGAGTTGCCAGCCGAATTTCCCAAACCGGAGCTTCAAGGCTCAAATCCGACTTCTGCGGCGTCGTCACCGAAAGTGAAAGCAGTATCATCAAACCGTCGATCGTTCAGGGATCGCTGGTCAAAGAGGCCGCAGCCATCGCGCTCATCCACCATGGATTCGCTGCCAAGTCCGGCATATGCGTCTGGACCGTCGTCGTCGCCGCCTCCGAGGCCGCAGCGAGGCACCGTGTCGTCGGGAGAGGTGTTCAGTCCTGTGAGTAGGCAGGGCACCTTTACGCCCGATAATGTGGGGCCGTCGTCTTCGCGGGGGGGTCAGCCGTTTAGTCCTGTGAGTCCTACGAGTCCGGAGATGGGGAGGGGGAAGTTTGGACATTTTTAGAGGAGGAAGGTGGGCGATTTTTAGTGTTTAATGGTGCCAGAACACGCAAGGCATGTATGGAAGTTTTCTGGGTAGGATACTGGAACGCTCGTTAGAAGCTATGGGCATTGGAAACTTGGGTGCCGAGGTCGGAAAATGTGACGATTTCTAATCTATAACGTTTGCTATTTCGTCTCCTGATGACGCCTCTTGGGACGATTTTCCTGTATGCAAGCGTTCCTCCTGGAGCTAGACTTGGCGCTAGGGTCCAGTCTCATCCTCTTTCCACCATATATGCAACACATGCCCACTCAGCAATCACATAGGTGACGATGTACCTATTACTCGGCTAGACCTTCGCTGATTTGATTCTCCTGTGCTAGACATGCTTCAATACCTATGTTTAGCATACGATAATGTTCGGTCGAGAAGGCCAGATCGTGACAACTTGCCAGAAGTATGTAGTCCTACGTCGATATGATGATCATGGAAATCATACGTATGTAGTGCCAGGTCTTGAAAGCAACGCGGCTCGGTCGACGAACCTTGATGGGTGGTGCACTATTGCATGGCTTACTCCGGATCAAATCGCGCTTATTGAGCTCTGTGTACTTTCGAAAATGGTTACCCGGCTCGGTGTAGGAGATGGCATTGAGCCTGGGTCAAAGGATCTCGCGGTCTCGTATGCATTTGTGACATGCGAGATGTAGTAGCAGTCACACGGCTCGGTCGATGAAGGTTGATGTGAAGATGCACCATGTTGAATTACTTTGTATCAAAGCACTATTGGGCTCCATATACTTCAACTCAATGCGAGTCGTAGTGGTGTAGTGGTTTTAACACGGCTTGATCAACGAAACCTGATGTAGTACAGAATTAACCTAGTGTATGTTGAATGGTCATAAGACTCGGAAGGTTCCACGTTGTTTGAGTGAGCCGTGGTGGTCAGAATGCAGCTAAATTGATATCATATCACCTCAATTTTGTGGTCAAATGAGCCTAAAGCCGGTACCTTCAGGCAAGATGCAAAGGTACGGCTCGGTCGGTAGACATCTGTACGGTCACATGGTTCATGCCTTAGCTTGGCAAAGTACTTTCGACATAGACTTCTATGCGTGCTGCAGGGGAAACATTAGTAGAGTATTCGACGCCACATGTTTTCAACGAGTAGGACCGAGAGGGAAGTCACGAGCATGAGCTCATCCTGGGAATCACAAAGATCCGTTTGGTGAGAGTCTGCACGTGTGCCTCTTGGAGACTTTGTGGCACGGTACTCTCAAGTGGTGAAACGAGGAGTCAGCCCGCGCTGCTGAAACGACTTGTGTTCGCTAAATCCTAAGTCAATCTCCTAGAGAACTTGGGAAACGGTTGAAGCCCGTATTTCTGGGACAGCAGTATTCGTGACGGTGGTGAGAGTCGAATGGGGGCACCCGGCCAACGCCTAGTTGCTTGGCAGCAGTGTACATAGCCCTGAGGTACCTAGTACTAGCAATGCAGTTCTCCCCTTACCCCTTGACGTACCATTTGGTGTGGTTCCTGTTTTCTGTGAGTGGCAACTAACCGTGCGGGCACCTCGCTAACTCGCGCGGTGTGCCCGCACGGTTAGGACAGCGCATTGTTAGAAGACGGTGAGCGGAGGAGATGGAGCTAAGAGTGACCCGCATAAGGGACCTAATTTGGGCAACAATGCAGGCTTCAAACATTGTCATTGGAGCGGTACAGTAGAATTAAACAGTCGACCTCTTAGAAAAACTTCCGTACATATGCCTTGTGGCCTGTCCGTATACATCCAAGCCTCCACGGCCACGAATGTGAGACAATCTCTGGCAGGATCCCCAATGCAGGTACGCGCACATGCCGCATCCTTTGATGCACCATGGACATGTTGGTGCTTGACTCAGCATGGCCTCGTGATCCAGTTAGTTGCATGTTATCGATACCTTAGCAGTCGTTTTGAAGGCATCGAGTAGCCCGGTCAGAGATCGGTCTTGGTCAAAGAAGATTGGAGTCCGGGAATAACGCGACGAGGTATGAAACGATTAGATCGCATTGTTCAAACGCAGGTGCGGGCGTTTGGTAAAGTCGGACGCGGCTTGAGTTGCCGCTGCAACAATGCCGCAAAGGCACAAAGTCATGGCTATGTGAGATCTAACTCCGCCTGAACCCTAACCTAAGTGGGTATCACATTTTGCAAGACTAACTTATATCGGACAAGAAAGGCGAGGATCGTCAGGTACGGTTTAAGGTTGCATCAGACATGCGGAGGAAGGGCGCAGGGAACAGGAGGCAGAGTCTTGGCGCTCTCCCATTATGCCACTCTCAAGTCTCGAAGCAAGTCGAGATCTGCGATAGGGGATCATGATGATGGGACGCACTCCGAACTCCGCAGTCGGCCAGCTTTGAAGATGCGAGCAATGCATGTCGCCGCCTTTCACTGACATCACTGCCACATGGGAAATGAGCAGTTTCCCAATACTCCTCAAAGCTACATGCACAGAGATATCGATTTCCTTTTCCTTTTGGGGATGAATCGAACTCAACAATCTGAAAGGCGTCAAAAGATGACTGTAAGGCTATGACCTCAGAATAGATTCCAACAAAGTCGAGTCTTATGATGATAGTAGTAACTACTAGGGGTATTACGGATCAGTAGGCTTCAGCTGCCAAGCCAGTAATTCGTAGCACAATAGATTGTGTTGGCCGAAACTTCAGCGAAACGCTGTGTTCTCCAATCAGCATGTTCACAGAGATGGTTAGCAGCAGTGCGGAATGCCCCGCCAGCTACACCGAATGACAAAAAGAAAAAGGGGCTACGGAAAGGGAAGGATTAACGAGGCTGATCCCCAGAAATAATCAGCTAATGCACCTCACCCCATCTCAACTTCACTCCTTAAGTTCTAACCCACAATCAAGTGAGCCTCGCCACCGTGAAATGGTTGCATTGCCAGAATCTAACAAGGAGTGTCAAAACTGATCATGTTTCAACGCTCGGTTCCCCGAAGACACTTGACTTCTCTGAGCACACATCTCACAAGTTCATACGGATAACGCTTTCGAGGCTGCTCCTGACCTCCGCCATGTCCCTGTCGATCTCCGATTGCAATCCTTCCCGCGCCATGTCACCGCGCTATCACTTTGTGGTACGAGTAAGCATTCTGAAATTAAGGAGCTTGGGCCATATGCTATGGCATGGCCCGCACGTTACACAATGCAGCCCGACGTGATTGATGGCTTGTTCGAATCTTGAACTTGCAAGCCTAGGTGAGTAGCAGAAACATCTTTTCATATGCACAGCAGCGATAAAAATAACATCCTATCCAGTCTTTTCTTGAAGCCCACTAGTCAAGCGAAATTGCACATTGCTCGATCAGGCATAGACCTCGAAGCTCGTCACTTTGATACCACCCCAACTAGGCAACGTTCCTGCGGCAGCTTCCTTCTTCCACCCCACCCTCCCTGTCCCTTCGTGCATGGCTTTGTAAATCCTGTTGATGACACTATCTTTTTCCCATGCTCCCTTGCTTCAGATATAATCGAAGTCTCAGCCTTCGCCTCTACAACATTCAGCCTACCTTGTTGACATAATAAAGTAGCGAAACAATGGTAGGCTGAGGGTAATAATATTGTGTGATCTAATGCCAGGAACGGCCACTTCAGCACGCGAAATAGCCTTGCAAAGCCTTTCATAACCTCTTGAAGCACCTTCAATCATAATCGACCGATCCTTTGGCCCCACACCTAAGCACTCATCCTAGTCAGCAATTGAGAAGATCGCTGATCGACCTGAACGAGAATACAATACCTTCCGAGTCGCAGCAGGTCAACAATGTCAGGGCAACACACACCGTCGTTACAATTCGAGACACCTAACACAAGAGTGAAGAGAGAGAACGCTTCTGCCTCCGCGCACTCGTCAGCCTCGGACGAGGAGTCGACTTCTTCTAATCCTACACGCCGGCGAAAGCCTTCGTCCATGTCACCTACGAGCAACGACCCTTCTAGCAGGCCCAGAGAATCAACAAGGCAACGTCAAAAGGCAAAGGCAACGTCGCAGAGAAGCGCACAAGGTGCAGGGCGAGGATCGACAATGATGCCGGGCTTAATGGGTCAAGGAGAAGAGATCACATACACACCGACGACGCACCGCATAAGCAAGGCCAAGAAGGGCAAAAAGGTTCATGCCTGCGAGTATCCTGGATGCACAAAGGTATGGCGAAGCAGTGAGCTGTCACGTGTCCTTTGACTGACCAAGGGATAGATATTTACTCGAGCGGAACACCGAAAGTATGCCGCTAAATATATGCACCGGCTGTTTATATCTGCTGATTGGACTTGTAGACGCCATGAGGCTAATCATAATTCTTCGCCTGCCTTTCAATGCGAGATCGAGGGCTGTCGGAAGCCTTTTCAGCGCGCCGACTTGCTAGCACGGCATATGGAACGACAGTGAGTCCATTGAGGCTTGATACATATACTTATGCTAACGTTCGTAAGACACAATATGCCATCCGCCGAGGTGTCAGCTTTCCGAAGTCAACACCGGCGGGGTTCAACGAGCGAAGTCTCCAGTCCCTCCAGGGGCAGCATCAGCGCACCTCACATGGGCCAACCTGCCCCGGCAACCGCGCCCACCCTCCCCCAACCCTCGGGCACCATGTCCATCGGCTCCATAATCGAGCCGAACATGCGAAGCGCTAGCGAATTCAAGAGCGAATATTCATCTCACGCATCTGGACCAAGTCTGCATGAGCTGCCTCACGCGGGCCATCTAATAGGGACGGCACCACGTAACCTTGCCCCGGAAATCCTCTACGGCCTGTCACCGAGTGGAGATTCACCTTTCTACACGTCCTCGTCTGATTCTTGTTATTCCCCTCTTTCAGGAATCTCGGATCATTATTTGCAACCACAAGCGGTGCCGAGACCGTATTTTCCCCAAGGGATCATTCAGAGGAGCCAGTCTACGAGTATTGAATGCTCTCAGCCAATTGTTACTCAGTCACCACTGCCTGCGGAGCCGGGGACGCCGAGTTGGAATACGTATGCTCCTTCGCTCGGGTTTGGGTCGGATCCACATGTTATGCCTCCTGTGAGTAGCTAGACACCTCTTCCACTGCCATGGTCAAAATACTGACGAACATCACAGCATCCTCGCTTCCAATTCCACTCTCCTTCGTGGCCAGGCGCGAACGCCATGCCCCCGTGGGAGATAGACAGCCACACACAATCACCCATGGCCTGGAACAGGGTCAACGACCTTGCCAGCTATTAGTACTCTTGCTACAACCATCCATGATATCTTACTTACGACTTGACGATGCCTACTATCGCTACGCCATAAACCTATCAAAAAAAGGCGACTTAATCTCTAATATCCCTTTTATTACATCATCTTGATATTGATCTCATATACCGCAGTACTTTTATGGACGACCACATCATGATTCATGGCGCTGAGATTTGCATGATCCTTTGACGAGCGCCTCTTTGGTTTTGGAGGACTTTACGGGACATCTGTGTACGAACAGAGAACGGCAGGACAGGGCTAAATATGCTTCATATAATGTAATACTAGTCTTCAATGTCAAGGAAACTGAAATCTGTTTCCAAAGCTCAATTTGATTGATCTGTCCTCTCTGTACCCTGGCTCGCCTGGTAAGAATAAGCAGGCAGCCGACTAGCGCATGGAGATGCTTTGCTTGGCGCCACCCAGAAAACCTCGAGACCTCCTCGAGCTCTTCCTCGACCCTCACTTTTTCCTTTACAACACGACAACCTTTTCCAAGACTTCAGAGACCCTGATGGTTATAGTCTGTTAGCTCCGGCTATACTAAAGTACGCGTAAAGAGAGCTGATGGTCTTATGCTATGCACAACAAGGACTTGGATTTTCACTACACTAGCGTTTCTGATGCTATCGATGAGCAACTCGATTTGAAGACTGGACAGAGACAAAAGCACCTAATCAAGGGGATAATGTCCCAATAGAAGAGCTAGGAATGCAGTCCTTTCCAGGACGAAAGAGCTTCGATTGCCAGATTTCTTCTGTACGCTGGTTGTTCTAGCATCCCCCATTCGCTACTTCGATGACTCTTTAAAACATCCTTTCAACCCTATGCCCGACCTTATTATCATATGATTTCTTCGCTCTGATCCCTGCCTCAATGTCCCCTTCCCAACTCTCGTTTGAGTACTTTTTATGCGTCCTTCTCGCTCTCGCGCTCGCCTTTTGAGGCTCCTCCTTTCGCAAAGTTTATAGCCACGAGAGCGCTTTGCAGACAGCATATCGTTTTTCCAGGCTCGGCGCTGCCGTCTTCTTTGCTTCTGTGAATTTCTCGATGAGTTTCAAGGGTGAGATGTGCAGATTGCCAGGCCCGGGAGCGTTGAAGAGCTGTATGTCTTCGTTAAGAAGGCAGCTGTCGATGATGGCTTATGTGGCTCTGTGCTCTGGACTCATGCCAGAAGTGGGACGGATTCGTCTTGCTTCACTGTGGGTATTTGCTCTGAGGGCATTCTTGTTGATTTAGCAGACAAGGAATAGGGTGTGGGGTGGAGAAAAAGGAACTCGCATGAGTAGCGTCTTTTGTTTGGTTGGAGAGCCATTCAATGACCACGGATGGGAGAACCTTCCGGAATGGCGTTTGCAAGCGTTGCCTACCACTGCAGGGAGCGGACTCGTATTTGAGACAGCGACACTAGGACCTTTATCGTCGGCCCATAGTTGAGAGAACAAGGGTCACAGGCTCATAGGGGGGAGGCGAAGTTGAGCTAAACACCGACCAAAAAGATTCTGCATTGCCTAGAGTGATACAGGGAATCACTTACGCGAATCGTCAGCCGTCTCTGGAGGGACATGCATAAGTGCACGTATTAAAAGATTCATTGACCCTCGCTTCAAGCCTTGCAGAAACGCCAGCAAACAATTGTGGGCCTAGAGCATTCGAATCAGATACCTAGAGATTTCTACGAACATCATGACGTTCTATGTGGTGCACGGAGACGCTTAGAATGAACGTTCCAAATCGTCGAACTGTCTGTCTTCGATGCACCCTATCTGCGCCGCGAGTCCAAGCATAGATCGGTAGAATTGCCAGAGAGTGATCGAGGTAAGTAATTCACTTGGAACAATCGTCCCACCCTTGTTAGAAACGCAAGCTAAAAACGTAAGCTAAGCGTTACAGCACAACCTCGTTCGATGGCTATATCAAAAGTGACGAATGAGCAATTCCTCCTCCCATCCCCTCTCTTATTTTCCGCTCATCCCTCCCTCTATCGCTCGTTTCTCTGACTTCTAACCCACTCAGCGATCTTCCTCCAACGCCACCGTCTCAGTTCCTGCCCATCATCGACGTCCTCTGTCCCCTTGTCCGTATGCTCGAGCTCTTTGTCCACAAGCAATCCGTTCGCACTTGGGTGCCCTTCATCCTCGTTCTTCGTCTTCCCCTTCCCCTTTCCGTTCCCCTTTTTCTTCCCCTTCTTCCCCTCATCCTTTGGCCCCAACCCGGCCGTTGCTTCGGTGAACTTCTCCACCATCTCGCCCGTTGAGATCCGCCCGTTCTGTAGGAAAGGGGCGTTGAAGAGCTGTATTTCTCTGTTCAGGAGAGAGGCGTCCAGTATGGCAATGGCAGCTCTGTAGTCTGCGAATGCTGGGTCGACATCCATTACGGCTTTCTGCTCTGAGGCTGTTACTGTCAATATGGGAGGAAAGATTGACATGGCGAGGAGGCTAGCGTACCTGCTTAATTGTCTGATGTTGGTTGTAATGGGGGTTGTGGGAGTGGTGGGAGGGGTTTGGTATTATTGGATTACTGAAGTAATCTTGTGGGAGATTAGGCAAGGTCTTTTGTGAATGTGAGAGAACTTTTTTTTTCGTGAATGGACAAGAGAGTCTTCCGGAGAGGGCGCTGCAGGTGCAAAGAGCGGGGTGACAGGAGTATAGTAGTGGCAACGAATGGGACGAATAGGAAGTTGTAGAAGCAACCATCTTACAAACCTGCAGAACCCAAGGAAATTTAGGGAATAGCTGATGTGGGATGTGAGCCGTCTCGAAAAACATGCATAAGGGCTCGTCCTAGGACGTTCTTCCATTATTATCTCCCAGATTCCCCGGATGTCACAAGGGTTGCACAATTGCCAGCAAACAAACGTGGTGACCCATGGTAAGCAACCCTGGTGCCTTGATATTTATATGAAACCCGCTGAACAGCATCACCTCTACCTTCCTCTATCCAAGCTACAACCCATTCTCGTTCTTTTCACACAAGGAATCCTCGAACTGGTGTGCCACAAGGCTAACGCACACTAGCACGCGAGTCAAAAGAAACCCACCCGCCGACCAAAACAATTCCCGACCCTTAGCTTCACCCCAGACCTACCAAAGAGACACACATAACCAAATTCCTGGGAATCCGATGCAATGGAACGAGCTCGGGGAGACGGCAGTGGCGCGAGTTTACCATTCTCCTGGGCTCTGGATCGAATCCGACGCTTCGGGGAACTGGAGTTCCTGCATCCGAAAACGAGGCTAAACATGGGGTGGCTTCACCGCTGGCCAGTCACACCTGCAGTTCCGCCCCAGATCACTCGCTGCAGCCCGTGCCTCGATCACTCTTCTAGCGAATGGCTAGACACGTCAGTCAACCGCCGATCGTGCGGTCGCAATGGCATCATCTCATGCCAAGCTCATGCCGATTTTTCAAGCGCCAAAACGGATAGATCATGGGCACTTATACCGTCAGGAAGGGAAGATTCCCCTGCTAGGAGTAGCCTGGGAAGGAAGCAAGTCGGGATGCGGTTATGATAATCATTGGAGCCTCCGTCCGAGCTGTGCTAGTCCGTTCACTATCCGGCCTCAAGGGTATGATCAATAGGTCCTTCACCTCGAGGTAAACTCTAAGCCCTCTTTCCCTTTTCACTCACTAGCCAGATCAACGTGAAGAGCTTAAAAAAGATCGAAGCAACTTCGCAGTACCATGGAACCCAAAAGATGAAAATAGCAACAGTACCACTGGATGAATGAACAGCGTGCCAATGGCCTCTTCAGCGAAAAAGCACGATTCAAGAAGTATAAACATCAAAGCCGATGAATCATCTACACACGGATAGAATACCGCTTTCCATCACTGTAGGAGTAGCATCACTGGTCGTCCACAACAAGCCCGTCATGGGAACGCTTCACGTAATACACGCCATCAGCAAAATTGTCTCACGTCTTATGAAGACACCACCACGCACCTGGTGTGCGACCGCGTTTCGACATGAGACGTAGTCCTCGGCCATACGAAAGGCGTACAGTCGTTGGAAGAGGGTATCCTCGATGATGCGAAAATTTATTTGCGGCTTGTTTGTTTTTCTGGACAGCGCTGGATACATGTTGCAGCTGAAATTTGGAAATTCCGATTCGTATGTTTTGTCTCCGTAGGCATTCTTATCTGTCGGAAGAGGAAATTCCACGCAAGACTAAGAAGATCTGGTGAAGGACTGATGATGTGCAAATGATGTACATCTAATTAGAAAGTGATTGCCCAAGGCCATTGATCATAAAAAGTCATGAATTTCTTCTGGTTTAAAGAAACGACTATAAATATAGCTTTCCCAAAATATTCGCAGGACAGTCAACGAAAAATGCAAGACATCTCTTCCCCGTGTATCCCATACAACCCGGACAAACCACATACAGCCACATCGGGCACATACTCGTACAATTCCTCAAACACCTTCGCTGTCATAGAACCATACATCGTTAATCATCACTTTCCAGGTGGTAGATATCATCAGCCTTTCAGGGTCCCCTCAAACGCGTCAAGACTACGCACCTATCCGCCTCTCGCCCAACCTCCCTCCTTCCATCCCATCACAACCTCACGGACCACCTCCCTCCACTCCACAATCTCCAATCTCGCCTCCACCCCCTTCTTCAA